>Ga0194116_10005097_pt1 | contig 14616 bp, 16 predicted proteins | sample TA2MahsurfametaG_4_FD_148617 | JGI IMG/M metagenome (GOLD analysis project Ga0194116, IMG submission 148617) | Freshwater microbial communities from Lake Tanganyika, Tanzania - TA2015008 Mahale S9 surface | ecosystem: Environmental > Aquatic > Freshwater > Lake | place: Tanzania: Lake...
AGAGACGCCTGTAAATGAAGAATCCTTACTTACAGGTCAATTGGAATCAACAAATCAATGGTATGCGATTGCAAAGATTGCCGGTATCAAATTGTGTCAAGCATACCATAAACAATATGGTTCTAATTTTATCAGTGTAATGCCTTGTAATTTATATGGAATCAATGATAATTTCCACCCAACCAATTCACATGTATTGCCTGCTTTATTGAGAAGATTTCATGAAGCTAAAGAAAATAATCTCAAAGAAGTCGTATGTTGGGGAGATGGAAGTGCCAGAAGAGAATTTATGAATGCAGATGATTTATCGTCAGCATGCGTATTTTTGATGGAGAATTATAATAAACCAGATATTATCAATGTTGGGTATGGTAAAGATTATACAATAAAAGAAATTGTAGAAATTATCAAAGATGTTGTAGAATACGAAGGTGATATAGTGTGGGATACAACTAAACCAAACGGAACTCCAAAAAGATTATTAGATTCTTCAAAAGTTTTTGATTTGGGGTGGAAACCAACGATTGAATTAAAAAATGGACTGATAGACGCATATAATTGGTTTAAACAAAACATAAAATGAACGATTTAAAACAAACAAATGATTGTAAGATACATACGACCGCCAAGGTAAGTAACTTTACAAATATATACGGATGTGAACTAGAAGAAAATACTTTTATAGGTCCATTTGTCGAGATTCAAAGAAATAGTAAAATTGGAAAGGGAAGTAGAATAAGTAGTCATACATTCGTATGTGAAGGAGTAGAAATAGGAGAAAACTGTTTTATTGGTCATGGTGTAATGTTTACAAATGATAAATTCACAGAAGATAGAGAAAAATGGATATTAAGAAAAACCAAAATAGGTAACAATGTGAGAATAGGATCAAATGCTACTATATTACCCGTAACAATCGGAGATAATGTAGTAATTGGTGCTGGTTCAGTAGTTACAAAGGATATACCTTCAAATAAAACATTAAAAGGAAATCCTGCCAAATAATCAATTATTTTTAACAAATGAAATTAAGTGTCATCCATAATTTATATAAAAAAAACAAACATGTAAATGAAAGTGTTCGATTAAATCTTATTTCTCTGAGAAATGCAAACATTGATTATGAATATATTTTATTTAACGATAACGGAGATGAAAACATAAAAGATGATATTACTGATATCTTAAAGGATAATAATGTAAAATATCATTATAGTGATAAAAATTATGGTCACAAACAATGTTCTGGCGGTTGGGTCGGCGCAATTCCATTAATAACAGGAGATTTAATTCATAATACAGGTCAAGATGATGTGTTTACCGAAATGTTTTATGAAGAAAGTATAAATTTATTGAATTCAGATTCCAATTTGATGTTAACATTTTCAAATGGAATAATGACACACGAAAATTTATCTCCACAATCATTGATACTAAATCCATCAATGAACATTGATTATTCTGATACTGATATGATATTCAAATGGTGGTTTGGTGTCGGTGAAAATGGAAAAGATGAAGTAACAAGAGCAAACAATAATATTCCCGCGCCTGGTGTTATATATAGAAAAAAACTACATGACATGATTGGAATTCCCGATTTAGATAATTTTCTAGGAGCCGCAGATTTTGAATATTGGGCAAGAATTTTATTTTATGGTCATAAATGTAAATGTATAAATAAACCTTTGTGGTTATATAGACGATCAGATGTATCCGCAAGTAATTTGCCTGGGAATGAAGTTGTGATAAACGAATGTGTAAATAAAATTAAAAATAAATACTATAATTTATATAAAGAAAAAATTAATAAATGATGAAAAATTGTATAATAACAGGTGGAGCAGGATTTATTGTAAGTCATTTAATCGAACGTATACAAAATGATTATGATACAATCTATCTTGTAGACAATTTAGTAAGAACAAATAACACTAGAAATATAGATCATCTTATTAAAGACAACAAGAAATTTAAATTTTTACATGGAGATGTATCAACATTTGATTTTTCAATATGTAAAGACGTTATTCATTTTTATCATTTAGCGGCTACTAGAATTAATAGATGTGCTACATATAACAAAGAAGGCCATATGTACATTGCGGATGGAGGTTTTAATGTCGTAGATTATTGTGCAAAAAATAAAATTAAACTATTTTTCTCAAGTACAGCATCCGTTTATAATTCTCCTAAGCGATTCCCAATTGAAGAAGAAGATCCATGTGTACCACATACTATATACGGAGCATCAAAATATTATACAGAAGGATTAATTAGAAGTTATGATAAAATGTATGGTATGGATTACACTATAAACAGATTCTTTTGTGTATATGGAGACCGAATGGATAGTAATGGAGTATATACTGAGGTAATTTTTAATTGGTTAAATAATATTGTAAAAGGAAAAAACGAAATCACTATCCACGGCAATCCAGATGAAAAGATATTGGATTTGATATATGTGTCTGATATAGTAAACGCAATTACTACGTCTATGCAAAATTCCAACAAACAAGTTTTTAATGTATCTACTGAAAATGGAGTAACGTTGACAGAATTAATTAATACAATTGAAAGAGTTACAGATACAAAATTAATAAGAAATATTTCTCCGGAAATTAGAAATGACGTAGAATTGAAGAGAGTCGGTTCTGTACAAAAATTAAAATCTATTGGATGGGAACAAAAGGTTTCATTGGAGGAGGGAATACGAAGAACATATGAATGGATTGCCAGACTATAAGTTATTAAAAAATGAAATAGGAACCGAGTTCAATCCTTTTAATATTATCAGAGGTAAAGAATTTATTAAATTTGGAGAAGACGTATGGGTTGGATATTTTTGTTTATTAGATGGCTCTGGAGGATTGGAGTTTGGAAATAAAGTATCTATTTCATCCGGCGTTCACATATATACACATGACAGCTCCAACTATAGGTACAATGATTTGAAAAAAAGCATAGACGGTTCCCATATAGAAAGAACGCCAGTTAAAATAGGAAATAATGTTCAAATAGGTGCAAATAGTGTTGTATTAAAAGGTGTTACTATAGGAAATAATGTTATTATAGGAGCACTTTCATTAGTAAACAAAGATATACCAGACAATTGTGTTGCGGTGGGATCACCTATAAGAATAATAAAACGTAAAAATAATATATTCGTTCGGTTTATTAATAAATTTTTATATGAATCTAAATAAAATAAAAATACTTTTGGTAGGAAAAGGATATTGGGGAAACATATGGTATAAAACTATATTTAAAAAAAATATAGATTTTGTAGTAGTGGATAAGATACTAAAAACTTCAACTGATACAAACGGCATAAAAAATTTCGAATTATTAGAAGATGCGTTAAATAGTGAAGAATTTACTCATGCAATTATTGCATCCCCATCGGAAAATCATTTAGAAATATTTAAACAAATAAATGTAAAAATTCCAGAACATAAGATATTAATAGAAAAACCATGTGGGTCTTCAATTGATGATTTTAAAAACAATAATAAATTTTTTCCAGGCTATCTTTTTCTTTATAGCGAGCCGTTCAAATATATAAAAGAAAATATATCTATGATAGGCGACCCTATAATGTACAGAAGCACAAGAGCATCTATGGGACCACAACCAAGAACCGATATATCAGTAGTTGCTGATTATTTAATTCACGATTTATATATATTTGCAGAATTGTTTGGTTATGATGATATAGAAATTATAAGTTCACATCCACAAAAACATTTTGACCATTCAGTAAAAGCAGATACTATTTCTCTTCAACTTAAAAACAAAAACATTTTTGCAGATATGTTTTCATCGTGGTGGTACCCGACAAAACATAGAGAAGTGATAATCACCGGAAAATCAGGAACATTTCTATGGATTAATGATACATTAAGATATTTTGAAAATTTATATAAAGAAACAAAAAATATTGATAAAAATGGAAATATAAGATATGATTTATTTCATTCAGATGCAAGAGATATTATATTAACAGAAAAATTGACAGTAGATTCTGAATTAGATCATTTCTTAAAAGGAGAAAAATTTAATATTCATTCAAATCAAGTGTGGAAATTAATAAACAAGATTGAAAATAAACAAATATAATTATGAGAAATTTAACAAAAAAACCAAGTGACATCATCGGACTAACTTATATCCCATCATTTGGGTCCGAGAAATGTTGTAGATGCAATTGATAGAAATCTATTTGATGTCTCTTATTTCTTTGAAAATGAAAATGATTGGGGAATGGCATATGCAATCAAAAAATAAAAAAAAAATACTAATAACAGGAGTTGCGGGTTTAATCGGAAATAACATTTCTAGGTATTTGTTAAACGATGATTATGACGTATATGGAATAGACAATCTTTCCGGTGGTTACGAAGAATTAATTGACAAAAGAGTCAAATTTATAAAAGTAGACTTATTGGACTCAGATTCATTAACTCAGATTTTTAATGAAATTAAACCTGATTATGTTTTGCATTTCGCAGCATATGCTGCGGAAGGATTATCTCCGTTTATCAGAAATTTTAATTATAAGAACAATATATTGTGTTCGGTTAATATAATTAATCAATGTGTCAATCACAAAGTTAAAAAAATAATATTTACAAGTTCAATGGCAGTATATGGACACTTACCTGCTCCATTTATTGAATCAATGACACCATGTCCAGCCGATCCGTATGGGATAAGTAAATATTGCGTAGAATTAGATTTAAAACAAGCATACGAACAATTTGGATTGAAATATGCAATTTTAAGACCTCATAACGTGATAGGATTATATCAAAATATATGGGATAAATATAGAAACGTGTTAGGTATATGGATAAGAGAAATATTAAATGGAAATGATATTTGCATATTTGGAGACGGAACACAAACCAGAGCATTTTCTGATGTTAAGTTCATGTATGACCCAATTATAAAATTATTATATAATTACGACAATGAAATTTTCAATGTAGGGTCAGATAAATATTATACCATAAATGATGCCGCAAACATTTTGGTTAAAATTGTAAATAAATATGGATATAATCCAAAAATAAAATATGTTGAAAAAAGACACGAAGTATTACATGCTTACAGTGATCATACAAAAACTAAAAAGTTATTAAACTCTAATGATGAAACAGATTTGGAAAAAACTATGAATGACATGTTTATTTGGGCAAAAGATCAACCCAATAGAACTGTTGCCAAATTCAATTATGAAATAGAAAGAAATATTTATGACTCATGGAAATAATTTTGATATAGGTATAGTTACATTTGAAAAAAGATTTACTAATTTTTTTGTTCCTCTTATAGAAAATATTAAAAAATACAATCAAAATTCTAATATTTTAGTAAATGTAAACGGAAATTTAAATAAACCGTTTAACGAAAATTATAGAAAAGAATTTTTAAATTTGATAGTATCAAATGAAAAAATATTTCCTTTTATATGGACAGAATTTAGATCTTTATCAAAATTATGGAACAATTGTATTTTAAATTCTCAAAAAGAACACATTTTAATATTAAATGATGATGTAAAAATATTAAATGAAAATTTATTTGTCGATATTGATGCAGCAATAAAGAATAATAATGATTTCTTTACAATAAATCAATCGTTCAGCCATTTCGTAATATCAAAAAAAATAGCAATAAGCGTCGGATTCTTTGATGAAAGATTGCTTGGAGTAGGAAATGAAGATACGGACATGATTAATAGATGCGGATTAAAAATAAATGGAGGAATAATCTCAAATATACAAACGGATGGTATTAAAAATATTATTTCAAATATTGTAGAAGACTATAATAAAGTTCATACAAAATATTCAAAATTTAATGAATCGATATTTTTTTCTGACCTTCCCCGGATTCCCCCAAATTACTTATATCCTACAGAAGATTGGTTTTTAAAAAATAAACATTTACTATAAAATATGACAAATAATAGAAAAATACCTCTCGGAAAACCTTTTATAAAGAAAGAATTGGTTTTAAAAGAAATAGAACGTGTACTAGACAGAAGATGGTTAAGTGGTGGTCCGGCAATAGAAGAATTTGAAAAGGCAGTAAAAACATATAACAATGATTCTACCGGCTATTATGTAGCCATTTCGAACGCTACTGTTGGATTAGAACTATCTTTACGATTGTTAAATAATGGAAATAATTACACAACAAATGATGAAGTTATAGTTCCTTCATGGTCATGGGTTGCAAGTGGATTTTCTGTATACAATGCAGGAGCGACACCAGTGTGGTGTGATGTGAATGAATACGGAATTCCATATGTAGAAGATGTAAGAAAAAGAATAACACCAAACACAAAGGCAATAATTATTGTTCATCAAATGGGAATACCATGTAACATGGATGAATTTAATAAATTATCAAAAGAAACAAATATCCCCATCATTGAAGATTCTGCATGTGGATTTGGAAGTGAATATAAAAATACCAAGATAGGAAATACGCCAAATATATGTGTATATTCTTTTCAAGCAAGAAAATGTCTTACAACAGGTGAAGGCGGAATGATTGTTGTAAGAACAGAAAAAGATGCGGAGTGGCTTAAATCCATGAGAGCATTTGGTACAACCGTTTCACCATTAAAAAGAGATAGTGCAAATTTCTTATTGAAAGAACAATTTGATAAAATTGGCACAAATTTTAAAATGAGTGATATTCAATGTGCATTAGGTATTGCTCATATTACATATTTTGACGAAGAAATTACACTAAGACAAAATGCAGGTGACTTTTATAATTCGAAAATTAAAGAATTAAAAAATGAAGGATTTGATATTGATATTGGAAATATCATACCTTCATATTGTACAAAATATAATTGGCAAAATTTTCATTTAATTTTAGGAGAAAAATACAAAAGAGATGAGATTGTCGATAAACTAAGAAAAATAGGAGTTGGATGTAAATGGGATATTCAGTCAATTCATCTTGAGCCAGTTATAAACCATTCACATATCAAGTTAGAAATGACTGAGAAATTTCACAACCACGGAATGTGGTTACCATTTTATGCAGAAATAACAAGGGAAGAACAATCTTATATAATCGATTGTTTAAAAAATATATTAAAAGAAAATGAATAAACTTACATTTCACCACAGTTTTAATTTTAAATGGGACGGAGTAAAATACGATACTATCTCTCCAAGAAAAGAATGTTTTGACTGGATGAACTCAAGTGAAAACGGAGATGTGCATATATTCACAGAATCTTTACTACCTACACATGAAAAATATAATTGCAAACATAAAATTGCATGGATTCATGAAGTAGAACGTATATATGATTATTGTAAACGATTTAATCATGACATGTTTCATCCATTTGAATGGATACGAAATAATCATCAACATTTTAGATATATCGCATCATGTTTCTTATCATTAAAAGATTTGGTTGGAGAAGATAGATTTTTATATGTTCCGGCTTCATATTCAAGAATCCAAAGAGAAGATATAGGAATGTATGAAAAAACAAAAAACATTTCTATAATAGCATCCAATAAAAGATGGCTTGAAGGTCATATAATGAGACATCAAGTAATTGAAAAATATGGCAGATATATGGATGTATTTGGTAACGGCTATAATAGTGCAATAGATGATTATGGTAAGATATATGCATTAGCACCATATAGATTTTCAATAATAATTCTAAATTGTATTGATGAAGGCGCATTTTCTGAAGCATTAACAGATGCTTTTCATGTTGGTACAATTCCTGTTTATTGGGGAACCAGAGATATAGGAAAACATTTTAATGACAAAGGAATAATTCATTTTGAAAATATTGATGAATTAGAAACCATTCTCCCAACATTAACTCAAGAACTATATGAATCTAAATTAGAATATGTGAAAGATAATGTAGAAATATCAAAACAATTTATTACAAGTATAGATTGGTTCCACGATAAATATAAAAATTTAATTGATACTCTATGAATCTATTCGAAACTTATATATCTTCAGAATCTGTTAGTCTTGTAAATCAATGTATGACTAATGAAAGAATTTCTGCTGGTAAAATGGCAGATAAATTCGAACAAGAACTAAAAAATATATTGGGGGTTAGTAATCCTATAACATTAAACAGTGGTACATCTGCATTACATTTAGCTTTAATTTTGGCAAATGTAGGAGTTGGCGATGAAGTAATTCTTCCGGCACAAACTTTTATTGCGACTGGATTGGCCATTTTGTATACAGAAGCAACACCCGTATTTTGCGATATCGACATCAATACAGGCAATATTGATACTAATGATGTTATCAAAAAAATAACAAAAAAAACAAAAGCTATAATGTCTGTTGATTGGGCAGGATATCCGTGTGATTATGATGAATTGAAATCTATATGTAAATCATATAATTTAAAATTGATTGAAGATTCTGCACATGCAATTGGAGCAGAATACAAAAATTCACCAATTGGTTCTATATCAGATTTTACAATTTTTTCATTTCAATCAATAAAACATTTAACTTGCGGCGATGGAGGAGCAGTTTGTTGTTTAAATAAAGAAGATGAAAAAAGAGGAAAGAAATTAAGATGGTTTAGTATTGATAGAGATTTAGATTTACCTGACATTCTTGGGGAACGAGTATACAACGCATCGGATATAGGTTATAAATATCATTTGAACGATTTGGCTGCGTCCATGGGAATAGGAAATCTATACGGTCTTAAAGATAGATTACAGAGAGTCAGAAATATTGCGGATTATTATAATAAAAATATAAAAGAAACAAATAAACTTTCTAAACTGAGATATAAAGGTGATAGATTAAGTTCTTATTGGTTATATCCAATAAGAGTTGAAAACAGAGTAGAGTTTATAACATTACTCAAAAACAATAATATTCCCACATCAGTTGTTCATTTAGGTATTGACAAAAATAATATTTTTGGTAGTATAAATAATACATTGATACATCAAAGATTATTTGACGAAACTCAAATCAATATTCCTATTAATTTTAAAATGACAGATTCTGATGTAAATAATGTAGTTGATACCATAAATAAAGGATGGTGATGGACAATATATACTTTGACCCAAAAAGATTAAAATATCTCGGAAATAATTGCATTATAGGAAAAACAGTACGAATTAGAAAGCCCGAATTGTGCTATATTGGAGATAATACAATTATAGACGATTTTGCGTATATATCATGTGAAATTCATATTGAAAATAATTGTCATATAGGGTCTCATGTATCTATATCAGGAGGGAAGGGTAAATTTAAAATGGGAAAATACAGTACATTATCTTCTCACTGTAGTGTTCACTGTGCGTCATCAGATTATTCTAGTTTATCATTAGATTTACCATCTGTTCCAGAAGAATTACAGTTTGGAGGAGAAACCGGAGATATTATAGTAGACAATTATGTAACTATTGGGTCTCATTCTACAATACTTCCGGGAACATTTTTACCAGAAGGATTTGCGTGTGGTTCACATTCTTTAATCAAAAATAAAAAATACAATCCATATACATTATATGCGGGCGTTCCAGTTAGGGAACTTAAAAAAAGAAATTTAGAAAATATTGAAAAAATTAAAAATTTACTATGAAAATTAGATTATATTGTTACGCAAAATCTGGTAGATATGGATCAGCTCACATTTTTGATTTACAAAATAAAACTATTCAAACAGCAATAAATGTTGCTGGTGTAGACGAGGCAATTCCTTTTCGATGGGAACATATCGATGACAAATTTAAAAAAGAAAATCCAAATGAATCTTTTTTTACAACATTTTTACAGTATCCAGATATAATTACTGATGAAATGTCTACTTACGATAATATAATAAATTACTAAACATTATGAAAAAAATACTCATTATAGGCGGAAATGGATTTCTAGGAAAAAACATATCTAAAGTCATAGACAAATTAAAATATGAAATTTTCAATGAAAGTCGAATTACAGGTTTTGATTTATTAAATAAAGATATAGTAAAAAATAAAATAAAAATATTAAATCCTGATATCATTGTGAATCTCGCAGCACATGTTGGAAGCATAGAATATGTATCAAAAAATCATGGTACTATTATTTATGAAAATTCAACAATGGCACTTAATTTATATCAAACTCTCGCAGACTTAAATATGTCAAATGTATATGTAATAAATACCTTAGCCAACTGTTCTTATCCGGGTATTATCAATATACAGGAAGAAGAATCTTGGTTAAATGGTAAAGTCCACGGCTCTGTGTTATCTTTTGGAAATTCAAAGAGATTTCTACAAGTTGTATCGGAATGTTATCATTCTCAATTCAAAATAAAAAGTCTAAATCTTATACTCCCAAACGCGTATGGTGTATATGACCATCTTGAAATAGAAAAAGTCCATGCATTAAATGGAATGGTTATTAGAATGATAAAATCAAAAAGAAATAACGATGATAAATTTGTAGTTTGGGGAACAGGAAGTCCAATAAGAGAATGGATATTCATGGAAGATGCGGCTAAACTTGTATGTGAATGTTTTGAAAGAGAAATAAAAGAACCATACTTAAATTTAGGAAGTGAAGTAGGCATTTCTATAAAAGATTCTGCAAATACAATAAAACAATTAGTTGGATTTACAGGAGATTTAACATTTGACACCAATAAACCAGATGGTGCGCCTGTAAAAGTATTGGGAAATAAATTATTTAAAAAATATTTTCCAAATTTTACATTTACTAATTATGAAGAAGGATTGAAACAGACAATTCAATATTACGAAAATAAACTATGAAAAAGATATTTGTTACAGGCGGCGCTGGATATATAGGTTCGGTTTTGATTCCATCATTATTAAACGAAGGATATGAAGTTACTTTATATGACATTTTAATGTATGAATCTCATCAATTAATACCATTTTTCCAAAATAAAAGGTTTAAATTTGTAAAAGGTGACATTTTGGACAAAAAACTTTTGGGAGAATCTATCAAAGACCACGACGCGGTAATACATCTTGCTGCAATCGTTGGATATGGTGCATGTAGAATAGATGAAAATAGAGCATATTCAATTAATCACATAGGTACAAAAAATGTAATTGAATCAATGTCTGACAATCAATTTTTAATTTTTGGCTCAACGGGGTCAAATTACGGGTCTGTTAATGGTATCTGTACTGAATCTACTCCATTACATCCTCTTAGTATTTACGGCAAGAGTAAAACACTGGCAGAAACAGAAGTTTTGTCTAGACCTAATAGTACCGCATTTCGATTTGCAACTGCATTTGGCGCAAGTCCACGATTGAGATTGGATTTGTTGGTAAATGAATTGACATATAATGCCGTTACTCAAAAATATCTAATTATTTACGAATCACATTTTATGAGAACGTTCATTCATGTTCATGATATTGCGAATGTATTTTTATTCTCAATAAACCACAAAGATAAAATGAAAGGAAATGTTTATAACGTTGGGTCGAATACAATGAATTTTTCTAAAAAAGACATATGTGAAATGATTAAACGTAAAACAGACTGTTATGTTCATTATGCGGATTATGATGGAGACGTAGACAAGAGAAACTATGTAGTTTCGTATGACAAAATAGAAAGTCTAGGATATAAGACTACAATTACCGTAGAGGAAGGTATTGATGAATTAATAAACTGTTTTAAGGTATTAAAAATTCAAATCCCATTTAAAAATTCATAATATGAAAAAAGTAGTTTTTTTAATGCGAGAAAAATCAGACAGTATCCCAAATGAGTATAGTGCCGCAATTGTTTGGTGGTATGACATTCTAGAAAATATGGGATATGATGTAATGTATTATGATTATAATAATTTTGTTTTTGAAAACTTTTACTCAGAAATGAAATCTTATAAACCAGATTATATTATTCACGCTTGTTATGAAGCAATACATACCGAGTTTATAAAATTAAAAGAGATATCAAAGGTTTTTATTATACAATCAGATGATGATTATAGATTTGATAGTTATGCAAAACTTTGGATTCCCTTTGTAGATGGAGTAATTTCTTTTTGTGGAGATAGACTCCAAATGAAAAAATTGTATAATGATTATGGATTAAAAGATGAAAAACTATTACATGGATATTGGTCGTTTAATCCAAATACAATGATATACGATGATGTTGTAGATAAAAAAGATTCTATGACTCATATGGGATCATTATATGGAAATAGACATCAAATAATAAACGGCTTTATAAGTAAAAACATTAAAGTAGATGTACATAACAACATTCCATATTCAGATTTTAAAAATCTTACATCAAGGTCTAAGTTTACATTGTGTTTAACATTGGCTGCTACTCAGAATATGAGACAATTAAAAGGAAGATTATTTGAATTACCGAGTCTATCCGTTTTGGTTTCTGAGCCATTTCCTAATATGGAATCGTATTATGATTTGGATAAAGAAATTATAGTTTTCCAAAGTATATCAGACGCAGTAGAAAGAATGAATCGGTTATTTAAAGATAAGAACGAATATACAAAAATGTTTAATGCTGGCAAAAAAAGAGTATTATCAGAACATACTTGTTATCATGTTTGGGATAAGTATATTCTTCCAAAAATGGATGGTGATTATAAATCAAAAAATGTTGCGGAAATATTAAAAACAGTACACGGTATAAATATATGAATGTTGCCTTTTTAACAGAAATGGGATTCTTTGGTAAAATACCAAGTTCACATAAAAATATGAGAACAGAATTTGCATGGATGCATGCACTTGATGCAACTCATTATTATATTTATGACTATCAAACAGTCAAGAACTATGACGTAGTATGTATAATATTTCCAAAAGGTACTACAAATCTAAGCGCAGATGCATCTCAAATAAGACAATCTGATAATAAAGATTCTAAGATATTTGCATCAAACATTACAGAAGTACTTAAAAATAATAATAAAAAGGTATGTTTTATACAAGAAGGTCCGTGTTGGTTTTTTAATGATTATTCAATATTGGACCAATTCAATTATTACAATCATATACAAAATTGTGATATAATATTTACTCATAATGAAAGCGATACAAAATGGTACAAAGGATTATTTCCAGGCAAAAAAGTCGAAATTATGCCTACATTAATGATTGAAACTCTTATCAATAATATTCAACCCATATCCGAAAATAAAGTAATTATCGGAGGAAATTTCAGTAGATGGTATGGTGGCTTTCAGAGTTATATTGTCGCTTCACATTTTAAAAATAGTCAAACGTGGACTATAGACTCACATTCAAAACGTCCAAATGAAGAAAATATACCTGATTTGCATCATTTACCAAGATTAATGTGGCACGATTGGATGATTCATTTATCAAAATTTAAATATGGCGTTCATTTAATGCCTACAATAGCTGCCGGTACTTTTAGTTTAAATTGTGCATATTTTGGAATACCATGTATAGGAAATATAAAAGTAGATACACAAAAACTATGTCATCCAAATTTATCAGTTGATGTTGAAGATGTTGAAAACGCGGTAAATTTAGCCGAAACACTTCAAGATGAAAAATTTTATAAAGAGTGTTCTTTGTCATCAAAAGAAAATTATAAAAAATATTTTGCAGTGGATGTATACCGAGACAAATTAAATAAAATATTGTCTCAATAATATATGTTGAAATGTATCTATTAAACATTTATAATGTCTATGTTGTATTATGTCTATAGAAAAAAAACAAATATTAAAATTGGTATCTGAATATATTTCCGATAAATCGTCATCAAAAAAATGGGAAGCTGGAAAGGATTGGGTGCAATATGCAGGTCCATTCTTTGATGACAAAGAATATGTGGCGGCAATTAAATCATTGTTAAATGAATGGTTGGTTTTAGGTCAAGACGCAATCACTTTTGAAACTAATTTTCCAATATTATTTGGAAAAGAATATGGAATATTAACAAATAGTGGAAGCAGTTCTAATTTGTTAATGATGTTAGCAATGACATCAAAAAGATTATACAATTTTCCAAAAGGAACCAAAGTAATTACTCCCATCGCGGGATTTCCAACTACATTAAATCCCATTCTACAAGTTGGTTTCAAACCAGTATTTGTAGATGTTGATTTAGACACACTCAATCTCAATTTAGACCAAGTAGAAGATGCTGCCAAAAACGGTGCAAAAATAATTACATTCGCTCATGTTTTGGGAAATCCACCCAATATGGATCGTATAATGGATATAGTTAAACAATATAATTTAATACTATTAGAAGATTGTTGTGATGCACTTGGATCAACATACAAGGATAAACCACTAGGCAGTTTCGGTGAATTAGCAAGTTGTAGTTTTTATCCAGCACATCATATGACTATGGGTGAGGGTGGATTTGTCGCATGTAATACTAAAATACAAGAAATCGTAACTCGTAGTTTTCGTGAATGGGGTCGTGGATGTTATTGTGTTGGCAAAAAAGCTAATTTATTGAAAGACGGAAGTTGTGGTAATAGATTTTCAAATTGGTTACAAGAATTACCAGATGAAATATTTGATCATAAGTATGTATATGATGAAATTGGATACAATCTAA
>Ga0194116_10005102_pt1 | contig 14601 bp, 9 predicted proteins | sample TA2MahsurfametaG_4_FD_148617 | JGI IMG/M metagenome (GOLD analysis project Ga0194116, IMG submission 148617) | Freshwater microbial communities from Lake Tanganyika, Tanzania - TA2015008 Mahale S9 surface | ecosystem: Environmental > Aquatic > Freshwater > Lake | place: Tanzania: Lake Tanganyika...
CTTCCTCGTAAGCTGGGTCGCGCTCGAACTGCTCAAGGCCCGTGTGCCGGGGCTGAAGTTTGACGCCACCGCCGGCCTTTCGCTCGGCGAATTCACAGCGTTGACGGCGGCAGGGGCGATGAGTTTCGAGGATGGTTTGCGCGTGGTGCGGCTGCGCGGTCGTTACATGCAGGAGGCTTGTGAGGCAACTAGGGGTGGCATGGCTGCCATCATTGGCCTCGACGAAGGTCCCACGCGCGAGATCTGTGCCGCGGCGGGCGTGGAACTGGCGAACCTTAACTGCCCTGGCCAGCTCGTGATTTCTGGGGAGGCGGACAAAATCACAAACGCCTGTGAGCTCGCGAAAGCGCGTGGGGCCAAACGTGCTTTGCCGCTCACGGTGGCTGGAGCATATCACTCACGGCTGATGGCGAGTGCGCAGCCGAAGCTCCGCGAGGCGCTCGCCACAGTCACCCTGTCTGCGCCGACCGTGCCCGTCATTGCGAACGTCACGGCCCAGCCGCATACCACGCCCACCGCTATTGTGGACAACGTCGTGGCACAGGTGACTGGCTCAGTCCGCTGGGAGGAATCCATTCGTTATCTGCTCGCGCAAGGCTTCAACCGGTTCATCGAGCTGGGACCGGGCTCCGCATTGACCGGCTTCATGAAACGGATCGATAAGACAGCCCAAGTCCTAAACGTCGCCGACTGCGCGAGCTTGGAGACAACGGTAAAGGGGTTGACGACGTAAGTAATTACGGGTTGGAAGCTATACGCTTCGAGTTGTTATTCGGTCCTTCAAGCGTTGCCAACCCGACAGTCTTCAACCCGACTGGACCAAATTCTAAAACTCGTATCCGGCCTGTGTTCACCAGCCGAAATCATTCCGCCATTGCCGCCGGTTTGACCTGCGCAATCCTGTTCTGGGGCGCGAATAACACAGGTGTAAAATACCTTGTTCAATATTGGCCGCCGGTATTCATCGCGTGCAGCCGAATGTGGTGCGTGGGGGCCATTTTCTACCTGTTGCTTCGCAGGACGGACTGGTTTGGCCCGACGCACGCGACGACGCAGGAACTACAGCGCAGTGTTTGGTGGCGTGCCAGTTTGATGCTTGCGTTGTATGTCCTCGCGTTCACTTTTTCGCTCCAGTTCACCTCGGCGTCGCATGTCGCGCTGTATCTGGGTACGTCACCGGTTTGGGCGTTGCTGGCGGAGGGTGGGCCGCGCGCGACGCTGGACTCGCTACGTCGCTACGTCGCGGCGGCACTGGCTTTGAGCGGTCTGGTGATTTTGTTCTGGCCTAAGTTGCATACTGCCGAGGGCAACTGGCGCGGTGATCTATTGGCTTTAGGAGCCAGTTTGCTTTGGACGATTTACGGCCGCCAGTGTCGCGACCTCGCGCAAAGCCTCAGTGGCGCGGAAATCACCTCTGCGACGATGTGGCGTGCTGCGGCGTGGCTCACGCCATTAGCGGTGTGGGAGGTGACGCAGGGCGGGTTGGGCATCTCGTGGTCGTTAGTGGGCGTGCAAGCATACTGCACTATATTTGGCGGCGTGGTGTCTTTTGCGCTCTATAACAACGCACTGCGTCACTGGCCAATGAGCCAAGTTTTCTTATTTAGCAGTCTCATCCCTGCCAGCACAATGATTTGGGCTTGGTTGCTACTCAACGAGCCGGTGATGCGAACCTTTTGGGTGGCGATGGTGCTGGTCATAGCAGGTGTCGTTCTCGGTCAGCTCAAGCATACGCCGCATGCGACCGACCAATGTCCGACGCCTAACAAATGAGGTCCCCGCCACGCTGGTTCTGGATAGTCTTATCCTGCGGCAGTGCTGCTTGAGCCCGCTGATCTCTTTATCAGGCTGAGGATTCAGAGCTTCAGCAAAGAGTGGTGCGAAGGTTAAAGCCAGAGCACGACTCCTTTGAGCGGGCTGTTCTAATTATTCAACCAGCTTGGCTGCTTACTTCAGGCTCCCGCCGTGTGTTTAGCAATTGAAACAAATCCGTCTCAGCGCTCGGGCTGATTCGACTCCACCAAGTCGAAGCCGATTTGATCCGCGAGGCGTTGCCTTTGCACTCCGTAGTGGGCAGCAAGGATGCGCACCCGGTTCGCAAGCTGGTCCATGTGTCCGCGCTGGCGGCGCTTAACCGCAGTGATCATCAGGTTTTTAGCGGTGTGCTCCGTGGCGATGAATTCAAAAACTTTGGTATCGTAACCAGCCCATTCCAGCAGCGCGGCGCGCAATGCGTCGGTGACAAATTCGGCCTCGCGCTCCAGCAGAATCCCGTGCTTCAGCGCCGGCCACAACTCGGGCGGCGGGATGAGATTTGGTCGTAGCTCCTTGTGGCAGCAGGGCGACACCACCAGAAGCCTTGCGCCCGCTGCGATGCCTCGGGCGAGAGCGTCGTCAGTAGCCGTGTCGCAGGCATGCAGCGCGATGAGCACGTCCACCATTTCGAGCGGCGTGCTGGCGATGGAGCCGGCCTGAAAATGCAGACGTTTGAAGCCGCACTCGTGTGCGATACGGTTACCTTTCTCGACCAGATCCTTGCGCAGTTCGACGCCAGTTACGTGCCCGTCAGGGAAGTTCATTTGCTCGAGCAGCACGCGGGTAGCGAAGGTCAGGTAGCCCTTACCGCAGCCCATGTCCACAACGGTCAGGGGCCGATTCGAGGCTGTCGTTTCCGCACAAGTTTCTTCGAGCAGTGGCGCATTGGGCTGTGTGCGGCGACGGCCGCGGCCGGTGGAGAGCTTTGAGTTTTGGTCTGCGACGGTCAATCCCGGCACGCCTTGTGCGAAGGCCTCCGCCAGCAGCGGGCGCAGAACTTCAACGAACTGGTTGATCTGCCGAAATTTTGCGCCCATCGCCTCACGCACTGTGCCGTCGGGATTCGCCACGCCTAGCTCTTGCAGCCAGGGCTCGGTGGACAGGATGCTGCGCAGCTTGGAGCGGTCGTGCTCTAGCGAAGGCACTGTTTGGTGGACGGGCTTGCCGATGGTGAACCGCATCCCGCCATTAGGCCTTACGGTTAGCTCGACGGCCTCGGTGGTGGTAAATAGATTTGCCGTAGCGAAGCCGCCATCAAGTTGCTTAATGATTTCATCCTCGGCTGCCTGCGGCTCGAGGTTTTTCATGATGTCGCGGGTGGCGAAGCGATAGGTAAAAGACAGCCGCAGTCCGGCTTTGAGCTGCACGGGGCGGACAAAGATTTTTGTCAGGCCAGGCTCGACGCGCCGGGGTGCACCGAGAGTCAACTTGACGAGCGTACCGTCCATCACGGCACGCCGGAAGCGGGAGAGTAATTGTTCGAGGTTTTCGAAGGCCACGGTGGGGTTGGGGTTTAGGTGCAAATGGAGCAGCAGGAAGGGGAAGCGAGAACGCCGCTTATGGTCATGGTCTAGCTTGTGGTCTTGCTTTTAATCCCAATTTTGCAACGCCCCGATGCTTGCCAAAAGGCGTGCGAGTTGCGCGGGAATTGTTACAACTGCGCGCGATGAAATTGAAGCACGGACTCCACCTCGCTTACTGCACCAACATTCATCGGGGTGAGTCTTGGCCGCAGACCTTCGAGTCTCTTCAGAAGTATGTGCTCGCTGTGCGCGACCGGCTTGGCTCCCAATCGCCGTATGCGATTGGTCTGCGGCTCGGTGCAGACGCAGCGCGCGAGTTGAGCGAGCCCGCTACGCTTGCGGGTTTTCGGCGCTGGCTGGAGCGGGAGAACTGTTACGTCTTCACCGTGAACGGTTTTCCATACGGGCGTTTTCACGGTACGCGCGTAAAGGAGCAAGTCTATGCTCCAGATTGGACCACGCCTGAGCGCCTGACTTACACGAATTTGCTCTTTGACTTGCTTGGGGAGATTGTCCCGGCCGGGGTTGAGGGCAGCGTCAGCACCGTGCCGGTTTCGTTTAAGGAGTTCATCAAGACGCCGCAGCAAGTACGCGTGGCGCGGGAGAATCTTTGGAAATGTGTTGAGCACATAGAGCGCATCTCGCGCCGCACGGGTAAAATCCTGCACCTCGGACTTGAACCTGAGCCACTGTGTTACTTGGAAACCAGTGCAGAGGCCGTGGTGTTCTTCGAGCAAATGCGAGCCGATCGGCCCGGCGACATGCGGTTGGATGAGCATCTTGGCGTAAATTACGACTGCTGCCATCTCGCGCTGCAATATGAGTCGCCGCGCGAGGCGCTGGGCCGGCTGCGGCAGCACAAAATTAAAGTGAGTAAACTACACCTGAGCAACGCGCTCAAGGTTCGGCCTACTGCCGAGGCGCGGCAGGCGTTGCGCTCGTTTGCTGACGAGGTGTATTTCCATCAGGTGCTCGCCCGTGCGGCGGATGGCACCATCACTCGGCACAAGGATTTGGACAATGCGCTGGCCCTGCACAACCGCCTGCCGCCCGCTGCCAATGATGAGTGGCGCATCCACTTCCACATCCCCTTGCACTGCCCGCCCACGCCCCTCTTCAGCACCACCGCCGATCACGTGCAGGGCGTCCTGGACGTGCTCAGAGAAACGCCCTCGCTTTGCGCGCACCTAGAGATGGAGACTTACACTTGGGAAGTCATGCCGACGGAAATGAAGAAACGGAACGTTGTGGATCAACTCGTCGATGAATATCGCTGGACCATTGCCGAGTTGAGTAAGCGCAACCTTGCGTAAAAGGGCACGCCACGTTGCTCTGCTGGTTGAAATGGACTGATCTTTCAAGTTAAGTGAAAGGGCAAAAAGTCGTTATTTTTGCAGCTAGAACGCTGCAATTCATGGACAAAGAAAAAATTTGAGGCAGTGGTTTGAGTTCCCACTTCAGCTCAACGAAGTGCAAGCCGCCCCAATGAATCAAGAGCCATAAGGCATCGCTGTCCAGAGTCGGGCCCCTACTTAAGCAGAGGTTGGCGGTGCCCCGCTTGCGTTTTCGATGTGTTTGCCTAACCTGCGCCGCACTTGTGCCAAGTCTAGCGGACAAAATTGAAGCCAGCGCCGTCAAGCGTATCGCCCTCCCGCCGGGCCGCGAGCCGGCGCGGGAGTTATCCCGCTACAAACAGTTCCTCAAAGTCGAGTCCGCCCGCCTTAAAATGCTCCACCGCGCCGGTGCTAACGGCCGCGAAGTTTGCCGCGCCCGAGCCGTGGTGCTTGATGCGCTGCATCGCCATCTCCTTGAGGCGTTGATGAACACGCTGCCCGACAGCGCTCGACGCGGGGTGCCGCGGTACGCGCTCGTCGCCATCGGCGGCTACGGGCGCGGCGAACTGAACCCGCACAGTGATATTGACATCATGTTGCTGCACACGGGCGACAGCGCCGCTGCGGCGCGTGGGCGCGTCCACTCGTTCATCAAACTACTCACTGAGCCGGGCGGACTGCTTTATACGCTCTTCGACCTCGGGCTGAAGGTTGGCTATTCCGTTCGCACGCTCGACGACTGCATCACCGCGGCGAACGAAAACATTCAGACCAAAACCTCCCTCATCGAAGCGCGTTTACTACATGGCGACGAGGGGTTGTTTCGGGAAATGCAAGCCATAGTGCTGGCGCGTTGCGTACGCGGGCACGAGGAGACCTACATTGCCGCCCGGCTTGCGGACCAAGCTGCGCGCCGCCAGAAGTTTGGCAACTCCGTGCTCATGCAGGAACCAAACATCAAGAATGGCTGCGGCGGCCTGCGCGATTATCAGAATTTGCTATGGATGGCGTTCTTCACCAAGGACCGGCCGCGTAACCTCAAGGACCTTGAGGCGAAGGATTTTATCAGCGACACCGAGCGCAAGGAGCTTGATGAAGCTTACGACTTTCTGCTGCGCACGCGCAACGAGCTACACTATCTCACCAACCGCGCGGGTGATGTGCTGTCCAAGGCCGTCCAGCCCGCCGTCGCTCACAACCTTGGCCACACGGATCGCTCGCCCAGCCGGCGGCTTGAGCAGTTCATGCGCGCTTACTATCTCCACGCGCGCAACATTGACCTGATCACGCGCACCGTCGAGCGCCGCCTCGCGCTGCTGCCCAAGCCCGACCGGATGCCTTTTCTAAAGAAGTTTCTACCCCGCCGCCGTAAGCAGACCGATCCCGAGGTGGACGGCTTTCGCGTCGTCGAGGGCGAACTGCTGCATCTCTCGCCGCGCGTCTTTCGCGAAGATCCGCGCCGGCTCATGCGGGTGTTTCTCTACGCCCAACAGCGCGGGGCGAAGCTGCATCCCGACACCGCGCAATTGCTCCGCCGCGAATTACGGCTAGTGGATTCCGACTTTCTCCGCAACGAGCACGTGCACGAGAGCTTCCGCGAAATTCTCGGCCAGCGCGGAAACGTCGCCCCGGCCTTGCGCGCCATGCACGAGGCGGATTTCCTCGGTAAGTATCTCCCTGAGTTCGGCAAACTGACCTGCTTGGTCCAGCATGAGTTTTTTCACATTTACACGGCTGATGAGCACACGCTCATGTGCCTCCAAAAGCTCGATGACATTTGGGCGGGCCGCGTGCCCAATCCCGCGCCGTATCAGGAGCTGTTTCAGAAAGTCGAACGGCCTTTCGTGCTTTATCTAGCGCTGCTGATGCATGACACCGGCAAAGCTGCGCAGGGCAGGCACCATGAGCACGATAGCGCCCAGCTCGCCGAGCGCGTCGCGCACCGGCTTCAACTCGATGGCGCGACCACTCACTCGCTGCGGCTATTGGTCGAAAACCATTTAACCATGATCCAGATATCGCAGCGCCGTGACCTCGACGATCCGGCGGTGGTGCGACACTTCGCCGCGTTGGTGCAGACACCAGAGCATCTCCTCCAGCTCACACTTCACACACTTGCCGATTCGCTTGGTACCAGCGACAAGTTGTGGAACAGCTTCAAGGACATGCTGCTCTGGACGATGCATCGCAAGACCCTTGCGGAGCTTACCGGTGCGACGGTTTTCCTCCGGGCCGAGGAGAAGCAGCGCGAGCTGCTGTTCGACGAGGTCGTGCGCCGACTGCCGCGTGAGGTTCAGCTTGGCGAGGTGCAGGCGCACTTTGGCACGCTACCACCGCGCTACTTCCTCATCCACACCGCTCCAGAAATTGTTATCGACCTCGCACTGACAAATCGGTTCATGCAATGCCTCCTAGGCGACGACCCAGAAGTATCGCTCGCGCCCGTCATCGAGTGGACCGACGAGCCGGACCGGGGGTGTTCGCGCGTGAGGGTATGCACCTGGGACCGCGCCGGCCTTTTCAGCAAGCTCGCCGGCTCGTTCACTGCTGCTGGGTTGAACATTCTCAGCGCACAAATCTTCACCCGCACCGACCGTGTGGTGCTCGATGCCTTCGATGTGACCAGCGCACATACCGGCCTACTCGCGGTGAAGGCAGAGCAGGAAAAGTTCGCCCAATTGCTGAGCAAAGCGCTTGTTGAGCACGTGGACTTTGATCCGCTTATCGCCAAGCAGAAGGTAGCTAATCCGCTTTACCAATCGCTTGAAGGCGAGCGCATCGCGACGGAAATTGCTTTCGACAACCAAATCTCAGAGCGCTGCACTGTGATTGACGTGGAGACCGAGGACCGCGTGGGCCTGCTTTACACGCTCTCACAGACCATGAGCGAACTCGGCTTGGATATCTCCATTGCCAAAATCAGCACCGAGAAGGGCGCGGCCATGGACAGCTTCTATGTCAGTGAGCTAACCGGCGAAAAAATTCTCACCCCGCATCGCCAGCATACCATTGAGGCTCGGCTTCGCACCGCGCTGCTTAACTTTGATCAGCGGGCTCTGTGAGGCCACTTAACCTTGGCTTTTAGGTCGATGCAATTCTCCGGGAATTCATCTTCTTGTACCAAAGTGTTTTAACCCCCTCAATGCGAACGCTGCGTTTGAGGCTCAGTTAGCACGCCGCCACAACTACTACCCGCGCCCGCCGTGCAGGCCAGGCAATGATCCCCCGTTTGAATTTTTCCTCCGGCCAAGTCTGCGGGTGTCACATCCCATAAGTGCAGCGGTCGAGTGGTAGCTTCCTGATCACGTATCCCGCATTCGCCGTTCCGCATTCGTATCGCAAGCATTTGGTTGAAGTCACAGTCGTAAAGCTCGCCGCGCCAGCCGACGCTCAGCGTGCTGCGGCACATGAGGCCGTTCACCGTTGTCGAGTTGAAGGCGTTGGCAAGCAATTCGAGGTATTCCTTCGCCTTACCTTGTGCTCGCAGGTCCTCCGCGAAGCGCGCAATGGGCTGGTTTGTGATGGTGAAAAGGCGCGTGAACTCAATGCCGTAACGAGCACGAAGCTCGGCCTTATAGTCAGCCTCCAGCTCAGCCTGCGGCGGCGGGAGCGATGGGCCAATCGGATTGTAGACTAAGTTTAACGGCAGCCGCTTGCCGTAGCCGACCGCGTTGAGTCTCCGCAGCGCGCTAATGCTTTTTCCAAATACTCCGTCGCCGCGCTGAGCGTTCACGTTTTCCTCGAGGTAGCATGGCAGCGAGGCGATGATCTCCACTGCGTTTGCCGCGAGAAACGCCGGCAGCCAGCTGAATGCGTCTGTTTCGATGATGGTGAGGTTGTTACGGTCAATCACGTGACAGCCAGAGGTGCGCGCGGTCTCGACGAGAAAGCAAAAGTGTTCACTTAACTCTGGGGCTCCGCCCGTGATGTCTACAACCGCAGGCCGATGAGCTTTAATCCAGTCGGCCACCCGCCGCGCGGTCTCGGCGTTCATCATCTCCGTGCGCCACGGAGCGGCGTCCACGTGGCAGTGACGGCAAGTCTGGTTACACTTGCGTCCGACGTTTACTTGGAGAGTGTGCAGCGCGGCGCGGCGGAGCGTAAGGCCGTGACGGAAGAGGGCTTGTTGGAATCGATTCAAACTTGTAGCGCGTGGCGCGTGAAAAGTCAGAGCCGCATCCGGCGGGGATTTCTTTTCAACGACTTTAACAAACTCTCCTGATGCTGAGGTACTCGTGGCAAGATATCCTCCGCTGCCGTTCACAGCACCTTGACCACGATGCACGTCACGTCGTCCTGCTGCTCGGTGCCCTTGCAGAACTCGCGCACGGCAAGGTAGAGCGCATCCACGATTTGCGCGGCGGAATGGTCGCGATTTGCGCGCAGCACGGCCAGCATCCGATCGGTGCCAAACATTTCATCGCCTGGCCCCATCGCCTCCTCGAGGCCGTCAGTGAGCAAAAGGGCTATTTCACCTGGTTTTAATTTAATAGTGGGCGCATTACGGTACTCGGTGTTAGGCCGCATGCCGAGCGGGACCCCGGTGCGGCGCAACTCCATTCGCACGCTGCCATCTGGCGCGAGCAGATAACCGGGTGGATGACCGGCGCTGACGAACTTAAGTCGGCGCTCTGCCGCGTCCAGCCGACCAAGGAAAAGCGTCACGAAGCGCTCTGCGCCGATGTCTTCCGCCAGCGCGATGTTGGTGCGCGTAAGCACTTGGCCGGGGTCGGCGCGGTTTAAGCTGGCGATGCGCACATACGCGCGCGTTTCAGCCATCAGCAGCGCTGGGCCGATGCCGTGCCCCGTCACATCACCCACCACGAGCCCAACTCCATCGTCAGCCATGGGAACAAAGTCGAAGTAATCCCCGCCCGCCGCCGCCGCCGGGAAGCTGGCACCCGCGATGTCAAAGCCGGGCAACTGCGGCGCCGCCTTTGGGAAAAGGTGCGATTGAATCTCGCGCGCGACACGAAACTGCTCAGCGTGCTCTAGCAGTTCGCGGCGGTTTCGTTCGCGTTCGGTGATATCGCGGATGAAGGCGACAATCAGCCGTTGACCACCAAGCTCCATGTCGTTGAAGGCCAGCTCCAGCAAGACTTCGGAGCCGGTTTTTTTCAGGCCGGCGGTTTCGAGCGTACGCGCCTGCGCGGCGGTGAGAGATTTGCCCGGCTTTTGAAACGCGGTGTCTGACTCAGCGCGGAGCTTTTCGGGTAGCAGCATCGCGAAGTTTTTCCCAACCAGTTCTGCCGGCTCGTAGCCGAAGATGCTCTGCACCGCTGGATTCGCGAACAAGATGTTGCTCCTGGTGTCCATCAGCAGAATAGCGTCGGTGGCGGTCTCCCACAGCAGCCGGTAACGTTGCTCGCTATTCCGCAGCTCGGACTCCGCGCGGCGGCGGGCTTTGCGGACGGCGGCGTCGCGCAACTCGCGTTCCACGGCGGGCACAAGGCGCGCCAGGTTGCCTTTCATCAGGTAATCGCTCGCACCGGACTTCATCGCCGCCACCGCAATGTCCTCACCAATGCCGCCGGAGACGATGATGAAGGGGATGTCGAGCTGGGTGGCTTGAAGGAGTTGCAGCGCGAGCGTGGCGTTGAAGCCCGGGAGGTTGTAATCGGAAAGAACGATATCCCACTCCTTTTCCGAGAGCGCGCGCGTCATGTCAGCAGCAGTCTGCACGCGTTCGGAGGTGGTCGCGTAACCGCCGCGATCCAGCAGGCGTACCAGCATCTTGGCGTCGAACTCGGAGTCTTCGACCACGAGGACGCGCAAAGGCTGTTTCATGGTGGTAACTTAGTAAAAACTCAGCCGCCTAACAACTCCCGTGCTTTTGCGGCGAGGTCAGCCTCGCGCATGAGCGACTCGCCGACGAGGATGGCGCGGGCCCCAGTCTGCTTGAGGCGCAGCACGTCCGCCCGCGTGTGAATGCCGCTTTCCGCCACGAGTAGCGCGGCATCGTTCGTGCCGGAGCCGGAGAATAGTTTTGTGGCAATGCGCTCGGTGGTGGCCATGTCCACAGTGAAAGTCTTTAGGTCACGGTTGTTCACCCCGATGAGCGTCGCGCCGGCTTCGAGCGCGCGTTCGAGTTCGCGCTCATTGTGGACTTCCACGAGTGCGGCCAACCCGGCTTCGGTCGCAAGCTGGTGGAACTTCCGGAGCTGGTGGTCATCCAGTATCGCCACGATGAGCAGGATGGCATCGGCGCCCCACTGCACTGCTTCGCGGATTTGGCGGGCATCAATGATGAAGTCTTTTCGCAGCAGCGGCAAATCCACCGCTGCTCGGATGGCGGCGAGGTAGTCGAGCGAGCCTTGGAAGAACTTCTCGTCCGTCAACACGGACAGGCAGCTCGCGCCAACGGCCTGATACTCCAAGGCGATCTTCACTGGATCGAAGTCCGCGCGGATTACGCCCTTGGATGGCGATGCCTTCTTCACCTCGGCGATGAGCGCAACATCACCGCACCTCGGTTGACGCAGCGCCCCGAAGAAGTCGCGCCGTCCGCGCTGCTGAAGGGCCGTGCGCAGCTCAGCGGCGGTCACGGGCTCATTTGGTAGCTGGGCGACTTCGAGCCGTTTCTGGGCCACGATGGTGTCGAGGATGTTCAAGGGAAGAACTAATCAGTGCCTAGTGATTTGTAGCCTTGGGCAAGTGTGGACGCGAGTGCGTACTTAGCACTAATGACTTATCACTCATCATCATCCTGCACGCCTTGCATGCGCTTAGTCGGGCAGCCGGCGCGGAGCCAGCCGTTCACGTAATCGTCAAGCGCGCCGTCCATCACGGCCTGCACGTTACTGGTGGAAATGCCGGTGCGAAGGTCTTTCACCATGCGATAGGGCTGGAAAACGTAGCTGCGAATCTGCTGGCCGAAGCCAATGGTTCCTTTCTCACCGTAGAAGCGCTCCATCTCGGACTTCTGCTGGTCCTCGCGTAACGCGTAAAGCCGGGACATGAGCATCTTCATGCACGTGGCGCGGTTTTGGTGTTGCGAACGCTGGTTTTGCGAGGCAACCACCACGCCCGTCGGCAGGTGTGTGATGCGGACGGCGGTCTCGACCTTGTTGACATTTTGTCCGCCTTTACCGCCCGAGCGGAAAGTGTCCACCTGCAATTCACCGGGCGGGATAACGATTTCGCCGGCCTCCTCAATCTCCGCGATCACGTCCACGCTGGCGAAGCTTGTGTGACGGCGCTGATTCGAGTCGAAGGGAGAAATGCGCACGAGTCGGTGGACGCCGCGCTCGGCCTTGGCGAAGCCGTATGCGTTATCACCCTCGATGGTCATGGTCGCGCTCTTGATGCCAGCTACTTCTCCCGGGAGGATGTCGGAGACTTCGGCCTTCCAATTGCGCACTTCGGCCCAACGTTGATACATGCGAAGGAGCATGTTGGCCCAGTCCTGCGCTTCGGTGCCACCGGCGCCGGCGTTGATGCTAAGGATGCAGCCGTTCTTATCGTGCGGGCCCTTGAGAAGGAAGCGCAGTTCGAGTGCGTCGAGTTCACTCAGGAACTTATCTAGGTCGCGCGTGACCTCGGTGAGGATGGGGGGCTGGGCGGCCTCGGGCTCTGCTTCCCCCAACTCGATCATCACGCGGAAGTCATCGAGCTGTTTCTCAGCAGCAAGCAGGGGCTCCGCCTTTTTGCGGAGCGTGTTGGCTTCGTCAATGGCTTTCTGGGCGGTCTCGCGATTGTTCCAGAAATCATCTTGCGCCATCACAGAGTCCAGCTCCGCGAGTCGCTTTAGCGCACCGGGCAAGTCAAAGAAACCTCCGCAACTGGGCGAGCTTGTCGGCTGTAGCAGTGAGTTGGGCTTTAGTTGCGTCGAACATTCGGCTGCGAATTTAAGGGTAAACTAATACTTGCCCAGCAGAAAGTCTGCGTAGGGCTGCTCTCAAACTAATCACCGCAGCGGACGTCCTGATTGGGACTGGTCGAAAGGGAAACTCAATTCGTCAGGTAGTCGCGGGGATCGGTCACCCGGCCGGTGATGGCGCTGGCGGCGACGGTGGCGGGGCTGGCGAGATAGACTTCGCTCTCTTTGCTGCCCATGCGCCCGGGAAAATTACGGTTCGTCGCGCTGATGCACTTGAGGCCGCTCTGGTTCATGCGGCCGAACGTGTCCACCGGACCACCGAGGCAAGCCGAGCACCCGGCATTTTCCGTCATGCGCACGCCGGCATTTTCCAAAATCTGCCAGATGGTCTCATTGCCCCAGCGCGTGGTCTGAAGGTCGTGAACAATCTCCGGCGTCGCCGGCACGCCAAAGGTATCAATGCTTACCTTGCGCCCACGCAGCACGCGCGCGAACTCGACGAAGTCACTGGTTTTGCCGCCAGTGCAGGAGCCGACGTAGGCGCGATCGAGCTTCATGCCGTTCATCTGCTTGGCTGTCTTACGCTGGCCAGGGTCGGGATGGCACGCGACCGTCGGCTCCAGCTTGCAGAGGTCAACGACGGTCTCGTAGACGAATTTCTGGTCGCGGTCCACTTCGACGGGTTCATAGCTGGACTTGGTGCCGTTGAGGCGAGTGCGGGCATCCACGTATTCGGCGGTGCGGGCGTCGAACTCAAAGATGGCGTTCTTGCCGCCGGCTTCGATGGCCATGTTCGCAATGGTCATGCGATCGTCCATGGAGAGGCCGGCGATGCCGGGCCCGTCGAACTGCATCGCGCGATAGGTTGCGCCGTCGAAGCCAATCTCACCGATGACATGTAGGATGATATCCTTGGCCATCACCCCGGGTTGCAGCTTGCCTTCTAGGCGAAAACGCATTGTCTCGGGCACTTTGATGAGCAGCTTACCGGTTCCCATGACGAAGCCCGCATCGGTATTCCCAATGCCGGTGGCGAATTCGTTGAACGCGCCGGCCATGCAAGTATGTGAGTCGGTGCCGAAGAGCACTTCGCCGGGGCGCGTGTGGCCTTTGGCAGGAAGCGCGGCGTGGCAGACACCGGCGTATTGCGAGCCGTATTGGCGCTTGGTGTTGCCCTTCGAGGCATCGAACTTCCAGTGGCCGTTCGGGTCATCAATCACGTCGTAGAAGTAGGGCAACCCCTGCTCGCGCACAAAGTCGCGGAGGATGTCTACGTTGCGATTGGACATCGAGTCGGCAGTGAAAATGTAGTGGTCGGGGATGATGACCACGCGCTGCTTATCCCAGACCTTGGCGGTCTTGCCGAACTCGCGCTTGAAAACGCCAATCGTTCCTGGGCCGCATACGTCGTGCGTCATCAGGACATCAGCCTTCACCCAGATATTGTCGCCGGCCTGCACGGAGGCTTTTCCCGCGGCGCGGGCAAGAAGTTTCTCAGTCAGCGTCATAACAGAAGTCCCAAAATAACGATGGAAACAGGCTGGTGCAACACGAGAAACCACCGCGTCAATCGGGTCGCGGGCGGCCGGCTCAAATCTTATCGAGTACCGCGTTGGTTCCCTCTGGCGGAGTGTTCGTGAGGGCGGAACCGGAAGGGGACTTCAGCTTGGGCTTCACCGGCGGCGCGTTGGTGGTGCCCGGTTTCTTATCCTTGCGCTCGGTGTCCATTTTTTTGGGGGCGCGGGAGGATTTGATGTCCGCGTCGAACTTAACGACTTGGTCCGGAGTCAGCTCGGTGCGGATTTTATCGGTCACCACCCGGATTTCATCCTTCATCTTGGCGGCGACGGGATCCCAGTAGGGCTTCGTACGCTGATTGCTCTCACGGATAATGTGGCCAATGCGGTCGTGCTGCTCGGGCGTCAATTCGAGCTGCTTGTGCAGGCGACCAAGGAACTCGGCGCGCTGGATTTGGTTGTAGGTAAGCTGCTGGTGTGGCCTAACTGACTTGTGCGGCCGCTCAATGAGGGTGGTCATCAGCGCCCCGGTCACTACGCCCGTGCCGTAGATCAAGACCGTGGCCAGGATGAATTTCCACGGGTTCACCAGC
>Ga0194116_10005107_pt1 | contig 14589 bp, 6 predicted proteins | sample TA2MahsurfametaG_4_FD_148617 | JGI IMG/M metagenome (GOLD analysis project Ga0194116, IMG submission 148617) | Freshwater microbial communities from Lake Tanganyika, Tanzania - TA2015008 Mahale S9 surface | ecosystem: Environmental > Aquatic > Freshwater > Lake | place: Tanzania: Lake Tanganyika...
GAGCCAATCTGAAAAAGAAGATAACTTCTCTATACCATTTTCTCGTTGATTTTTTGTATTTTTTGAAATTATTTTTTGTATTATTTCCATAATACTTGCAAACTCTTTTGTCAGTTCATTAATGGGTAGATTAAGTAACTCCATAAATTTATTTGAATTAAGTATTCCTTTTATTTGTTTTTCATTGTCTTGGGAAAATTTGAGATTATGGCTGCCAATTTTATTTTTAACATATTTTTTATTTTTTTCAAAAATTTCTTCATAAATTGTTTCAATTATATTTCGAATTTTTAAATATGATTTATATTTTAACTCATTTAAATTTATGGTCTTGTTGCACAAATTATTTTGTATGTTATTACTCTGGCTATTTAAATTTATGCTCGCAAGGCTTTTAGAACCATTGTTATTTTTATTCAATTTTTCATGATTTAGCTCCTGTATGAAGTTTTGAATTGTTTCCTTTATGTTTTCCACCCAATATTTCAGCCTTAATTCTGGATTATTCAGACAATCTAAAGATTCAACAAAAGCATTTAAAGCTTGGAAATCTGAATAATATTTTTTTATAAATTTATAAAGATCTGATTGCTTATTGAAGCTATTATTGTTATGTGAATTTGATGCATTAGAAGATAAATAATTCGTATTTTCTTCATTATATTTAACTATTTTAGAATTTGAATTATAATTGATACTTAAATTATTATTATTTTCATCATTAATTTCAAAAATATTTGAGTATTTATCAATTACCATGAATGGAAAATATAAACTTTGTGGATGGTATTCGAGCACTTTCAAAATTATCGGTTTTATCAAATCAGAAATATTAGAATTTACATAAGCAATTAATTGGCTTTTCCAAATTAAATAAAATTCGGTCTTTATAGTAAGTGAATATTTATTAAAAATTTCTTCAAATTCTTTAGGATAAGCAGATATAAAATCAAAAATCTTTGGTATATTTGAATTAAATTTATTTTCTTCTAAAGCTAGACCTTTTAGGCTTAGTTCAACAAAATATTTTATAAGCTTTATTCGAAAATCAAAATTTAAGTTGGAAAATTTATTATCTCTTAAAAGTTCATCAGCAAATTTAACCATAGGACGAATTAGCCTTTTATAATTATTTATGAAATATATTTTATTTATCGGATTATTTTGAAGATTATTTTCAATTCCAAAATCGAAGATATCGGAGTTATTATTATAGATTGACAAATTTTTACGATGATAATTGAGATGATTTGAATAGGGAATATTTTTACTTTTTAACAACTGATTATAATTGGATGAATTATTTTTTGACAAGAAAGATCGATTATCTAAATATTTATTTATCTCATCTTCAAAACTCGAGACTTGTTTTATAAAAATAATGTTTGCTTTTTCAAAAATTTCATCAAAGCTTTCGAGATTTTGATTATTACCAAAAATTTTATCTTCATTTTTATTAAAACCAAAATTATCAATCTCATTAAAGGCAATTTTATTAAAAACGAACATAGCCTGATTGAGATGTAGTTTAATTTTTAGTTTATTTATATTACGAGTGTTAATCTCATCTAATTGTATTGTTTTTATTTGGTCTTCTAAGACTTTAATAAGCTTATTGAATCTATCAAAAACTTCTTTGATATGGATTGTATTAACTACATTTCTTGATTCAGATTCTAAAATTTTAAATTTGATTTTCAATAGAGGATAAATAATAAACGAGTTTGCTTTTGAATTATCTTTTCTTAATTTCAGGGCTTTTTTCGTATTTAATTCTGAAACATCTAATTCTCCTTTTTTAGCTAGACTAGTTGAAATGTTTATAAATTGCCTCGGGAAATAGGTATCTAAGATAGGGTTTTTTTTCACAGCTTTGTCAAAATTATTTTTGAATTTTTCATAAAATTTGTCATAGAATATTTTTCTAGCTTCTGTAATCTCATTAAAATTTACAGCAGAATCGTAAAGATAATTTGGCCATCTTTCAAGCCATTTTTCTAATGTACTTTCAATATTTTCCAATAAATTAATTTCATTAGAAGAATAAATTTTTTGATTAGTTCCTATTGAATTTATACCAGGGATACCTAAATCTTCGCTTCCATCAATTACCATAAAATGAGAATTTTTTGTATATTTTTGTGAATTAATCATCATATTATTTTCACCTCGCATTAATTTTAAAAATTCAGCGATTTCATATAATTGCTGTATCTTATGGACAATCCCATGTTTTAAATTACCGAATTGATTTCCCAGATTCATCCAATTTTTCAAAAAGAAATTTTTACTCCTTTCATAATACAGCAAAGCATGATCAAGATCATCATTTAAAATATTCCAAATACACATGTAATAAGAAAAATTATTGTTTAAAAAATCTTTAAAATTGGTTTGATCTATATTATTTAATAAAAAATTATTGAAATCTTCTCGGCTTTCAGAGTTATAAATCCAAGATTTTAGCATGTTCTCAACTTTTTCTGGATTCTCTAAATATGATTTCGATTCCATTAAAATTTTTTGTTGGTTTTCAGAAAGGTAATTTGCAATGCTCTCCCACTCACTCAAATCACTACAATACTTAATAGCATATTCCTCCACTGTCTCTTTAAGATCTTCATCAATTAATAGCGAAATATCATATTTTTCAGTTGCTATTGTTCGTTCGAGATTATTAACTTTATTTTCTTCATCAGTATTTATTTCATTTGAAAGTATTTTGTTATTTATAATATATTTATTGCCCAGAGTATTATAGGGATCATTGTACATTCTAAATGTAGTTTTTAACAATTTAGTTAATTCTATATTTTTATTAATAAAAGAGTTAGATTTTGTTAAAAGATTTGCTAACACTAATAAATAATCAGATTTATTCCTAATAAAAACATCATTGTTCGCTGCGAAGTTTTGAATAAGCCCGATTTGAATGTCTGCAAAATCAAGCTTATTATAGAACTTGAGTAAAATAATCCAAGCTTTTGAATTCTTATTGGTTATATTTATATCGTATGGATTTAAATTTAGACCTGAAAAGCTATCAAGACATGATGAATTTGAAAAATTCTTTTTTGAATCTTCTAAATTATTAATATTCACATAAAATTTTTTAGAATTTTCTTGATTTTCATGACTTTCCAAAACTCCACAATTTGCAAGATATTCCTCTAATGCTATAATAGAAGAATGGAAATTTTTAGTATACAAACCAGTATTCTTAATGGTGTTTAAATTCACCAAAAAATTGCTAGGATTTTTAGTCATCATAAAATGTAACAAACGATGCAGGCAAGAAATAATTACAAAATTTGAAATTTTTTTCTTTGACAAAATTTCTTCTATCAAAAATTCTATTTTAGTATTTTTTTGATTGCTTAAACTTTCTTCATATATATTTTCACTAATTTCCAAAAATAATTCAGCACTTATTTCGATATTATTATCACTTAAAATTATCAAGGGATCGATGAGATCCTGATTTGTTATTTGAATATCAGGAAGATCTCCTATACGGTAATTTCTAAGAAATTTTATTTTATTTTTTCGATTTTCTGTCTGCTGATTTAGCCATCTTCTAATTATAACGTCTTTGAATTCTTTTTTTTCTCTTTTCCTATCAGCCAAAGCATATTCGGAAACAAATCTTATTTTTGTCTCACCTGTTCTCTCTACTGGAGTATAAAACATTTCATTTTCTTGGAATAATTTTCCAAATCCTCTTCTATTTCGAGCTCTTGGTATTTTAAATTGAAATTCACTATTCTCATCCTGTAAAATATTAGCATATTTTGAATTTAAAATAAATGAATTTTTTTGCTGATTTGGAAAATTTGAATCTAGGGAATCGGTTAAGAAGCTTGGATTTTCAGAAGAATCATTAAAGGGTTCATCGGTGTTTACATTTATATTTTGAAATTGTTTGAAATTATTTTTTATTGGCTTTTCTTTATCAATCGATGAGTAGTTTTGTGTAAGTGTTATTAAAGATGAATATTGTGAGAGGAAATTTTCTTGATATTTTTTAATAATATTATTGTTAAATGGATTATTAGACGATTTTAAATTGCTGATATTTAAATTTGGGTTCTCATTAGAATTATTATTAATATTTTTACTTTGATTAAGAGTATAATTTGTTTCAACAATTAATGTACCAGAATTTAAATTCTTATTATTAAGAGTATTATTTGAAATCAAATTACTATCATTATTTTTATTCGCAAGATTATTCAAATTTTGAGTCAGCTCATTATATGTAAAAGTATGAATATCTCCGATTTCAGAAGTCGCTCGTAAAAATCCCATTCGTGTTTGGCTCAAATCATTTACTTTAACTAGAGTCTCATAAACTTCATCAAGGGTATTTTTAATTGTAAGCGTCGGTGTAATAGGTTGTGATCTATTCAAATAAAATCCTGTTGCATTGAGATTTAAATCTCTAAATTCGCATTCGCTCAAAGCTTTTTCATAAATTCTTAATCCAAAATCAGCTGAATGTGCAGAAATTATTAAAATCAGCTTAACAATTATCTGAACCAAATTGAAATTTTCCTTTGGAAATTCAAAAGATTCATTACTAAATATTTCAAGTAAGAAAATAAATCTCTCTACAGGATCACTCGGTAAAACTTCGGTTCTATTAAGGAAACTAATAAGAAAAATCTTTAATTTTTTATCTTTTTCTTTTTCTAAGTTTTCTATCAAAAAAAGCAAAATTTTTTGATTTAAGTTTTTATAAATTTTTTCTTGATTTGTTTCAATCTGCAAAGTTTTTCCAAGAAGATTTTGTAATAATAGCCCGCCTTGACTGCTTGTTAAATTATTACAGAAAAATTTTAAATTTAGAAAAATTTGAATTAAAACATCATAAAAGCTGTATCGAGTAAACTGATCTTTTTTTAAAATTTCAATATTTATTCTTTCTATAAATTTGAAAATTCCTTCTAAATAATTTTTATCTTTGCATAAAGTCAGATTAAACAATAATTTACAAATAGATATAATTAGCTCATCACTAGGGTCGACAAATAAAACATCGAAAATTTCGTATAAATTAAAATAAATATCGTCAATATAAAATTTATCTTTTGTGTTCAATTCAAAAATATTATTGAAATTTTTTTCTTTGATGTTTTTCTCAATATTATTGGTAGATAAAGCTATGATATTTTTCAATTGACTTTCAAATTCTTTTTCAGTGACTGAAAAAATATTATTTCTTGTTAAAATTATATCAAAGAAATTATTAATTGTTGCAAATATTATATTTCTATTGATTTGATTGCTATTTTTCATTAAAACCATCAATCTATTAAAAATTCTCTTTTTTTCGACAAATGTTTTAAAATGCAAACTAGTTCTAAAAATTAGATTAAGCGCAAGTTTTTCGTTTTTTTCGATTGCAAATTTTTCCAAATTTTCAAAAATTAAATTAAATTTTTTTGAATTTGAATCATATTTAACTAATATTTTTGCAAGTAATTCGATGGTTGCTGATTGTACTGGAGTTCTGTTATGATCAGTAAGCTTTAATAAAATTTTTAATATTTCCTCATTTTTTTCAAGGCTCTTTATTAATAAATTGTTTTCGTTTTTTAAATTTTCATTAATAGAATTATTATTTTCAATAAACATATTTTGTTCGTTCAATAAACCACTATATTTTTTTGAATGGCTTAAATCTAAATTATTATTGTAATTTAAATATAATTCTTCTTCATTAATTGGGATATTATATTCTAAAGCAGTTGCAAGAATTTGAATTGCAGTAATTTTCCAAAGGTGACTAGAAGGCTTCATATCATCAAATGCAAGCATATCTACTATCGTCTTTTTATTTAAAAAAGTAAATTTTTGGAATTTTTCCATCAAATCAGAAATAATTTTTAAGTTTGTTCTAAAAATAATGTTTTTGGAATCTCCAGACAATTTTATCAAAGCATTTATATAATTTGAAATCAATTCAACATTTTCTTTATTGAAATTTATTTTTCTTAATAATATTTCATTTTCAATACCAAGTAACAGTGTAGCAATATCTCTATGGAAATAATGAAATCCTTTTCCGCAATTATGATTTTTTTCAGTTGGAATTTTCATTAAAATTGGCAAAAAATGATACATATAAAATTTAAAAATATCAGGATAGTTAATAATTACTTTGATGAAAAATATTTTTATTTGAAAATTGCTATCTGAACTTTTTAATTCATTCAAAATTTCTTGTATCACTAAAGGCACAATATTTTCATTTTTATAAACTTCAGGATTTTTTGTATATAAATGTTCCAATATAATTAAAATATTTTGCATAATTGGATGCCTGTTTACTCTATCATCTTCTATTGAGAATATTTTCTTCTTTGTATTTTCATAATTTTCTGGGATGTTCTTTTCAGCTTTTATCTCTGATTCAAGACTTTCTAAAATAAGTTTCGATATTTGTTTTGGATTTCCTATATTAAAATTCTTCTGTTCGAATAAAATTGTTTCTTTCATAGTTTTTCCATAAGCATCATGAAAAAATGAATCTGATATTAATTCATCAATTAGGAGTTTTTTGCCCTTAGAGTGAATTTCTTGATTTTCTACAAATAAATTTTAGAATTTTAAACTTATAAAAATTTTGATATGATTTCGAAATATTTTGGCTTAATTTAAAGAAATTTTTTTTAAAGAGTATTATTAAATTTAAAATTATTTTATGTTTTTTCTTATTTAAATTAGTTACTTTTTGATATTGAATTATCCACATTACTATTATTCGCTCTATCTTTTATATCTCGATTTTTAAAATTTGTCTCTACATAGAATTTAAAATCATATATATCTGAAATCAGCAAATTCCATAAGAGTTCACTAAAGATAGTTTAATAAATATATATTTATGATAATTTTAGTAAATAATAAAATAAAAAATATACTTTTTTTTGCGATCGGTATAGAATAGAAACCTCACAAAAAGATCATCTTTAGTTTGTGTTTTTCTAATTATTGTACACATACAATTATAAGCAGAGCAATAAAATAAGTTTTCTACTAAATTTATGTATTCTTGATTATTGTCTTCTGATTTTATCTTTTCAGTGATAGGAATCCATTCCAAAATCTTCATTTTCTTTGCATTGTGTAATTCAGTTATCAAACTTTTAGTTATTTCATTATCCTGTTTATCAGGATATATTCTTTTAACTATTTCTCCTCTGAATATTTCTGTCGGAATCCTCAAAAAGCAAATATCAATAAATTTGAATATTATAGATCTATTGAATTAAATTTAAGATTTTTTTTTAACATATAATTTTTTTTTTAATTTTTAAAAATTTATAATTTAAATTGGAAATAAAATATAATATAATTTTTTTACTTCTCCAAAATCAAAATGAATTTCATTTCATAGCTCAATGAAGAATCAAGAATATTTCCTTTTACTATTTCAAATAATGTTTTATAATTTTTCACAAATATTTCTTTTAAATCATGCATATTACATTTCTTCAAAAATTTGAGTGTAATGATTTTCATTATACTAAATCTTATATTATCTTTCAAATTCTTATCAATTTCTTTATTTAAAAAAATATCAATTGTTTTTTGAATCTCTTTTAGCCGATATTCAGCATTTTTGTTATCTAAAATATCTTGTATGTATTCTTTAATACTTGCTTTTACTCTTATAGAATATTCAGTTTTCTCTTCTCTTATAATTGGAAAAAGCAATTCTAAAAATTCCAAACTTTTTACAGTTTTAAATGTGTTTAAAAAACAATTATATATAAGTTGAAAATCAGTGTGTTCTCTTGAATTTGGCTTTAAATATCTCGATTTTATTGGGAAATATTTACTTTGAATTGTTATATAGTAGAATCTTATTTTTTCTAATTTTTCTGTGATAAAATAATTATTGCTTGCTTTAATTTGCTGATATTTTCCATAATTATTATTTAAAATTAAATTATCATCATCCTCATTAGCTTGGTTTATGTTGAATAATTTAACAAATAATCCGAGGAAATTAACAATTTCTTTTATAATATTTATTGATTTTTCAGTTAGATACATGTCAATAAGTTTAAATATTTTTTCTAATTCGATTACTGAAAATATAGAATTTTCTAAATAATTAAAAATAAGCAAATTAGAAATTTTAATTTGATTGATAATCGCATCTATATTAGAAAATTTAATCAAATTATCAACAAAAACTTTTGCAATAAAACTCACAATGTTATAATTTTTTCCCAGGATAGCCTTTTCTGTCAATATAAATAAAAGAAAAATTTTATTTTCATTAAGTGCACATTCTTCAACAAACTTCTCAATAATTTTTTCTTTTTCCAAACCCAAAAAACTATTTTTAAAATCTATGGAACTTTTAGAATTAGTACAATTTTTGTTTATCGAATTGTCATTAATTTTTGATTTGTAAATAATATTTTCTTTTGTGAAATCGAAGTCCATTAAATTTTCATTTTTATTTGAAATACAACTTTCTATTATATTTTTAGATTTATTATTATTAATTTGTTCCTTTGAACTAATTGGAATTTTAAAAACTTCTTGATTTTTATTAATTTTTCTTTTATCATAAATTTTAAATTCTGTGTTTTGATTTTCTGTTAAAATTAAAGTATAAAACCAATCTGCTATTAAATCAAAATTATATTCGTTTTCTGTAAGAAGCTTTAATGCATATGAAAATTCAGAGTAGTATATGAAATTGTAGTAGAATTTAAGTAAAATATTTAATTTCGGATTTTTAATTTCCAATATATTCAAAATATTTTTTTTTAATTTCTGACAAAAATCAGCTGATAAATTATGTCTTATTTTGAATAAGATGTCAAAGTAAAATTCTACAGTTGATTCAGAAAAATTTATGCTCGATAAATTATTTGATAAATTATGAAAATTTAGAGAATTTTTATCATTAAGTGTTTGGGAAGTAAAATTAATTTGAGAATTCCCGTTCTCATAATTATTCATTTTTTCTTTCCAATCTATATTAAAAAATTCTACTCGTTCAAATAAGAAGTTTTGAAGTTTTATATATATGTAATTATATAATTTGTGACTTGAAGACTTATTTTGATTTTCTATCAAATTATTTTTTAAAATTAAATTCAGTAATTTTGCATATGATTTTTTTATTATCTCTGAAACCGTTTCAAAATGTGAAAATATGAAAATTTTTTCAAAACTAGTTTTTTTCTCATTTGGAATTATCAACTTTCTAATTGACAGCAAAAATATATCGAAAATTTCTAAATTTTCTATATGATTTATATTATACAATTCTTTCAATCCTTCCTGTAAAATACATTTATCAATTGATCCCTCTTTATGAATCTTTAAAATTTTTTCTTTTAATAAAGTTATGCAAAAATCATTATTTTTGCTTTTATCTATCAATTCAATAACTTCAATTATGTAAATAAAGGATTGAAAATCAAGTATTTCATTTGATGAAAAATTTTCTTCAGAAATTTGTACATTAATATCCAAGATCTTAAATAAAATTTTTGAAAAATCGATATTTATTATATGCTCATCTATAATTCCTTCAAAATTAATGAATAATTCATCAACTGTAAAAACATTTTTTAATATAATAAATCTAATAAAATCATATTTAATTGACAAATTCTTGATATTTTTTAGTTTATTAAAAATTGAATTATGAATTATTTCATTATTTAAATTGTTATTTGAATGTATATCTGTATAAACAATATTTTCCAACTTCAATATATCTCTTAAATTTTCACTAATGAAAATTTCTTTGATTTCACTATTTTTATTAAATCCTGCAAAATTATTTTGTTTAAACAAATCAAAAATAAAGATTATCAATTCTGAAGATAAATTCCTCAATTCAATTTCATTTGCTGTAATTTTTTCAACCAAGTCAATAAATAAAACACGTAAATCCTTATATAAAAGCCTCTTTGGATTTATTTTAATTAAAAAAGCAAATTTTTTGGCAAAAATTATTTTCAATTTTATTATAGCATTATTGATATTCTCAAAAATAATTTCATTTAATTCATCCCATGTCTTTCTAAAATTGCTCATATTATTATTGAAATTTTTACTTTTTTCAAAAGATTTTATTTTTAATATTTTTTTATCTAAAACCTTATTAATATAAATGTTAACTTTATTATCCTCTTCAATTTTATGGTTTTTATTCAAAATATTTTCACCACCATTATTTTTAAAAGATTCTGTATTTTTAATAAACCCAGTGTTAGAATTATTTTTGATAATATTAAAAATATAAAAAGCAATTTCAAGTATAAATTTATCAACTAGAAAATCATTCAAGGCAATTATTCCAATAATTTTATCGAAAGAAATAACAGCGCCTAATTTATTAAAGTTGTCGGGATGCCCTGCTAAAGTTTCGATTTTTCTAATGATGTATTTTATAGTATGTGATTTTTCCTTGAGAGTTATATCCGAATGTTGTTTTATAAACCATTTTACATACTCAGCCAAGCAATCGCTAGAAAGTTCTCGGATTTTAGCGCATTTTCTAGAAGTTGTATTTTCAATTATAACATCCAAAATTTCGAATATATCTTTGCTATTTTCTTGAGTATGACCCTTTTTGGCGATCCAATGAATAATTTGGAATATTAAGGGTTCAAATATCCCAGATATTCCCTTTTCCATATCGCAACTTAAAATCAAGATTTTGTTAATCATTAATTTTAAAATGTCTTTATTTTGCATTTTTTCTCGTTTTGTTTCAAGCCCAATTATATATAGTATAATTGCATGAAAAAGTTCTGCAGCACTATATTTCTTTTCTTTATTATAGGAATTTTCAGCAATTTCTGAAACTGTGAGGATGATGTTATCAAAGAAAATTTTGTATTTTTTATTATATAAAGGAAGTAAATAATCAATACTTTTTGGATTTAAAATATCTAATAGAGTTCTTTGCTGTTTATTATTGATTCCATCAGGATTGCTATTAGAAAAGCTTTTGATTTGATTAGAAACGTTTTCTGTATTAATATTATTTAGTTCAGATGTCATTGATGTTGATTCTATTAAAAAATGAGCTTCGCCCCCTAATTCTCCTAGTATTTCCAAAATTTCATTTTGGATCTTATTATATTTTTCAAAATATTCAAAATTTGAAACATCTATATTGCTTTTAATTTTTTCGTATTCTATTAAATATTCTCCAAATACAGGCAAAATTTCCCTTATAAATTCTAAATTAGCTTTTTTAAAATCTCTTTGATTATATGAATAATAGTAATCAGTACTATTATATTTAACATTTACATTTTGATTTTTGTTTTGGTTTTGAATATCATTATTTAAATTTGATCCATTATCATAAAGAAGTGGGATTTCAATATTTAAATTATCGATATCTTTTTTTGAATAGTTAAGTTGATTACAAGTTATTTTATCTCCTTTATCAATAGTCAAAAAAGAATTTTCATATATCCAATTTTTAAGTGATTTCAAAGCGAGTTTTGAGTATCTAATATCATGGAATCCCAATTTGAATGTCTTTTTAAAAATGTTTTTCAATATCTCAAAATTTGAATTTTTTTTTATGATCAATTTAATAATCACAGAAGGAATTCCTAATATAAATTCAATCGAATTCAATAACAAATCATCTAAAAAAATTTCTATTTTTTTGCATAAATTAAAAATAAAAAGTTCAAAATCATCAACAAAAAATATTGTTTCTTTGTCATTCAATTGAAAAAAGTTTATTCTAGAACAATAATTCATAATAGAGGTTAAGCAGGTATACGTTTGTGAGATATGTGGATGATTATTTCCAATATTCATAAATTTATCGATAAGAAATAAAATCCAGGGATTTAAAAGCCTTTCATTTTTGAATTTTTTAAAGAATTTTTTAAGAAAAATACAAGTTCGATTGTAAACTTCCAAATCATCTGAATCATAGGCTTCATAAAATATATTATTAATAGGATTCTTAATATAATTTTCATCTCTTTTATTTTCTTCATTTTCTAAATCTTCAAACAATTGTTCATTTTCAATTTCCATAGTAGTTGGATATTTTTTATTGATGTTTTTCTCATTATCAAAAGTTTGGCTTTCCTTTACTTCTTTGTAATTTAAATTCAGTGTTGAAATTAAATCTAAAATTTCAACCATTAATTGTTCAAAAAATTTTGATAAAATATATTCATTCAATATTTCTTCTTTGGATAAAAGACTTATCCAAAAATTAACAGATTTTTCAATAGATATTATATCATTGTTTTCTTTAAATAGCATTGATTCTGTTAATTTTATACTCTCTTTAAAACCATTCTTTATTATTTTTCTTAAAAAGCTCCAAAAGAAATTTTCATGTTTAAGCATGTTAACAAGAACACCTGCGATACTGCAAGATAATCTCTCCTTGTATTTTTCGTAAAATTTTTGATGAGTTGAAAATCCGATTAATAATATTTTGTAGAAATGCTATTTTATATAAAATTATTATTCTCTTATTTATAAAAGTAAAAAAGTAATTTCTAGAATAAAATTTTAAATCATTTATAATTTTTGGTCAGAAATAAAAAGTTTATTATTAGCTTGGTATGTAAAAGCATTTTTTTATTATAAAATATAAAAAAAAAAAAATTATTTGTACATTTATAAACATCTCATTAATATGACTTAGATTTCCTATTATATTTGCATAGGAATTTAATAAAGAAATATATTGCTTTTGAATTGCTAATATAAACTTTATTGATTTCGAAGGCTTATATTGCTCAAAATCAACATCTTTATTTTCTTTGAATGCATCATTCCCCAAATTAAGAACGATGTTATCATCAAATAAAATTATAAGTTCTTCCAAATATTTTTCTAGTGTACTTTCTCCTTTAAACTTTACAATAGCATTTGAGAAAATTCCAATTAGTGATATTGCCGTGTTCATAAGAATATTTGAGGCTTTGGTTTCTAAAGTTTTTTTAACTTTTAGCAATATGTAATCTAAAACGTCTTTATGTATTACTATATCTTCTCTTAAACAATCTGAAATTGTAATTGAAATTTTTTCAATAGTTTCATTAGCAGCCATCTTCAATTCATGATTTTTATGACTACATAAATAAAAAAAATTATCAAAGAGATCTATACAATCTTTTTGAATTTGCTCATAGAATATTTTTCCATGAGTTCCAAGTATTTCCAGGCATACTAAATTTTCATTTTTTGACTAATATATATATTTTTTATATTATATATTCTATAAATTTAAAAACTCCAAATTTTTTTATTTAATTAAATAATAGCTAAATAAATTACATTTGTTTATTTTAATTGAATTTGCATCTTCTAAAGGCTTCATTAAGCTTTTCAAATAAACATACAATTCCTTAATCTGCTCATGTTCTAGCATATGATCATCCAATAGATGCAAAAAACTTTTTAATATTCCAAGAACTGCTTTAAATTCAAATTTTTTAGTGTTATTTAGAAGATTAGTAAACTCATAAAAGATGACTTCATTAATTTGCTTTTTGTATTTAGTTAAAAGAATTGGAAATTTTCCATACAAAATTCCAACAAGAAACCAAACTCCTCCTTTAACTGTTGGAGGTAGTTTTTTCAATTTTATTTCATCCAAAAGAAAATCCATAAATTTAATAGGTTGAAAAATTTTTTCAATCATATGAATATCCATTTCTAATAAGAGTTTTGCTAAAAACGACAAAATTTTTTCTTTTATAATTAGGCTCTGTTCAGCAGAATAAATTCCTTTAGAGATATTTTTAATTTCTTCTAAGTAATCCTGACAAAAGGTTTTATGGAAAATTAAAAATTCTTTTAAGAAATCAATTAATTGTTTTCTGAAATTAGTTGCTTTTCTAGCCTTATCTCCACAATTTGATTCGAGGAAGTGTAAAATGCTCAAATCAGAACTAAGTAACCGAGAACAGAGAAATACTAATATTCATATAATTTAAATTTATAATATAGCACTTAATCTCTATTATATTTACAAAGAAATTGAATAAAATTAATATTTTAATAAAAATCAATGAGTTTATTTAAAAAATTTTTAATTTTTAACTTTTAAGATGTTGAAAAATCAAAAATTAGGTTGATGGCAAATTTTTCAATAATAATTGGAATCCAAAATTTTTATAAGATTTTCTCTCATTTTAATTTCATTAAAAGTTTAATTTTAATAAATATTTTCAACACATTTAAAATTATAGAATATTAATTTTTAATATATTTATAATCTGAAATTTTTGGTGGGAAATTATTGTAATTATAAAATATTTTAAAATAATTTTAATTTTATATTTAAACAAGAAAATAAGAATAGATTTTACTCTTTTGTTCATTTTTTAATTGTTCTCTAAAACAAATTTTATGTAATTTCTTGATTATCATATCTTCATCTTCTGAACTTATAGAATTATCCCATATTGTATTTATCAAATTATTGATATTTTCTTCCATTTTTTAGTTTGAATTTAATTTATTATTAAAATAATTTACTTGAATTTAAATTAAATTTGCGATATATCAATTAATATATAAATTTAATTTATTTTATTCTTATAATTG
>Ga0194116_10005111_pt1 | contig 14587 bp, 15 predicted proteins | sample TA2MahsurfametaG_4_FD_148617 | JGI IMG/M metagenome (GOLD analysis project Ga0194116, IMG submission 148617) | Freshwater microbial communities from Lake Tanganyika, Tanzania - TA2015008 Mahale S9 surface | ecosystem: Environmental > Aquatic > Freshwater > Lake | place: Tanzania: Lake...
GCCGTTTTCAAACAAACCGGAACTGCCCGTTAAAATCAATGATTTGAGCCGCTCAGGATGCTTGAGTGTATGCACCAACGCAACATGTCCACCCAAGGAATTACCCAAGAGGTGAATATTTTTATAATCGCGTGCTTCAATGAATTTGTGAACAAACTTGGCCAGTCCGCCAACGCTTGTGTGCAACAAGTCGAGTTCAAAAAGCGGCAGCATGGGTACCACCACTTTATGATGCTTGCTGAAATAATCGATCAGATCACGAAAATTACTCAAGGCGCCAAACAAACCATGAAGTAAGATCAGGGGCTCACCCTCACCTTCTTCAATAAACTTGAACTTATCTATTTGTTTGATTTCGTATTGCATGTGAATAATATCCGCTTTGCGAACAGTTGCTAAAATAGTTGATTATGCCGAGAAATTGAATTTCAATATGCTTTTACAGTAGCAGGCAATGCGGTTTCTGTGGTTTTTTCAAAAAACTGCTGCAATTGTGTAAAAACATCTTTCAAAAATGGCAATACCGACGACAAAAAGTTCATCGCGGCAGGGGCCCAGGGTTGCAGGTATGGATAAACAAGAGAACTTGCAATGGTAGTTTGCGATAACAAACCCATTTTAGTAAGGAAAAACAGAATAGCACTGTAAACAAGTCCGTACGCGAGCAGATATACTAAAATACCCGCCAACTTATTGGCCCAGCCCAGCATGGCCAGCTCAAATCCTTTTTCAATGGCAGCGCCGAGCAATCGAAAAAGTAAAATAACGCCAATAAAAACAATCAGAAAGGCAATAAAAGGCAACCAACGCTGATGTACACTCACTTCATTGCCCAACCAATTGGCAACAGTTGCTGAAAGCTTAAACGACAAAGTGAAAGCCAAAAGCAATCCTAACACTGAAAAGAGTGCTGCAATCAAACCCCGTTTGATGCCTTTGAAAAAGGCAAGCACGGCGATGATGATAGCGATGATGTCAATCATGCGTTATGATGCTTTGCTGAGCAATTGTTTTACAATGGCACTGAAGGCTTTGCCATCGGCCTTGCCCGCCAGTTCGCGGGTAGCGATGCCCATTACCTTACCCATATCGGCCGGTGATGTTGCACCCGCTGCAGCGATGATAGCAGCCAAGGCTTCCGTTAATTCTGCTTCTGATAGTTGCTTTGGCAGAAACTTTTCGATCACCGCAATTTCTTCCTGCTCTTTTTGTGCAAGATCTGCGCGTTGCTGCTGTTGATATATTTCAAGTGCATCTTTGCGTTGCTTCACCAGTTTTTGCAACAGTTTTATTTCATCATCAGCGCTGAGGGCTTCTCCACCTCCTTCTGCTGTTTTTGCAAGTAAAATAGCTGCCTTGATTGCGCGCAAACTGCGCAAAGCAGCTTCATCTTTGGCTTTCATGGCCTCTTTCAAATGCTCCATGATTTGTTGTTCCAAACTCATGTGTATATGTTTTACTGGTTTTGTTTGAATTGCGTTACTTTAAACTTCTTCATAAACTCCTGAGCAAACTGTTTCATATCATCGGTCAGTTCCTGCTGTTGAGTTGCACGCTGAAAAGTATCGGCCATGGTCATCATCACCTGATAATAGAAATCCGCCATTTCATCTACCATCATTTCCTTGGTCCAGAGGTCAATGCGCAAAGCAGATTTATCGGCCCCATCCCAAAAGGCAAGCATCATAGCTTTTGCAATCTGATCCATTTGTGCGGTACTGTCGGTAGCCCGCCAGCTGATGGCAGTGGGAACACGATCCTGATCGAGCGAAACATTTACGGTAATAGTACTGGTATGCATAAACTTATTTGAAAACACAAAAGTACATCAAACCCGCTTGGCAGCAGTTGAAAAGAGGGTATTGAATGCCGAAAATAAAGAAGGTACCTGTGTCTGCGCTCGCAGCGACTGCGTGTTGCGGATATGTTGACTGCGAAAAGTTTCGTCTTTGTATAAGCGCATCATTGTCACGGCCAGCGCTTCCATATTACGTGCTTCGTAAAAAATAAAAGCTTCGTCACCGAGTTCCTCCAGTACCGGAATGCGCGGAGCAATTACCGGCACGGCGCAAGCGAGCGACTGCAACAAATGAAAGCGGGTGTGACCGGAAAATCCTACATCCACCAATGCATATGCCGCAGTGATGAGTGCGTGTTCAATAGATGAACTTACCGCATTTATAAAAACCAGCTCTGCACGATATCGATATGTAGCGATTTCAAGCGTAAGGGCATTATTTTCAGGTTGTGCCCCCAGCAAAACCAGTTTCATACCCGTATGCTGTCTTTTTTTGAATTGGGCATAAGCTTTCAAAAGCAATTTCAATTCATCCGCATCCAGATCTCCTGCATCTGCGCAAAGGATATACTCAGCTCCGCCCGTATAGGTTTCTTTGGTTTTTGATGGATCAATTGCTGATGCGGATAGTGTAAGCGCCGGCAACATGCTCGGAAGCAATGTTATAGAAGCAGCATCTGCACCAAATGATTTCAAATGCAACGCAACCGTATTGCTGAAAAGCAGATATGCTGACGCATGCCTTACTGCATCACGCATCATCTGCAGTGCAATTTTGTTGGTGCGCAGATCGCCATTTTGATAGTCTTGCAAAAAAGCAATTTGCGGAACCGACTGATCGGCACAGCAATTCCCCGCTGCTTGTATTATCAGATCAGCCTTGCATTTTCGTTGCTTCCAAAACAACCAAGTACGCATCCATATTCCTCGAAGCAGTGCTTGCTTTGGCGCATTCAGTTGTAGAATGGAAACATTCGATGCGATTGCTATTTCTTCGAGTATGCTTTTTTCTGTGAGGACGAAAAAAGTATATGCGCGATGGTTTGCAGCAAATGGAAGCAGTACATAACGCAATAATGCAGCTGCGGACTGCTCAGCCCGGGGCATGATTCCAATTGTATTGATTACAATGCGCACAGCCACAAAGGTAGCAAGGAACAGATAAATGGATTTGCTGCAAGCGATTCTATAAAATGATATACCCAAGCTGTTGCAACGGAGTTGTATTGTCGAGATTTAAACACACTATTTGTAGTGTTTTATTCAAAAGCGTGGTTTTTAGCCCGGCACAGCTACCTACAAACAAAGTAGGATGGTTTCCTCCCTACAATGTTAGGTGCCCTGTAAGCGTATCCTTTTACTATTCCAAAAAAACCTTCAAAATGCAATGCCAAAAAGGGTTTGAGGCAATTTCTCAACGCTTTCGAGTCAGTAATTTGAATCCGATCATTTTTTTATCCTACAATCCAATTATTATGAAAACCATCATGCTATCATCGCTGCTGCTATGCAGCTTATGGGCTGCCGCACAGGTGCCCAGCTTCCCGTCGGGCAAAGAAAAATATGACGGTAAACCGGAACGCTTTCAAAAGGTTCCCAAAGAAAAACCATTTGGTGTGGAGCTGGCACAGCTGCATCGATTGATGGTGCTGGGCTTGCGCGAGCAAGCAACCCTACAATGTGCACAGGACTACACTTTTCAGGGAATGGTCACAGAAAAAAGAACCGAATCGCCGGCAGTACTTACCATGGTGATGCGCGCTACGGAAGACCAAGACCTGATCTTTACGCTGAGTCGCATTACCATCGATGGTAAAACTACATTCCGAGGCATCCTACTTAATAACAACAATAGTGATGCGCTTTTACTTGAGCCCGACGAAAACGGCAAACATGCATGGAAAAGCGTAAAGCGCTCGAGTTTACTGGCCGACTAATCACATTTCTCACTAAGGACTTGCTGCGCAAAACACCATCTACGCAACAGAGTCTTTCAAACCGTTTTATATGACAAAACATATAACCCTTTTTTTAGTTTTAGTGCTAGTAAAAATTACTACACTCTTTGCACAGGTCCCAGTACTGAACAGTAACCCGGGCGCGGGACCAACGCTTTTTCTGGATTTCGACGGACAAACCGTTCAAACCACTTACTGGAACGGCGGAACGGCTTTTTATGCTACGCCATATGCTTTTACGAGCGATCAAATCAACACCATGTTTAAAATGGTTGCCGAAGATTTTCGACCATTTCAAATGAATGTTACCACCGACTCGGCAGTTTACTTTGCTGCACCTGCTAACCGGCGTCAGCGTATGATCATTACCACCTACAGCAGCTGGTACGGCAACGCGGGAGGTGTGGCCTATACAGGTTCGTTTCGGTGGGGGCTAGAAATACCTGCTTTCGTTTTCAGTAATCTGCTGGGCAATAATTTTAAGTATGTGGCAGAAGCTATTTCACATGAAGCCGGTCATACACTGGGCTTGCAGCATCAGAGCAGCTACGATGCCAACTGCAGTTTTGTAAGCGAATACAATAGTGGAAGAGGAAGCGGTGAAATTGGATGGGCGCCGATTATGGGTGTTGGTTATCAGCGGAATCTCACACTCTGGCATAGCGGATCCAGCTCTTTCGGCTGCACCAGTATTCAAAACGATTTGAGTTTAATTGCCAGCACCAGCAATGGAATCGTGTATCGCACCGATGATGTTGGTAATACTTTACAGGAAAGTGCCGCGATCATTTTAAATGGCAGCAACTACAGCATAAACGGATTCATCAACAATACCAATGATGTAGATGTATTTAACTACACAATTTCGGAACGCGGACAATTCACGCTGAATGCCATTCCGTTTAATACTGGCAATAATGGCACTTCAGCGAATATTGATATGAAAGTTGATTTACTTTCTTCCACGGGAAATCTCTTGCGCAGTTTTAATCCTTCTGCACAACTGGCATCCTTAGTTGATACCACGCTGGATGCCGGCAGTTACTATATCCGCATCAGTAATATTGGAAACGTGAATGTGGGCAACTATGGAATGCTCGGAAGCTATGCGCTAACAGGCGGAGCTAGTACCGGAGGAAGCGGCGGCGGTAGTGGGGGTGGTGGCGGAACAACACCACTGCCGGTAGAAAGTGTAATGCTTTCGGGCCGTGTACGTAACAAACAACACGAGTTGCAGTGGAGCATTGTGGCCAATGAACCCATCGCCTATGCATCTTTACAAAGATCCTTGGACGGCAGAACCTTCACTGAGTTATTTAGAACTAGCACCGGAGCAACGAGCTACACTTACCAGCCGCAGGAAAATACAATCCTGTACTACCGCTTAATGGCAGTAACCGCTTCCAATTTGCAGTACCCTTCCAATATCATTTCGATGAAAAGCAGCGCAAAGCCCGCCAGGGCAGCAACACTGACCACCAATCAGTTCAGCAATGAAATTAGCTGGATGAGTAATGCAGCTTCGGACTGGCGATTGATGAATGCCTCGGGCCTCATGGTACTTAAAGGAAGGTTCTCCATCGGTTTTAATCAAATTCAAACCGGCCATTTGCCAGCGGGGGTATATATATTACAAATTGTAGAAGGAGGCGAAATAAGATCAACTAAAATGATGAAGTACTGATAAAATCCGCATCTTTGCCGTACTTTACAATGTAGATCTACGAACCTTCGCGATGGAACCTTACGGGAGTTGAATCCCGGGTAAATGCTTAAGGTTGTTTAAATTTGTTCAAGTTATGGAATACAATACTTTACGCAGAGCACTGCATATGCGGGAATATGGTCGGTATATTCAGACCATGGTTGACTATTTGCTCACCATTGATGAGAAAGAAAAGCGACAGCAACAAGCACAATGCGTAATTGAATTAATGGGTTTTCTCAATCCGCATCTTCGCAATGTGGAAGATTTCAGACATAAACTCTGGGATCACCTTTTCATCGTTTCCGATTTTAAGTTGGATGTTGATAGCCCCTATCCCATTCCTACAAGAGAAACGCTGAGAGCAAAGCCAAAGCCATTGCCTTACCCAAAGAGAAAACCACGCTATAACCATTTGGGTAAGAATATTGAAATCATCATCGATAAAGCACTGCAGGAAGAAAATCCCGAAAAGAAACAAGGTTTTGCCAACGCAGTTGCATACTACATGAAACTTGCCTACAATACCTGGCACAAGGAAAATATTCATGACGACGCCATCCAATCCGAGCTGAGTTCCATTACAAAGGGAGAACTGGAATTCACCAACAAGCCCTTTGTGAAACACTACAAACCATCCGACGATTTTCGTCGCGGAGGCGATGGACAAAAGCGGCATAAGCATTTTCAGCAGCGTGGTGGCAGAATGGGCCGAGATCATCGCAATGGTGGAGGCAAATTCGGAAAGAAAAGGTATTAACCAACCATCAAAGAAACTACAAAGGCCGACAATCATTTTTGTCGGCCTTTTTTTATGATGCGAGATCAATTAAAGTGCCTTTTAAACTAGGCTATGAAATGAATTGGCTGTTTATTAAATTTGTATAGGCTCGATTTTACACCCTTAAAAGATATCATATGAAAAAAATTATCACCGCCGGGCTTGTTGCAGGCATTGTGCTGCTGGCCCTTAGTTTCATCATTATGGTAGTAGTGATTCAATTTTTCCCGTCACTCACCGATGAATATTTTAGTCCGGTATTCAATTCAAGCGGCAAAAGGGATTTGCTTTATTATTTTCATCCATTCGTTTTAAGCTTGGCACTTTCCTGGGTATGGGATCGTTTTAAAGATATTATAAAAGGGAATTTTATCTTGCGCGGTATTGAATTCGGACTGATTTACGGATTGGTTGCCACCTTACCTTCCATGTGGATTACTTACAGCGCTATTGATATTTCACTTCCAATGATCGGAACCTGGTTGTTGTATGGATTTGGACAAGCAGTAGTAGCGGGCTTTATTTTTGAAAAAATGAATCCGTAAGCTTTTTGATTGAATTTATTTTGGCGCAAAACAATCAGCAGTAGAAAAGCTAATTGCATAAAAACCTACCACCGTTCGTCCGAAGGTATATCGTCGCTTGAACGCTTGAACTGCCTGCGGGATGCTAATTTTTGTTTTTGTCGCTCTACAATCAGCACCGCAATAATATGTCCGGCATCTTGATCGGCATGTGTTTTTAATAACTGTTTTAGCGTTGCCTCCTGAATATCGATGCGGTATAGGATCCGAATGAGCCGATCAAAATCGGTTTGAATAAGCTCGTTTACAAATTGGCCAAGCGCAGCTATCAGTGCCTCTTCGGAAAGACGCGGCTCCAGTTGCAATGCAAGGTCATGATTGATTTGCTCGATCAGTGATGTTGCTTGCATGATTTACGAGATTAGGTTATGTGAAAGATACAAATACGAGATGGCAATTCATCTGATATCGACTGAGTTATTTTTCCGTAACACCCATACCAAAAAGTGCAAAATCATATTTTACGGGATCTGCCGCATCAAAATCTCGCAAACGATGGGTGAGTTCAACAGCAGCTAGCCAATCGGTCTGTTTTCTTTGTAACAATCCCAGCGATCTTGCAACTCTTGCCACATGTACATCGAGCGGACAAATTAAATCGGCTGGTTGAATGCGTTTCCATATTCCGAAATCAACTCCTTTTTCATTGCTGCGTACCATCCATCTTAAAAACATATTCAATCGCTTACAACTTGATTTTTGGATGGGCGACGAAATATGTTTTTCTGTGCGGCGCAAATGCTCATTCCGAAAGAAATATTGCCTGAAATAATTGAGTCCTTCTTCAACACGCATGCCCTTGTACGGGAAAAACGCCGTTTCCAGCGAACTATTTTCTTTATAATGCTGTTTGAAGAAATCAATAAAATAATAGAGATCATCGGGTGTAAACGTGCGATGCTTAAAATGCGCAAGTTTTTTCAGCTGTTTCGGTTCGGCATGCAAACAAAAGGCATGGGGTTGCATTTCCATCAGCTGCATCAGCTCTTTCGACTTATTAATAATGGTAGTGCGGTTGCCCCAGGCAAAAATAGCAGCAAACAATCCGGCAATTTCTATGTCGGCCTGCTGCGTAAAAAGATGGGGAACACAAATGGGATCTGAAGGAATGAAAGAAGGTTGCTGATAGTAAAGACTTTTTCTATCAAGCATTTTTTTAAGATCGCTTAATATCTTACTCAACCAATTGCCTTTTTCAAATCATCTATCAAATCATCTGCATCTTCAATACCTACACTTAAACGAATCAATCCGTCGGACAAACCATTCTGAATACGAATATCACGGGGTATCGATGCATGTGTCATGCTAGCAGGGTGGTTTACCAAACTTTCTACTCCGCCCAAACTTTCTGCCAGCGAAAATAGTTTTGTGGCGGATACTACACGCTTGGCTTCCGCTTCACTGTCGTTCACCAACTCAAAACTGATCATACCTCCAAACCCCCGCATTTGCTTACTGGCAACTGCATAGCCGGGATGGTCGGCAAAGCCCGGCCAGTAAACCTTTTTTACTTTTGGATGTTCGCTTAGCCAATGTGCAATTTTTATTCCGTTTGCACAATGCGCCTCCATGCGTACTCCCAGTGTTTTGATTCCGCGCAACACCAGAAAGCAATCCATAGGACCAGGCACGGCACCGCAACTTTTTTGAATGAAGTATAATTGCTCGCGCAATGCTGCATCATTCATTACCAGGCAACCCTGAATTACATCGCTGTGGCCACTTAAATATTTGGTAGCACTATGCATTACAATATCAGCGCCCAACGTAAGCGGATTTTGCAAATGCGGAGAAGCAAAAGTGTTATCCACGCAAAGCAGGGCTTTTGCTTTTTTTGCTATCGCCGCCATCGCGGCGATGTCAGTAATATTCATCAGCGGATTGGTAGGCGTTTCAACCCAAATTAGTTTTGTCTGCGCATTCGCCGCGGCTTCTACCAATGCAGGCTGCGTAGTATCCACATAGTGAAAACGGATTCCGAACTTTTCAAACACTTTAGAGAAGAGTCGGTACGTGCCTCCATACATATCATTGGCTGCAATTACTTCATCGCCCGGTTGCAGCAACTTAATCACGGCATCTGTAGCAGCCACACCACTGCTGAATACAAGTCCGTAGTTTCCTTGTTCAATGCCTGCTACTGCCTCCTCTAATGCTTTACGGGTGGGATTTTGACTGCGGGCATATTCAAATCCCTGATTTACACCCGGCGACTCCTGCACATAGGTACTGGTTTGATAAATGGGCGTCATAATGGCGCCGGTGGAGGAATCGGGATGTGCGCCTGCATGAATGTATTGGGTTGCCCTTTTCATATGAATCAATTCGTGTTACAAAGATGCGGAATTAACAGTATTGTGCTGCACAGAGATAGCGCCAGTCGTATTGATCTGCAGCATAAGCCGCTTTGGCAACTAACGGCATCGTTTCTGCCCGCTGCTTTAAAATGCCTTCTTTTACCAACATGCGCCTGCTTTCCATCATCATTTCTACGAGCGGCGCTTCTTGCATCCACTCTTTCTGGGGAGGTTCAAAACCTATTTTGTCGGTACGCCAAATAATATTTTCCGGAAGTTGATCTTTCATGGCTTCGCGCAACAACCATTTAGGATAGCCATTGTGAATTTTATACTGCGCCGGAAGGGAGAAGAGCAATTCTACCAGCTTATGATTTAAAAAGGGGAGTCGTATTTCCATGCCATGCGCCATGCTGTTTCTATCTGCATAATGCAGCAGCTCACCCAAGCCCTGTTGCATGGTATTGAAATACAGTAAATCGTTTAGCTTACTTACCGGTGGCTTATAAACGGAATAGAGTTGATCGTAATGTGCGTGTATGTAATCAGGATGAAGATGTGGATGCATCATGATTTTTTTTCGCTCCACTTCCTCAAGCTGCGCAGTGGCGATCATGGGAAAAACCGCTGCCATATAATTAGGAAAGCCCCAGGAAAAAGGAATACCATTATGCTGCAGTCGAATGCGTTCCTGCATGGCAAAGCCATATTTGAATTTTCCAAGCAGCTCCTGTAAATACCAGTGTATATATCGGGGATAGCCAGCAAGGGTTTCATCTGCGCCTTGCCCATCGAGCAATACCGTAACATTATGAGATTTTGCCAGTTGCATCACGCGATACTGCGCATATACGCTTGCAGAACCAAAGGGTTGCTCCTGATGCCAGCATAGTTTTTCAAAGTCACGTATAAAATCGGTGGCTGTTGGAGCAACTGTATAGTGACGCATAGAAAATTTTGATGCGACCAACGCTGCGTATTGCTGCTCATCTTTTGAAAACCCGGGGAAGATGGCGGTAAATGCCGACGAAACAATATTATCATGAGATGGCAAATTGGCGATGGCAGCAACCACAGATGAGCTGTCGACCCCTCCACTTAAACTGCTTCCAATCGGCACATCGGCGCGTAAACGAAGCTGTACGCTCTCAGAGAAAAGCTGCCAAAAGTTATCGATGGCTTCCGCTTCGGTATATTTTATTTGCGATTGCTTATCAAGATCCCAATAAAGATTTACATGAAGTGTACTCCGTTGTAAGTGAAAGCTGAGATAGTGCCCCGGAGGAACAGTAAAAATATCTTTGTAGAAAGTAAGACTTGCATCGATGGCATTCTGGGTATGGCCATTTGCCAGATAACTCAGCAGCAGCAGGTGATTCCATGCTTTGGGTAGGCCTGCTGCCCAAAGTGCTTTGAACTCACTGGCAAAGAGCAATTGCTGTCCATCAAAATGATAAAGCAGGGGCTTTTCGCCAAAGCGGTCTCTTGCTGCAAAAAGTACCTGTTCTTTTTCATCCCAAATTGCAAAGGCAAACATGCCATCGAACATCTGTAAACACTCTTCTTTCCAAAAATCGTAGGCCGCACAAATAACTTCTGTATCAGAGACGGATTGAAACCGATATCCATGCCGTTCTAAAGTACTGCGCAGTTCGAGATAATTATAAATCTCACCATTATGTACAATGGTGTAACGCTGCAAATAATGCATGGGCTGCGCTGCGGCAGAACTTAAGTCGATTACAGACAAGCGCCGATGACCCAATGCAACCTGTTGTGCAGCATTGCGCCAATGGCCTTCTCCATCGGGACCACGGTGCTGCAGCGCGTCGGTCATGGCAACAAGTTTTTGCTGCCGTGTATTTTCATGATGAAGTGAGAGAATGCCGCTGATACCGCACATGCTGTAAAGATGTGGATTTCAGCCAAGAAAACAGCAAGGCATTTTTGCTATAAAATAGTGATAGGGAGTGCTACCTGCACGTCTTCCCATCCAATCAGCAGCTGAAAAGATTTTTCATTTATTTTTTCAAAAACCATGGAGAATGCTTCCAGGGTTTCGGCGCTGCGGCCAACTTTACAATCATATCGAACCACATCCTTACCTGCAGCGTATTTAAACGCACCCCATATATCGGTTTCAGTATTGAGGATGATGGTCCAACGATCTTTGTTTTCAATGGCATATAAAGTATAGCGGCCTTTTTTAACTTTTGCGGTGCCAATTTTTACCTCACGGAAAAACTCGATTTCAGTGGCTTCATTGGCGCCGAGTCGCCAAATTTTCCCGTCTTCTACCAACTCCCCAAATACCTTGCGGCCCTGCTTTTGGGGCCTGCTGTAAATAACACGCGCCACCAGCGGTTCAACGGTTTTATTGGGCTGAATGCGAAGAACGGGGTAGTTGACAGGATAATAAATCATATCCATGGGCGATTTATCAAGACTGGCAAACTTGCTGGCAAGCGTTTGGCCCCATCCTTGAAAAGCCGTAAAAAACAGGATTAAGAAAACAGCAAAATGCTTCATGAGATGCGATTGATTTGTAAAATTAGCACAATACGCACTGTAAAGTATCATCGGCATATATGCGATAAATCATGTGGCAGATATTTCCCTGCCCCTAATATTGCAGCACAAACAATCAACCAACCATGTACCGTTCTATCAGCTATCAAACCCCCTAACAGGCATTATCCCTAATTCAATCGGGGAATCGCATTTTTGTTCAGGGAAGTGCTCAAACACCGCTGTATCTGCTTCGTGAGCTGGCCAAGCAATCACATCGACTGCGGGATGTAGAACTTACTTTCATAACAGTGATGGGTGATATTGAAGTTGATAAACCAAAGTATGAGGGCATCTTTCATATCAATTGCATGTTTGTTTCCGAGTCGGTAAGAGCAGCCGTGAACCAAGGCCGTGCCGATTTTATTCCTGTTTTTCTCAGCGATATCCCCGATCTGTTTAAACACCATCATCTGCCCATAGATATTGCACTGGTACAAGTATCGCCACCGGATGCACATGGATACTGCTCTCTGGGCGTTTCAGTAGATATTGCCCGCAGTGCCGTAAATACTGCCAAGCATATTATTGCGCAGGTGAACCCACGTGTGCCGCGTACACATGGCGATAGTTTGATTCATGTGAGCCGTATTCATCAATTTGTTTATCATGAAGAGCATCTTCCCGAAGTGGATTACGGAGCAAGACTTCGCAATGAAGAATTACAAATTGGAAAATATGTAGCAGAATTGATAGAAGATGGAAGCACTTTACAAATGGGCATCGGCACCATTCCTGATGCCGTTTTACGTGCACTGCAACATCACAAAAACCTGGGTGTGCATACTGAAATGTGTAGCGATGGCATTGTGGCGCTGGTGGAAAAAGATGTGATCAACAACACGATGAAGAAAATTCACCCCAATAAAACGGTAACGGGCTTTGCAGTAGGTACAAAAAAACTATATGAGTATGTAAATGACAATCCCTCTTTTGTGTTTCTCGACATCGACTATGTAAATGATCCGCATGTAATACGCCGCAACCCGAAAGTGGTAGCCATCAATAGTGCCATTGAAGTAGATCTCACCGGACAAATTTGTGCCGACAGTATTGGAACTTATCAGTACAGTGGCATTGGCAGACAAATGGATTTTATGCGCGGTGCTGCGCTGAGTGAAGGTGGCAAACCCATCATTGCACTTACCGCACGCACAACAAAAGGGGTAAACCGAATTGTACCTTTTTTTAAGAGAGGGCGCTGCTGTGGTAACCACGAGAGGACATGTACACTATGTAGTTACCGAATATGGTGTGGCTTATTTGTATGGTAAAAATTTGCGACAGCGGGCAAAAGCGCTGATCAGCATTGCCCACCCCGACGATCGCGCAATGCTGGATGAAGCATTTCATAAACGGTATAAATAAGTTGAGGGCTTTTCATTACCTCGGGTCATTTCAGCATGAGCAGTTTACTTGTATTGCAGTACCTTTGCGGTTCTTACGCAAAGTCTCCCGCATTTTTCCGGGATCTGAAGGCGGTCACTTTAAAAATTGAACGACATGAACAAAGGACCCGTTTCACAATTTATTCAGCATCACTATCGCCATTTTAATGCTGCAGCGCTTATGGATGCGGCAAAGGGATATGAACAACATCTTGCAGAGGGCGGAAAAATGATGGTTACCCTGGCGGGCGCTATGAGTACTGCCGAGCTAGGAATATCGCTGGCAGAGATGATCCGTCAAGACAAAGTGCAAATTATCAGCTGTACCGGAGCCAATTTGGAAGAAGATGTAATGAACCTGGTAGCACACAGCCATTATAAACGCGTTCCCAACTACCGCGATCTAACGCCGCAGGACGAATGGGATTTGCTTGAAAACCATTACAACCGTGTTACGGATACTTGTATTCCGGAAGAAGAAGCATTCCGCCGGCTTCAAAAGCATCTTTACAAGCAATGGAAAGATGCAGAAGCAAAAGGAGAACGCTTTTTCCCGCATGAGTTTCTTTACAAAACAGTGCTAAGTGGTGATTTGAAAAAGTACTATGAAATAGATCCCAAAGACAGCTGGATTGTTGCCGCAGCAGAAAAAAATATTCCGATTGTAGTCCCTGGCTGGGAAGACAGCACTACCGGAAATATTTTTGCGAGCTATGTAATAAAAGGTGATTTACAGGCAAGCACGGTAAAGAGTGGTATTGAGTACATGGTATGGCTGGCCGATTGGTATCGTAATAACAGCAGCGGAAAAGGTGTTGGCTTCTTTCAGATTGGCGGTGGCATTGCCGGCGATTTCCCCATTTGCGTAGTACCAATGATGTATCAGGATTTAGAATGGCATGACGTGCCGTTTTGGAGTTACTTCTGTCAAATCAGCGACAGCACCACTTCATTCGGTTCCTATTCAGGCGCCGTGCCCAATGAAAAAATTACCTGGGGTAAGCTGGACATCAATACACCAAAGTTTATTGTTGAAAGCGATGCTACCATTGTAGCACCGCTCATGTTTGCCTGGATATTAGGTTGGTAAAAAATAACACTGGTATTCGCGTGCCTACTGCTTCCAGCGGCATATCGCGTACCATCATTTTATTGCGATTGGCTGCTTCCCATGCGAGATAAAAGACGAGGCGTGTTCGCTTTTCAAGCAAATCATAATTGATTTTATCCGGTGTGTCGGTGGGCTTATGATAGTCTTTATGAATGCCATCGAAGAAGAAAATGATAGGCACACCCACCTTTGCAAAATTGTAATGATCGCTGCGATAATACAAACGCTGCGGATCTTTTGGATCATTGTACTTACGATCGGTTATGATATTGATGTACGTTTTATTAATAGAGTCCAACATCGGTTTTAAATCTGAGCTGAGCTTGTCATCACCAATCACATAAACATGATTGTTGCTGTCGATGCTTTTCAAATTATCATCTTTCCGGCCAAT
>Ga0194116_10005113_pt1 | contig 14582 bp, 18 predicted proteins | sample TA2MahsurfametaG_4_FD_148617 | JGI IMG/M metagenome (GOLD analysis project Ga0194116, IMG submission 148617) | Freshwater microbial communities from Lake Tanganyika, Tanzania - TA2015008 Mahale S9 surface | ecosystem: Environmental > Aquatic > Freshwater > Lake | place: Tanzania: Lake...
AACTTTATAGAATCCGATTATATCTAAATTAGGATACTCATGTAGGATTTTGATTGTTGATTTGGATTTAATTCCCAACATATCGAGAATAGAAGATATAAGTTTTCTATCATTCTTTTTTAGGTATTTTTCTGTTGGATAAAACTTAGTTATCCAAAATTCAAAATCACCATTCGGAATCTTTATCTTTTTTAAATTGATAAAGGTTTTACATAAATCGGTTTTGAATTGTTGCGGTTTTGAAGAGTACGAAACACAACTCATTTCAATACCCAGTGATTCTTGTACCGCAGTTGTAAATTTTAGATTATCAAAGACACTTTCTATTTCTTTTTTTATTCTACTATTTGAACTGAAAAAACCATGAACATTAAAAATAGATTTACCGGCCAATAATTTTTCAACTTCGAAAAAACTATTTGTTTTAAAAACTTTTGTAAGTGATTTACCTCTTTTCAATATTGTTGAGGTTGTTATGTTACCGGTTTTTAAGTTTATGGTAATTGCACTCACAGTATACCACTTTTTAAAGTAGATACAATTGAACCCCCTTGATTTGGTGTAATGTAAAAGTTTGATGGTTATTTTATCACCATTTCTTCTGATAGACCTCTCTAAGGTGTTTACCATTATAGAAGAGAACGCCCTACCATAATGTCTTTTTATTTGTCTATCTGATGTGGTTTCATAACTACCACCTTCTTTATTTTTAAGAACATACTCTAAAGTGAATCTTTCTTGAATATCATCATTATTAGTAAAGAAATGTACCTTTTTTTTCTTTTTAGAAGGAAATGAGAATATCTTACCAATTTTTTCAGTCGGTCCCGATAAGATATTTTTTATTTTGAAAATGTCATCTTCATTATCATCCAAATAATCTAATTTATCAGATTGTAAATGGACATATCTGTTCTTTTCCGGTATGAGACAATAGTCTTTTAATGGTGTGATTGAAGCATACGTGAACTTCTGTACTATTATGTCTTCCATTTTAGTAAGTTTTGTTTTTCAAAAATAATGAAAAAACTTATTATATATCTATTTATATAAAAAAATATATTATGGCTAAAGGAAAAGGCACCGGTGAATCAAGAAAGATTACTTTTGGTAAAAAAAGTGGTAAAGGTAAGGCTAGAAAAAAATTCGGACCAAAAGACCAAAAACCTAAAAAATATAGGGGTCAGGGTAGATCTTAATTCCTCTTCTAACTCATCAGGTGTTATATGAATCAACATACCTTATTTTTTTACAAATGGAGAAAAGCTAATGGGATAATCTAACTCAATATCCCAATCTTTATGTGTTTTATTAACGAACGCAATAATCGATGCACCCTTGTTTCCGTATTTCATATCTAATAGCCTAAAGGTTGCCTCTTTTACAAGTTTACCATTATCTAAAGAATATTCAATGTTAGTTAACTTTGCCACCGTATCTTGTTTATATATTATAAATTCGTTGTAATGAGTAAATCCGTCAGTACTAACTTTTTTTAGAGGATTACAGGATATAATCCCTAAAACTAAAATAGATGTAAGTGTTTTTTTCATAATTTAATTTGATAAAGGTGCTTTTATTTTTGGGTGTGATTGATAGTTTATTAATTCAAAACAATCAGGTCTATAACTTAAAATCTTTTCACTAAAAGTTTTCTCGCCCAAATGTTCTTTTACTTTTTCGTGCATATACCAATTTCTTTCTGTGATTTGAACTTTTGGTAAATCATAAGGTCTTCTATACATTTGCTCTTTAGCTTGTTCAATGTGGTTTTTGTATAGATGTACATCACCCAAGTTACCAATCAATTCATCGGGAACCATATTAACTTCCTTTGCAATAATCTCCAACAACAATCCATAAGAAGCAATGTTAAATGGTAATCCTAAGAATGTATCTACACTTCGTTGATTCCACATTAAAGAGATTGCTCGTTTTGGAATATTATATACTCGCAATTCCTCACTCAGTCCCCCTCCGAATGGCATTATATCTTCAATCATTAAATTAAATCTCTCTTCACCAACTTTATTTTTCAATAAATCCCATCTCTCTCCACCATCCAACTCTCTCGTATAAACTTGAAATCCATAATGACAAGGTGGTAAAACCATTTGGTCTAACTCACCTACATTCCAAGCAGATACCATCAATCTTCTACTATCAGGATTTGTTTTGAGTTCGTTGATTAGGTTTAGGATTTGGTCTATGACTACCTTACCTAATAAAGTATGATTACCATTATTTTCCACCTTAAGTGTTTTACTCATTTCCCAATCTCTCCATTGTTTACCATAGATTGGTCCTAATTCACCCCACTTCTTAGCAAACTCATCATCTGTTTTGATTTTCTTAATGAATTGTTCTTTTGTAAATTGTTCACCTGGATTAAGTGAAGTCTTGGAAGCGTAGTTCTTATATGCATCGCCATCCCAAATATGACAATCGTAATCTAATAAGAATTTGATGTTAGTATCACCTCTTAAAAACCACAGCAATTCAGTTACCATAGTTTTCCAAGCCATTTTTTTAGTAGTAAGTAAAGGGAATCCTCCACTCATTTTGTGACGGATTTGTCTACCGAATACTGAGAGTGTTCCAGTACCTGTCCTATCTTTTTTTTCAACACCGTTATCTAAAATGTCTCTGAGTAGTTGTTGATATTGTCTTTCTATATTATTCATATTATTTTTCCTTTTATCTGTTGTATTAATAAATCTGCGATATTTTTTTGTCCGTTTTCACTAAAGTGAATATCATTTATATATCCACCAGTTTCACTTTTTACCGTCTCAATCCCATCGAAATATAAAACATTAAATTCGTCGATTGGTTTAAAGGGACTCCAAAATAAACATTTTATTGGTTTCATGACATGTTCAATCATAATCATCCACCAATTAATTTCATTTATATATAGTTTGTGGTTTCTATTTATAACAATTTCTTTAATTGTTTCAAAAGAGTAATTTGTATCTTTAAATTTTACTTTGTTCTCATCAACCGAATCCATCAATATTGTTCTCCAATTATCATCTTTTGTGGGTATTCTGAATCTGTTAATTCCTGACCAACCAAAAATTAATATATCATTATCTCCAATATCTATAACATTTTTACAAAATGATTCAAATATCGTATAATTATCGGTTCCACCAACCCCTAAATTTTTAACTTCCATATCTAATGTTTCACCAATAAAGTCCGCGTATACTTTTGGTTGTCTATTTTTCCATTTTATATATTCATTAGACCAACTATAATTTGGGTTATATGGTTCAGTAAAACTGTCCCCAAAAGTCCATACACAACTCATAATATTTTTCTGTTTACACTTTCATTACCCACAAATATTTTTTTTATCATTTCTTCAGAAAATAAATAATGACTTTCTTCACACCAATGACCGTCACTAATTTTTCCTTTTGTTTCTCCGGTTATTGTTTTATATCCAAAGGCATAATGAATACTATCACAGGATTTGAAGGTCGGGTACCAACTCCAATGTATTGTTTTGATTTTTTTTAATGATAAATTTATGAGTTTAATCCAATTACAAACTTCTGACATATAAAATTCATGTTCTCTGTTTACCATCACCTCTGTGATTGTTTTGTTAGATAAAAATTCAAAACTATCTAAAGGTTTGTGTGAAAAAAAACCATCACTATTTTTCATATCTGAATTGAAAAACCCCCATTCGTTATCTTTGTTAACTAATCTAAACCTTTCTTGACCAGTCCAACCAAAAATCACAACATCACCTTCTTTTATTTCCTCACATACTTTACAAAACTCTTCGAAAATATAAGAGTTATCACATCCTCCCATACCTTTATTGACAAGTTTCATATTTAATTTCTCGGCAACAATTTCACCAAATACCTTTGGTACATAACCCTTCCATTCAACATACTTATGTCTCCAATGTCTTTTGTCATCACTATAAGGTTTTAAAAAATCGGTAAATGAATCACCGAATGTCCAAAGGGTACTCATCTTTTATAATAAGCGTTTCTTTGTATTTGAATTCCTGCAAAAAATATTAACCACCTAAATGAAAACCCAATGGCTGGTGTCGTGATGCCGGTTTCGAAGAAAACGTCGTCTCTATAAAAAAATACTATTGTTGGTATAATAAACCAATGATATTTCTTTTTGTAAACAAAGTAATCTATAAGGTATTTTGGTTCTTTATTCGTCATAATTTCCGATGTTAGATCCATTTTCTTTTAATTTTTTAAGACTTTTGTAAATGAAGTAAGTTTCTTGTACTGAAAATATATTTTGTGAATGAGAATATTCCATCGCCTTCTCAATAATCAAAAGAGCACTTGATTTATCCATTCCTTTTACAAAGGATTCAAACTCCTCCTCATTCTGGAATTCTATAAGACCACCAAAAATATTATCCATATTTGAAATATACTATTTTATTTTGAATATACCAAATAATTATAGATATGGAAGTTATTGTTGGAAATCAAAGATTTAATGGTGAATATCTAACTCAACCTGAGGATATACAAAGGGGAATGATGGATAGAAAAGAACTAAATGGTTGTATGGTATTCAAAATGGGTATGGGTCATCATTCATTTTGGATGAAAAATTGTTTAATACCTTTAGACATTGTCTTTGTAAATAAGAACACAATTTCTAAAATCCATCACGATTGTCCTCCTGCTGACCCACATTCAATGAACCCACCAAGATATACAGGAATAGGTGACCATGTAATTGAATTCCCTGGTGGTACCTGTAAAGATATGAAGGTAGGGGATAGGATTAACCTATATCTTGGGACACCCCGAAATCCTGTGAAATAAAATCATAAGTAACCTTAGATTTAACTTTTTCAAACACCCAAAAATAAGAATGATACTTTCTAGCGTGATGTTGTTTAGTCCATTTGGTTCCGTTGAAAGCGTTAACCCTAACATTTGATGTAAGAACAAACATATCCCTTGGATAAAATCCAAGTTTATAGGCTATATTCATAACCATTACATGACTGAAATAATTTTTACCTCCCGATACTGTATCCTGACATTTCATAACAAGAAATCCTCCTTTATCAAGTATTCGATATAATTCTTTCAGAGTGTTATAGTAATTCGATTTCAATTCTTCATAAGTACCATATCCCTCAAATCTTTTAGCAATAATAGAACTACCCTCTTTATTGTTTCTATGACCCATACCACTTCCAACAATAACGAATGGAGGATCGTACATAATACTTTTCATTGAGTTATCTTCAAATGGTAAGTCTTCAGAACTGGCTTCCAACACTGTTTCATTTACTGGATATAAGTCACTTTTATGTTTAGGACTTGGAAGGTCTTTCCAAAAATTCCCTTTTGAGTATGTACAGTCTAAATCGAATTGTTCTATTTCATAAAGTTCCATTATATTTTTAATAGCCTCGAAGTTTGAGGTATAGACACTTTTTACCATTTTGAAATCCTTTTCCATTGATTTTTACGTTTTAATTTCTTATATTTTAAGTAAAGTATAGACAAAAAAAATTAATAAACCAAACTATTTATAATTAAAACAGAACATTATGGGATGCGGATGTAAAAAGAAACAACAGACAACTACACAAACACAGACTCCTCCTCCACCGACTATTAATGTTAGTCTGGCCGAGAGTACTAGTCATAATTTGACACAATCACAAGAAAATTTAGTGAACCAAATTGTTGAAAAATTGAGACAAGTTGGTGAAAAATCCGAATAGATAACGGGTAATATTTTTTTACCCGTTATTATTTTTTCAAAATAATATATAAAAATATATATACTAATATGAAATCAGAAACAAAATTAACAAGTGTAAACATCTTAGATGACGTTTATAAAAAGTTTAAGATTAAATCAATTGAGAGTTCAATAAACCTACAAAAGTTAGTTAATAGGTCTTTAGATTTATACAATAAAGATGAAAAGTTTAGAGATGTGATTGATAATCATAATGGTTTGGCGTCAAGTGGTTCAAAATTTTAATGAAAAAGAAAATTTTATTATTATCTGATGACTTGAGAATGACATCAGGTATTTCTACTATGTCTAAAGAATTTGTACTTGGAACAATTCATAAGTACAATTGGGTTCAATTGGGTGCAGCAATTAAACATCCTGAATTAGGTAAAATTGTAGATATCAGTGAAGATGCTCAAAAAAAAACCAACGTATCAGACGCAGATTTAAAAATATATCCTGCGAATGGTTATGGTGATATTGGTGCGTTACGTAAATTAATATTAGAGGAAAAGCCTGATGCAATTTTACATTTTACTGATCCTCATTATTGGCAGTGGTTATACGATAATGAAAGTGAAATAAGACAACACGTTCCAATATTATATTATCACGTTTGGGATAATTTACCTGACCCAATTTACAATAGAGATTATTATGAAAGTTGTGATTGGATTGGTTGTATATCAAAACAAACTTATGGAATAGTTAACAGAGTTGGTTCTTTGACAACACACAGTACTTATAATCCTTTAAATAGAAATCAAGTATCATATGTTCCTCACGGTGTGAATGAAAACACATTTAAACCATTGGAAGGGGTAGATGAAGATACACTAAGTTTGATTCACGGCAATAAAAAATATGAGTTTGTTTTATTCTATAACAATAGAAACATAAGAAGAAAACAAACATCAGATGTGATATATTCCTATAAAATGTTTTGTGACATGTTACCTAAAGAGGAGTCAGAAAAATGTTTATTGTTTATGCACACATCATCCGTGGATTCCAACGGAACAGATTTACCTGCAGTTATTGATGTACTATGTGAAGAATATGATGTGAAGATAACAGATAAAAAGTTTGATCAAGAAAAATTAAATCAAATATATAATTCCGTGGATTGTACAATCAACATTGCAAGTAACGAAGGATTTGGTTTAACTACATTAGAAAGTTTAATGTCGGGAACACCAATTATTGTCAATGTTACCGGTGGATTACAGGATCAATGTGGTTTTAATTTCACAGAGGATGATTTTATTTCATTAGGTTCGTTGCATAATAAGAGTGAGAGGTCACAAACAAAACATGGTGAGTGGGTGGTTCCTGTGTGGTCATCATCCAATACATTAAACGGTTCACCAGCAACACCATATATTTTTGATGATAAGATTAATAATCAAGATGTTGCGGAATCTATTTTTAAAATGTATAAGAAAGGTAAAGAAGAAAGAAATAGAATTGGTTTACTTGGTAGGGAGTTCTCAATAGAAAACTTCTCGAGTAAAGTAATGTCAGATAAATTAATTGAGGGTATTGAAATGACTCTTGAAAATTGGAAACCGAAAAAGAGATTTAATTTATATAAAATTGTATGAGTAAACCCACATTATTATTTAGAGGACCGGTAGAAACAAGAAGTGGATACGGTGCACACGCGAGAGATTTACTCCATTCATTATATGAAATGGATTTATTTGATATAAAAGTTGATAGTTGTGCTTGGGGTCACACACCAAGAACTGCTTTAGAAATTGGAAATAAATTTCATAATTGGATAAGAAAAACAATTGTAAAAAACATTTCACAGGTGCCGGATTTATATGTACAAGTTACCGTACCAAATGAATTTCAAAGACTTGGTAAATTTAATATAGGAATCACCGCGGGTATTGAAACCACTGTGGCACCAAAGAATTGGGTGGATGGTTGTAACTTGATGGATTTGGTAATCACAACATCAAAATTTTCTAAAGATGTTCTATTACAAACCGTTTACAATGAGACGGAAAAGTTAACAGGAAAATTAGTTGGTCAACATAGAATAACAAAACCAATCGAAGTTCTATTCGAGGGTGTCGATACAAAGGTGTTTAACAATCAAGGGAATGAATTTGATTTGAATATTAAAGAAGATTTTGTATACCTATTTGTTGGTCATTGGTTAAAAGGTAATTTAGGTCAAGATAGAAAAGATGTTGGTATGTTGATTAGATGTTTTATGGAGTCTTTTAATGGACAAGAAAACAAACCAGGATTAATTCTAAAAACATCTCACGCAACATTTTCAGTAAAAGAAAGAGAGGTATTAAGAAAAAAAATACAAGATATATGTTCAGGATTTAGTGATCCACCGTCAATATATCTTTTGTTTGGTGAATTGACAGAAGATGAGATGAACTCACTCTATAATCACCCGAAAGTAAAATCAATGGTTTCAATTACTAAGGGTGAGGGATTTGGTAGACCTTTATTAGAATTTTCTATGACCGGTAAACCAATTATTGCTTCAAATTGGTCGGGACATAAAGATTTCTTACCAATGGACAAAGCAATTATGATTGGTGGTAAATTAGTTGAGGTTGATGATAGTGTTGTTGATGATTTTATTATCAAAGGTTCAAAATGGTTCAAGGCCAACTATAATGAATTTATTGAAGTATTAAGAGTAGTGATGAAGGATTATGATAATTTCAAAAATAATTCAGAAGAACTCAGAAAAATAAATTCGGAAAACCTTAGTTTATCAAAAATGACTGATAAATTTAAACAAATCATAACACCACATATTAATAATCAACCTAAGGAACATAAATTGGTTTTACCCAAATTAACAAAAGTAAAATAATGAGTTTTAAATTATTAAGAGGAGAAGAAACTCCAACATTAACGTTATCTCCAACTTTTTATCAACCGAGAAGATTAAATAATGTCGAGTTTTGTTTTCAGTTTGGTGATTGTGAACCCGTAAGTTTTGGTACTGGACCAAATGATTTACACATACACATAACCCCAACTGAAAATGGTATTATAACTTTTACAGATAATGATGGAAAAACATTTAAAATTTTTGCGAGAGAGATACAATGAAAATAAGTTTTGCTATTACAGTATGTAATGAATTAACAGAGATTAAAACCCTATTACCATTCATTCTTGATAATAAAAGAGAATGTGATGAGGTAGTGGTTTTATATGATGAAAAAAACGGAAACGAAGATGTGATATCGTTTCTGAATGATTTTGATAATGGTTCATCAGTAAAAATCCATAGTGATTTATTTGATGATGATTTTGCATCATGGAAAAATAAATTAAATTCTTATTGTAATGGTGATTATATTTTTCAATTAGACGCAGATGAAATTATTAGTGAACATTTAATAAAAAACTTAAGTGATATCATTTCACTAAACACTGAAGTAGATTTATTTTATGTTCCGAGAAAAAATATCGTCAACGGAATCACGGAAGAACACATAAAAAAATGGAGATGGAGGGTAAACGAAAGTGGTTGGGTTAATTTTCCAGACTATCAAGGTAGAATATATAAGAAAGGTCTTCATTGGTATGGTAAGGTACACGAAAGAATTACTAGCGGTAGGATTTATTCGTTACTTCCACCTGAAGATGAAAAATTTTTTATTACACATATTAAAACAATAAATAAACAAGAAAAACAAAACAACTATTATAGTTCTTTATGAAAATATTAATTACTGGAGTTGCGGGACTTTTAGGTTCAAGTTTAGCCGATTATATAATTGAGAATTATTCAGAGGTGAAGGTTATAGGAATAGATGATTTAAGTGGGGGTTATAAAGAAAATGTACACCCAAAGGTGGAGTTTTGGCAGATGAATTTAGTTACTAACCCAATTGAGAATTGTTTTGAAGTTCATAAATTCGATTATGTATTTCATTTTGCAGCTTATGCTGCAGAAGGTTTATCTCCTTTCATTAGGCAATATAACTATGAAAATAATTTAGTTGCTACAGCAAGAATTATTAATCAATGTATTAAGCATGATGTAAAAAGATTAGTGTTCACGTCAACCATGGCAGTTTATGGTCACGGAAACGGAAACATATTTGACGAATCTCAAATTCCTTGTCCTATTGATCCATATGGAATTGCAAAGTACGCATGTGAAATGGATATTAAAGTTGCTGGTGAACAACATGGTCTTGATTGGTGTATCATTCGTCCACATAATGTTTATGGTATTAAACAAAACATATGGGATAAATACAGAAATGTTTTAGGTATTTGGATGTGTCAACATATGAATGGTGAACCAATGACAATCTTTGGTGATGGTGAACAAAAAAGAGCGTTTAGTTATATTGATGATTGTTTAGATGGTTTATGGAAATCATCACAACTGCCAGAATGTTCAAAAGAAATTATTAATTTGGGTGGTACTAAACATTATACAATTAATGAAGCAAATAAAATACTACGTGAAGTTATTAAAGACGGAGAAACCGTTTACAAAGAACAAAGACACGAGGTAAAATGTGCTGTACCTAATTGGACTAAATCTGTGAAACTATTAGGTTATGAAGATAAGACATCTTTATATGATGGTTTAAAAACAATGTGGGAGTGGGCTCAAAAACAACCCAACAGAGAGAGATTCGTGTGGGAAAAATATGAATTAGATAAAGGAATCTATAGTTTTTGGAAAAAATAAGAATGTGAAAAAAATAGAATTTATCATTCCGACTTATAATAGGCCAGATAAATTAATGGTAATGCTTTCGTCAATAAAAGCACAATCAGTTGACTTATGGAAAGTACATGTTGTAGCTGATGCTTTATATGACGGCTACCAAGAAATAAAAGATTACTTTAAAGGTGATGAGAGATTCAAATTCTCAGAACTAAATGGCCCACATAAAGACTGGGGTCACACCGCTAGAAATTATGGTTTAGAAAGAGCTGAAGAAGAATGGGTGGTGATGTCTGGAGATGATAACTACTACATGCCAATCTTTGTGGAGGTATTTTTAAAATCAGTAAAGTATAGGAATGATGTTAATTTTGTACATTGTAATTTAGTGCACAATTGGATTAATAATGAATATATTGGTTTATTATCAAGACCACAAGTAAATGGTATTGATATTGGTAACTTCATGAGCAAAACAAAGTTTGCTAAACAGTTGAGATTAGATATTACTAAAGCGAACGCTGATGGGTTATTCGTGGAAGAATATTTAGATAAATTTAAGGGGGGAATTATTCACATTCAGAAAATATTATATGTCCATAACTAACATTACATTTGTTCTTGCGGTACTAAACAAATTAGATTTAACTAAAAACTGTTATACAAGAATAAGAGAACTATATCCTGATGCGCCATTTGTTATAATTAGTGGTGGATCAACAGACGGTACAAAAGATTGGTTACAAGATATATCTGAAGTTGATGATTACTTAACAATATTTCATGATGACGATAGGTTAACATTTTCCGATACATACAATACAGGTATTAAATTAGTTGATACCGAAAAATTAGTATTGATTCATAACGATATGATTGTAGGTGAAGGGTTTTTAGAATCAATAGAAAGACATTTAACCCCCGATACTTTATTATCATATACAACTATAGAACCACCTATATTCAAAGGACATCAGAGACCTGGTAAGGTTATATTAGATTTTGGTTCAGGATTCCACGATTTTAATTATGAACAATTTAATAACTACGTTCAAAAATGGAAGGATAGTGATAGGATATATAATGGTGCTGTCTTCTTCATGAGTGGTTATAGAGATATGTTTGTGGACGTTGGTGGTTTCGATGGGTTTAGTTTTAATCCGTGTTTTTGTGAGGACGATGATTTTCTTATTCGTGCGAAACTAAAAGGTTACAAACTAAAAACTTGTGAATCCGCAATTACATATCACTTTGTTTCTCAGACATCAAGATTTAGTGATGAAATGAAAAATGATAGACAACGAATCGAAATATATTCTAATAGAAATTTTGTAAGAAAATGGGGGGTACCAATATATGGATTTAATGAACTCAGGTATTGGGAAGACGATGTTTTTAAATTTCCAACATTCACAATGGGTTTAATTACAAGAAATAAAAATAGACTATTTGAAGTTGAACCCTTCTTCGATAAAATTGATTTAGGTGTCGTACCTGAAGATTATATAAGTAACGAACAAAAAAATACCAAGTATGATTTAAGAAGTAAATTTTCTCTTACAGATACGGTAGATGTTATTATAATAGAAGTAGAACCTTTTACAGATGAAGATATAATAAATCTTCAGAAGATTAGACTTTCTATTCCTTTTTATGAACCTGGCGAATACCATATTGGTAACATGATGATAGAAATAAAAAAGGGACTCATTTGAGTCCCCCTTTCTTATTATTTATTTTTTAATTCGTCTATTTGTTTTTGTTGTTCTTTAACACATTCGATAAGAAGAGCAACTAACCTTTCGTATTTAACAGCTTTGAATCCGTTTTCTCTTGTTGTAACAATTTCAGGTAAGATTGATTCTATTTCTTGTGCAATAACTCCAATATCGTGACCCTCATTCTCATGTATTCCTACCATTGGAATCCAATCGTATTCATATCCACCGATTTGATTTAATTTTTCTAAAGGATTAGAAATTGGTGTCACATTTTCTTTAAGTCTTGAATCGGAACCATAGAACGCAATTACGTCATTTGTTGCTCTAATCAAACCTGTCGTTGCTGGTGCTGCGGTACCAACACCTAAAGATGTTAATTGTTTATCTGAAATAGTTTGTGTTCCACTTACTGTAACAATAGCCGCCTCGGAACCTAAAGGACCTGCAATCCATCTGTCGTTTGTTGTGTCCCATAGGAATGAACCTGATGTTGTTGTTGATGCGGTTGCGTCTCTTACAACTAAACCCGCATTTGTTGCTCCACTACCATTTAATTGAATAATATTATCTGCAATGTTAACAGTGGTAGAGTTTATTGTTGTTGTTGTACCCGCAACTGTTAAATTACCACCAATTGTTACCGTTGTACCATCATCAGTAATTGAAGAATTACCTACAGTTGTTGCTGAAGTAAATTTAACTATTGTATTATTGGTTCCAGATGTTGTAATTGATGTTCCACTACTACCAGATGAACCAGATGATCCTGACGTTCCAGATGAACCACTAGAACCTGAAGAACCACTAGAGCCTGATGTTCCCGAAGAACCCGAACTTCCTGAAGTTCCTGATGAACCACTAGAACCTGAACTTCCTGAAGTTCCTGAAGAACCACTAGAACCTGATGTTCCTGAGGAACCACTACTTCCACTACTTCCTGAGGAACCACTACTTCCACTACTTCCTGAAGAACCACTAGAACCTGAACTTCCTGAAGTTCCTGAAGAACCACTAGAACCTGATGTTCCTGAGGAACCACTACTTCCACTACTTCCTGAGGAACCACTAGAACCTGAAGTTCCACTACTTCCTGAAGAACCACTAGAACCTGATGTTCCCGAAGAACCAGAATTTCCTGAGGTTCCACTACTTCCTGAGGAACCACTAGAACCTGATGTTCCCGAAGAACCAGAATTTCCTGAGGTTCCACTACTTCCTGAAGAACCACTAGAACCTGAACTTCCTGAAGAACCACTAGAACCCGAACTTCCTGAAGTTCCTGATGAACCACTAGTGCCCGAACTTCCTGAAGTTCCAGATGAACCACTTGAACCTGAACTTCCTGAGGAGCCTGAAGATCCACTTGTACCGCTTGATCCCGAACTACCACTCGTACCAGACGTACCTGATGATCCTGAAGAACCACTTGAACCGGATGTTCCACTTGTTCCTGAAGAACCACTAGAACCTGAAGAACCACTAGAACCTGAACTTCCACTTGATCCACTTGTTCCGCTAGAACCAGATGTTCCAGATGTACCAGCGGCACTTAACCATGTGTTTCCATTATATCTATAAATGTTAGTATCTGTTGTATTATAAAATAATTGACCAGTAATAGATCCCAAAGCCTCACCTGTTGTAGATGCGGTTGGAATTACCATTGATCCCGTTACTCTAAGTGAACCTGTAAATTGATGTATATCCACTTGGTCATTACCAAATGCAGTAGAACCGCTTGCGAATTGAACGGTCATGTTAGTTACTGATGAACTAACAATGTATTGTTGTGCTGTTAAGTTTCCTAAAACAGTTAAATCATTACTTATTGTTTGACTTCCCGTTAAAGATAGTGTCGTGCCATTAAATCTTAAATTTGACTCAACTGTTACGTTTGGTGATGAACCGTTTAGTGTCAATACCCCATCATCGGTAGAACCGCTCATGGTGACTGTACCCGAACTACCACTGCTACCTGATGATCCCGATGTACCTGAAGTTCCTGAACTTCCACTTGACCCACTCGAACCACTTGAACCAGATGTTCCTGAAGTGCCAGATGATCCAGAAGAACCTGAAGAACCTGAAGTTCCTGATGAACCAGATGAACCCGAAGTACCAGATGTTCCTGATGTACCTGAAGTTCCTGAAGTTCCTGAAGTTCCTGAACTTCCACTTGACCCACTAGAACCTGATGTACCAGATGAGCCCGATGAGCCACTAGAACCTGAAGAACCTGAACTTCCTGATGAACCAGATGAACCCGAAGTACCAGATGTTCCTGATGTACCTGAACTTCCACTTGACCCACTAGAACCTGATGTACCAGATGAGCCCGATGAGCCACTAGAACCTGATGTACCAGAAGAACCTGAAGTTCCAGATGAACCACTTGAACCTGAACTACCTGATGA
>Ga0194116_10005115_pt1 | contig 14579 bp, 8 predicted proteins | sample TA2MahsurfametaG_4_FD_148617 | JGI IMG/M metagenome (GOLD analysis project Ga0194116, IMG submission 148617) | Freshwater microbial communities from Lake Tanganyika, Tanzania - TA2015008 Mahale S9 surface | ecosystem: Environmental > Aquatic > Freshwater > Lake | place: Tanzania: Lake Tanganyika...
AATCCCCAATCCACAATCCCCATAAATTTATGAAAATTTCTTTAATCTTTTTATTTTAAATTGTTTTATTTTTTTCTTTCATAATGAAATTAATCTATTTTTAAAAAAGGAATTTTTCTAATTTAAATTTTTAAAGACTTTTATATATTTAAATTTTATAAATTTATTTCATTTAATTTTTTTATTAATAATAAAACATAAAATTCTAAATTAAAATATTAAATATCCTTTTTAATTTAACATATTTAAAAAGGATGATCAGGATTAAAATCATTATTATTGTTAGAATTTCTAATTTTGGTATTCATCTCTATCCCCTGCTGAAAATCGTGATAAGAATCAACTCCTTCATCTATTTTTGATTTATTAAATAAAATATAAAAATATACCTCTTGCATAAATATCCATATTCTGATTACTTGTTGCTAATCTCTTAATCTTCAACTTTTCCATATACTAAAATAAGTAAAAATTATTTGATCAAATATTTTAAATCTAAAATTCTAATAAAATTAATTACCAAATCATCAACAAATGTAAAGCATTCTAAATAATTAATGTTTTCTGTAGAGGCTTCTATTTGGAGATTATCTTGTTTATTTTGATTAGAAGAAATTTCTTTTAGGAAATAGTATATCCAAATTAAATTCTAAAATAAATATCAATCAATATTATTTTTTATAATTTAAAAAATAGATAAAGCTTGATATATACATTAGAATAATTCATGAAGTAATTCATTATATTGTTATTTTTAAGAACAAGATTTCCTATCATTTGAAGACAAAATAGGCAGTTTAATGGCAAGTCATCTTTAATTGATAATAAATAATTGAAAATAGAATCATTATCGTTTTCCATTTGCTCGTCTAAACAAAAATAATATTTGATTCTCTTTAATTTTATTTCATCATCTATTTGGAATAGTCCAGTTGAATTGATAAGTAAATTATTAAGTGCTTTAATATCCCTCAGATTTCTTATTTTAGAAGTCAATTAATTTAGTTTAATAAATATAAAAATTCAACTTTATTTTTAAAAAAATTCTTACTCTTTTAATGTAGAAGTGATTATATTGATTATAATTAAGGAAGTCTTTTCATCACCCCAACTTAAATGTCGTAACATTTTTATAATATTTTCACTATTGTATTTTTTAAGAATGACATTTCCTAAAACTTCTTTTTTCAAAAGTAATTCCCAGTTTTTGGGAATTTCAATGATATTTATATTTCCTTGATATTTAGACACTTCAGAGTATTGTTTCTTTGTAAGAATACCGTTTGTTATACAACCTAATTAAATTCAATTCGATTATAATATTAGTAGGATAATTTTTTTAAACTTTTTGATTTTTTGATTAGCAATATTTATTTTATTTAATATTAAATTTCGAAAAAGATAATTTTTTGAATTTATAATTTTACTTTGTATCATAATTGAAAGTATTTCCAGAAGTAAATTGATATTTATCTCAATATTTTTCGTTCCCATAGTAGTCATACCTGTTTCATATCCAGGTGCATTATTCATAATCATAAAAATAACTTTTTCAAATAAATTGTTATTAAGTGATAATTCTAATAACTCAAATAGCAAACTTTTAAAGCATTCATTTATTAGGAATAAAAATTGACTGAATCTTGACCAGTGAATTCTGATATTATCGAATTCATCTATTATATTATTTTTAAAGAATCTCATAACACAGCTTTTAAATTGCTTTATAGTTGTCATTTGAATTATTCCATTATCTATTTCTCTTACATTAATTTTGGTGAATTCTTCTTTTATGTATTTTGATTCTTCATTATATACAGCTAAAATGCAATTGAATACAATCCTACTCATGCTTTCTCGAATTTCAGATGAAGAATGTTCAAGAATCATTTTATGGAAGAAATTTTTATTTTGTATCATTTTTTTTAAGAACCAACAAGCAATGCGTTTGTCTGTTTCAATTAACTCACGAACAAAGTTACTATAAGAGTCCATTTTGTATAAATCCTTTTGTTGGACGATTATTTCAAAATAGAAATAAACGCTAAGTTTTATTATTTTCTTCTTCAAATCAAAATTATTAGACATATTCAAATTATTATCTATTTCATTAAAGTTTGAAGAATTTAAACTTATAAGATTTTTTTCTGAAGAGGTTTTATCTAAATTTTTTGAGCTAATTGGATTGTTATTTATTGATTTCCTCCTTTTGTTAGCTTTGAATTTATTTTCAATATTTTTACTAATTTCTAAGTAAATTTCTCGTAAAACTTGCATTTGTTGTTGATTGTTAATATCCAAATTTTTAATGCAATCATTTTTATTAATATTGCTATTAAATTCCGTAAAAATTTCTTCATCGATTAAATCTTTTCTGGACATACTTTGCTCTTTTTTCGTGAGTTTTTCTATTGTTTTATTTTTCAATACAGTAAAGTCTATATAATCATGAATGAATTTGAAATAATCATTATCAAGGTAAGTTTTGTATTTTAGAAATAGAGAATTCTCAAATTTTATTTGTTGTTTGATGTAATATGGCATAATATCATCCATTTTTTTCAACTTCTCCATAATACTTTCTCTTTCAGAAATTTTTGAGTAAAAGAGTAGATAAGCAGTTTGGGATCTTGTGCTGTAAATATCTGTATTTTCTTTATCTTCGCCAAAACATTCATTCCTTAAATTTTCAATATTAAATTCGCTAATTCTTGAGTCATCAAATTTAAACCATTTTTTTGTATTAAAATCGAAAATAATTGAATAATAATGACCACCATCAGCTGTAGATCCCGAATGCACAAGCACCCCAGTTAATTGATATTTGAAGCTTTCAGTGTCATTGAGTTCATTTTCGTCAATTTCTATATCTTTGTAATTAGGATCATCACGATTTTTTGCGATAATACTACTTCTCATCCAAGGTTTGAAATCTATCATATCAGGGAATTGACAATAGTCAATTATTTTAATTTTATCAAATGTATTATAATCAAATTCGAATCTTTTTAAATGAATAATTACTGTTTGAGAGAGCTTTTTAATACTGCAACGACGAAGAATTGAAATTTTTTTGTTATATTTTTCAACCAAGTATTTATTTTCTCCTTCAAGAACTTCTCCTCGAATATAGAGATCAAGTGCTTCTTCTATAGTGCGTTTATTTTTAATATCTAAAGATATAGCTAAAAATGGAGTTTCAGTTTCTGAATAGTAAGAGTATTCTTTTTCCAGAGAAATAATTTCATATGAAATTTTTCCACGAAAAGAATCATCAAATATGTCTTTTTTTAAATTTGGAAGATTCTTTGTATAACCTTCCAATCTATCAACTAAAATACCAAGAAATTCCTCGCAATCCTGTTGTATCCGAACATTTATCGGTTCATTATTAAATGCTTTGAAAGATGTAATAAAGTGCATAGGAGAATGATATTGCTTTATGGAATAGGATAAATTTGCAAATAAATTTTGTAGCTGATAAACAGGATTTTTTTCTAAATCTAAATTATCTTTGCCAATGTTGAGATTTTTGTTGTTAGAATTAATTTGAATTTCATTGCTTGTCATTTCAATGTCCTCAAGGAATTCACGCATATTATTATTTCCAAAATTGTTATCATTTTTATTATCATTAGTTGCTGAAATTTCTTTTTTTTCATCTAAGTTCATAGAATTATTATCGATTGCAAAGTTGATTTGAAACAAATTATATTTAAATTGTGGTATCATATATAGTTGTTGTATCAATGAATTTAAATAACATGTACATCCATAATTAAAAAGTCCAATAAAATTATCTTTTGAAGAGCGTAATCCAATATTTATGTCAATCTTATCCAGATAATCATTGGAAAAATTTATATGATGATTTAATAACTTTTCACCAAGTGTTTTTTTAAAAATATCCTTGAATTTAATAAAACTAATAAGCAAATCGTAGGTTTTTTGTCTTAATGATCGTTGGGAATATTTGAACCTTACATTCATTAAATCATTTTTTGATTCATTTTCTTGTTCGATTGAAAAAAGATTTTTATAAAAAAAATTTATAATATTGAAATCCTCAATTTTATCTAATATAGGTAGTATAATATTTTCATAGTTCAAACACAGACATTGAAACAAATAAATGTTTCCAGTTAATTGTTCCTGTTGTGAATCCTTCAAATCAATATCGTTTATTTTTGAAAGATTTCTTATTGTTTCAATTATATGTGTAGAAAGTTCTATTAACTTTCCTTCTTCAAAATAAGAATTTATAAGTTCTTTATCATAGGAAAGAATCGAGCCAAATAAATTAAAGAATTCTTCATATACTTGATCAGAAAAAATCTTTTTATAATTGTTGAATATATGCATCATTATAATTTCTTTTGTTGATTTGAATTCTTGCTTGTGGATTTTTAGTACCGCATTTTCATGGCTTTTATTTTGGATTAAGATACTGAAAATATTTTCAACGAGCTTTCTTATATTTTTGCTTTTTTCCTTGAATAAAATATCAATAATCATTGAATTTTCAGTTTCTTTAATTAAGAACTCGTTGAAAGCAACTGGACTAATTTTCAGAAATATTAAATTGATTAAATGATAAATGAGAAAAGATTGATAAATAAAATTTAAATTGATTTTCTAGAACACATAAGTAATTAAAGCTTTAATTTTATATTTTAAAACAAGAATAAATTTTTTAATTTTTAAATTTGAGAAATTTTTTCATTAAAAAAGAAAAATTATTTTTAATTACTTCATTTCATTGTAAATGATTAAAATTTCTAGGAAATTCAAAAAAATAGTCTCATTATCTGCCTGAATTTCTTTTATATTTATATAATATTTTGAAACAGAGAAAAATTGTAATAAACACATGTGAAAATTCATAAAAATAATCCTTGAAAAATATTTATGAGCTGCATCTTCGTCTAAGAAGTTATCATTTTCATCTATATTTCCCAAATGTAAATAAGACTTCTGCTTAAAAGAAGTAGACTTTATTCCTTCTGAAAAGCTGGAATGAGGGCTTCCAAAAGTAGGTGTGGTTTGAGAAGGAGAAGAATCTTTAGAAGAATTAATTTGGCTTTGATTTTGATTTGCAGATTGTTCTACCCCTATTTTGGATCCAGAAGGCCTATTTTGTATAATTTGTTTAACTACGAAATTAATATTATCTTTAATATTTGCTATTGAATAAGAAGCACACATTGTGAAATAGTGCATCCATTTTGATAATATTTGAATTATCTGATATAAAACATTAATTTTATTTGTATTTATATCTTTATTAAAACTTGTGTAATTATCATTAAAAGGAGAATTAATAGTATCTTTATCAATTAATTGATTATTTGAAGTCTGCAAATTTTCCAATTCTTCGACACATTTAATTAGCAATTTTAAAACATCATCAATCCCATCCGAAGCAATCAAATTTATTTTCCATTCCAGTTTTTTACTATCATCAAGTTTACCAATATTAGTAAAAAACTTATCATTAAAAATCAAACAGTTTATAATTTTTAAATTAAATAATGTATTATTTAAATCTTCAATTCTAAATATATTTGAAAATTTTATAATTTCATTATCAATTAATCCGGAAATTAAATTTGAAGGATATTTAATATTTGCAAGTAATTCCCACATTTCATTAGAAAGACTTTCACAAAATAAATTTAAGAACCCTAACAACATTTTAACCTCCTTCTCCTTAAAAATTTCTATATTCAATTTATTTTCAATATCATTAACAGCACAGAAGTTTCCTTCCTGAATTTCCATTTGAATTGTTGCAATATTAGTTTCATCTGTAAGATATATTATGGTATCCTCGATTTTATATGTATTTTTTTTTAAAGCTCTTTTTATGACTTCATCATCCAATTCAAAAACAAACTTTACTTGTCCAACATATTCCTTCAAAGTACATTCATCAATTTCCATTTCTGTAGAATCTACATCACCTTTGTGTATGTTGACTATTCCATTGTTATCAAATTTGTAATCTTTCAAAGTAAATTTATTATTGTTTAAGATTTTGCCTTTATATAGTAGCATTATTGAATTTTCATCAATGAATTGTTTGTAGTCTTGAATCAATTGGTTATCTCCTATTCCACTTGATTCTATTCCTGGAAAGATTATTTTTGAAATTATTATTTGCTTTAAATCTTTTATTTTTGTGTTAATTGGTAACTGCATTGGAACTTTTTTAATATCTTTATAGTAAGAATTATGGAAGTTTACTGTTACTATTTCTGCTGCTTTTGGTTTGTCAAGTTTCTGCTTTGAATTTAAAGTCGTAAGGAGTTTTATTAATCTAATTGCTTTTTCTTCAGATTTTTTAAGAGAAGAGATTTCAATCTCTAAATTGTTTTGAGATTTAGGATTAACAATATAATTGTTTTCATCTTCTAAATTTTCTGTGATCATATTCTTTTCCGAATAATTTAAAACAACATCTTCATTTATATGCTTATTTTTAACATTCATTTCATCTCCATATAGCAAATTATTATTGATTAAATTGTTTTCATTTATGATATTCAATGAATTTTTCTGATAAATTTTACTATTAAATAAATTAGATAAAATATTTTCCAAATCACTAAAGACTTTTTGAAAAATAATAATAAGTGCTTCTGCATTTTCTTCGTTTTTGGTAATTGTAGAAATTAAATTCACAAGCAAATTTTTGGCATCATTTAAAACATTGTTATTACTTGTCTCTATATAAAACTTCCATAAAGTTTCAAAAGCTAAAATGCTTTTGAAATTTTTTATATCAGTAATGTTTTGAGAAGTTAATTTGAAATTATTATGAAGTGTATTAATGTAAAAAAAGATCTGTTTAAATAAATTGAATCCACTTGCTGGTATATCTTGGATTTCCAATTTTAATAAAATATCAAAAAGTAAATAATTCAAATTTTCATCACTAATAAATCTTTGTTTTGTAAGCTGTTGGAATCTAAAGATTTCTGCAAAAAAGTTGAAAAAAATATTCATTTCTTGTTCATCCAAAGAATTTTCGATTAATAAAACATTTAAATATTCTATTTGCTGCTGTGAAATCTGAATTGTGGAGGAAAAAATAATAAACTTCAAAAACTCCAAGAGGCTTTCTATAACTTGATAATAGCTTTGATTTTTAAAATTTAATTTTATATATTTAAAAATAAATTCATGATTATCACAAAAGGAGATTTGATCTAGAAAGCTTTTGTAGTTTTTTTCCAAAAATTCTTTCAAAATATAAATTTTAGATTTGTCCAAATTTGATATTTCTCTTGAATAACTAGAAATTGAATCTTCAAAACTCTTTTCCGTTGATAAAGTTTCATCCATGTTTATTACATTTACATTTATTAAATTATTGTTATTAGAATTCGTATTTAAATCAGTTTCGTGGGTAATTAGAATTTCATCATAATCTTTTTTTAAGACTTTTTCATTGCTTGGATTTTTCGCAAAATTACTTATAATAAAATTTTCTTTGTCTTTATTTAAATTGCTGTTATCGTGTTTATCAGAGATTTTATTGCTGTTTGAATTAGACTCGAAATTGCTGGCTAAAATGTAATCTTTTTTTTCAGATTTTTTTGGGTGGACTTGAATAACTTGAAAATTATTATCAATTCTTATATTGTCTCTGTCCTCCAAGTCAATTTCCATTTCATTTTCAATGGTGTATTTCGAATTAGGAACTTTTTGAACATTTATAAAGTTATTAAAATTATTATTATGTTCTATTCTATGTTTATTAATATTAGCAATTTGTTCGTTAAAATGGCTAATAATTTCATTCAAAAGTGTTTGTTTTGTTGCCAATTGCTTAATGCTTTCTTCATTTTCGATAGATTCTTTTGCTTGATTTGGATTTATTTTCTCTTGAATGCTAATTATTTCATCTGCCAAGTACATAGTCTCTTTTTTAACACTTACTATTGCATGAAAGATAGTTGATGTTAACTGATAATTTTTTTCGAAATAATTTATAAGCCCAGTAAAGTCTTTAATTTCGTAGGAAAAATAGTGAAGAATATTTAAATTTTTATTTAGGAAATCTATTTCATTTTGATTTGTAATATTATTAGGAATAGAATTTATATTAATTTCTTGGTTATTACCATTAAAGTTGCTATTCGTATTTTTGTTATTCGACAAATAATTTTTTATATTTTTAAGGATATTTTCTAAGAAATTTAAATTAGTGTTAAGCTTTTGGTTAAGGCCGATACCAATAATACTTTTTTTTATATATTTGATTAGTTCATTTTTAAAAATTGGTTTGAGTAAAATATTAGAAAAAATTTTTCTTGATTTTGCAATAATTGTTGGAGATAATCCATCATAAAAAGTTGAATCAGAAGCAAACTTCCATAAAATTTTCAGATAAAAATATTTGAAATCGTTATTTTCTTTAATATCAACTGTTGAAGGAATCTGATTATTTACAATTATGAAATCCAAAATGTTTTCTTCTTGCTCATTTTGATTATTTTCAGATTTTAAGTTATTATTGTTTAAATTGTTTAAGAATAATTCATTTTTAGTGTTTTCCCCATATGCGAACTTTGAAGATTCAAGTTCATTTTCGAGTCCAATTATATTATCGCTTTTTTGTTGCTTTTGTTGTTGGTTTGAATCAGAAGGATTAATTTGATCTTTTTGAGAAAAAATTGCTTCGTTGTGTTGGATTAAATATTTGTTGTTTGAAATAGATTCCAAAATTTTTAAAGTCACATCGTTTATTTCTTTTAAAGGAATTTCATTAATTATTTTTAGGATATGCTAAATTTACAAAATTAAAAGATTAATGGATAATAATATAAAACTGATTTATTCATAAAAAATAACTTTGTTTGTGTTTAAATTACTTTAATAAATTCTTTTTAGTTTTGAAAATTCGTATTATAATTGTTTTAAAAAATTATATTAGACTTACAATAACATGATCAAGTGATAGATAACTAATTAATTCTGAAAAAATGGCTTGTATCGATGCCGAAATAGCCTCATGTTTCTCTTGTGCCATTTTCCAAATATAATCAATTTTTTCAAAAGGCAATTTATTATTCATATACAAAAAAATCAACACACTTGCAGACTTTTTAAGAATCGCTTCATGTATATTTTCTCCGATGATAATTCCAAAAATATTGATTTTTTCAAGCCATTCAAGCACAATTGATTTCTTAAATTTAATGACTTTTAATAACTCTGCTGGATCTAAAAATCCTTTAAGTGTCTTTTCATTGTTTTTTTCATTCTGCAAAATAAAGATTATTAAATCAGATAGACTTCGAATTGCCAAAACTCTTTTTTCTAAATTATTTGAATTCAAAAGAAAAAATATAATCTCAAGATCTATTAAATTCAAATTATGTAACTCAAAAAGTAATTCTTCTTTTAATTCTTCTCTTTTATAAAAATTAACACAAAGCTGATAAACAAAAAATATATGCGATTTTAAAATAATTTCAAAATGGAATTTTTGTAATTCTTTTATTTTTTCATTTGCAAAAATATTCTTTTTATAGTATTGATTAATTGCTTTGACTAAGTTAAAAACAACATTTGTATCTATATAAAAATATTGATATATCAATTTGGTAATAGTAGTATAGGTGTTGTAAAAAACCTCCAAATCTAAAAAAGGTTTTCGAAGGAAGCTTATGAATTTAGATATATAATCATTTTCTTGAAGAAAGATCATAATGATTTTATAGAAATTATTTGGATTGGATTTAATTTTCCAATTGGATAAGTAAATATCGTTATTTTGGATTTTTTCTTGAGGTAAAATTTCTGTTAGAATTTTCTAAAATATAAAAAATTAATGATAATAATTACTTTAAATTAATAGAAAGATTCATTTCATAAGATTATTGTTTTTTAATTTTAATAACCAATTCAAATTACGTAAAAATATTCATTTGTGTAGAAATTTAAAACATTTTGATTATTGTAATTCATGTAAACTTGATTGAATTGATCAGTAATTCGTAAAATTGAATAAATTTCATTTGTTGACATTTCTTCAAGGAAGTTTATTCTCAGGTTTATGTATTTGATCAAAAACATGAAAAAGATTTTTAAATATTCACAACCAATATTGTTCATACTAATGATTATTTAAAAGAGATTTGAAATATGATAATATTTTAAGAAAATTATATTATTGTACTTTTGGTTAAGAATTCCATTTATAAAATTAGGAATTTTTTCTCTAAAATATTCTGAACTTTCATTTTCATTTCTATAACAAAACTCATTTGCTGCCGAAAAAAAGGAATCAACTTGGGCTTTGAAATTGAGTACTAAAGAATTTAAAATATAAAATAAAATTTTTTATTTAATTTGTCTTTCAAATTGAAAAGATAATAATTTGAAATAAATATAAATCCAACTAAATAAAACCAAAAATAACAATTATTAGTACAATTTCGATCTTCTTGAATGGGAATATCATTTTTATTTTGATTTTCATGTTGATTTATATTTTTTAAATTTTCATCTTCATATAAATTTTTATTATCATTATTTGATTTTTTTTCACTATCTGATGATTTTGGATATTCAAAATCTTTATCGTTTTTCCCATCAACATTATTTTTTTCATTAGAGCTATATTCATTTTTCAAATTCTCATTTAATGTGATAAAAGTATTGTCAATTGCTTTTATTTCGTTTTTAATTTCCTCTTCATCATTCATCATATTATCATTTAAAAGTTGATATTCATTTGAATTGAGAAACTCATTTTCTTTTTTTTCAATTTTTTCATTTTCTTTATGACCAAATTTATTTGAATTTTCAAAATTATTTAAATTATCAATCTGAATGAATTTATCTTCTTCTATTAAGTTTTCTTTGGATTTAGAATTATCATTAATTTCACTATATGTTTCTAAAAAGTTATATTCTTGCTTTGTATTATATAAACAATTCAAACAATCATTATTTTTTTGTTGATTATGTAAATTATTCGCATTGTTATAAGGTAAATTTTCAGATTTTTGATGAGAAAAACTTACATCTGTATTTGGGTTAGGATACAATTTGGAGTTTAAATCTTCTTTGTTGATGAGATTATCAATTTTTCCTTTTTTTCTATTATTTTCTGAAGAATCCTGTATTAAACCTTTTTTTTCATTATCAACTCGATTTTCTGTAATATTTTTCTCTACTATTTATTTTTAGGTTAAAATAAAATTTTTTGAAATATAATTACTTTTCAAAAAATTAAATATAAGAAATTTTTAAATTCTTTTTAATCAAATATTTTAAAATGTATAAATTGCTAAGAAATTTAAAGTTACTATTTTGGTTTTCAAATGTATTAATGGTTTTTTCGTTGTTTTCATTCATTTTTATTAGTAATTTTTTTAATAAAATTAATATAAATAATTAAATCGGAGAAAATTTTTCATTTATTCATACATAAAATAAAAATTAAATAAAATTTTTTAATTAATTTAAGTTAATTTATCAATTTATTTATAAATATCTGGAAATCTTTAGTTTTTTATTATTGTGAGAAATATAAATTATATAAAATAGGAATTGAAATTAATCCTTACAAATGTGCTGAAGTTATTATCTTAAAATATCAAAATTTCAATTTAATCTCATAGTTGATTTTAGAATAAAATTTAATTGCTTTATTTCCTTTATTGTAACTTAAATCTTAATATATAAAATCAAATAAAAATTAATATAAAATATTTATTTTTTCATATTTTAACCAGGAGAATTTTAACTTTTTTACGCTTTATTGAGGCATAAGAGATCAAAGTTAATAATAAAAATTTTCCAAATTTTATGAATAAAATATTATTTAAATTTTAATATATAAAATAATAAAATTTAACAATAAAAATAAAATACCATTTTTGCTTCAGTATTAAAAATAAATATATAAATAAAAAATTCCATCAGAATATTTCAATTTAACCCACTTATAACAATTTCTTCATTTTTTAAGAACCATTTTTCACAATCTATTATAATATATTTAATAATCTGATCATCACTTTCTTTAAGCTTTTTAAAATGAGTCAATTTTTCATTATAAGAAAACTGCAAAATTGCTTTTATTTCCCCATTTGTTATTATTGGGTAAGTAAGAAGTGTCATTCCAGTTTCTAAATCTACTAAATTATTGAAAAATTGGCATCCATTTGAAGAGTTGACTCCAAAATATTCTTTTTTCTCGAAAACATATCCAACAATACCTAAATTTTTATTTTTTTCTATTCTTTCATATTTGGAAATTTTTACAAGATTATTTTTCTTTGGATTGTATATCAAAATCTGGGAATATTGGGTAGAGAAAATATTTGTAATAATATTTTCTATGCAGTGACTAATATCTATTAAATTGTTAGTTTTGAGCAGATCTTCTTTAAATTGAATAATCATCTTGAGTCTAGCTACATAAGTAACATTTTCATCGTTACTTTTTGCGTTTTTCATAATATGCGAAATGTGCATTGAAAAAAGGAAAATGAGCTCCTCATCGTCATCTGTGAATTTTTGGTTATTATTTTTATTTATACTTTGAATTACTCCTATAGGTATTCCATTAGAGTCTTTTAGAGGAGCAGCTAAAACTGTTTTAGTATGATAATTAGACTTTTTATCAAATTCCTTAGAAAAGCGTGAATCAGCATAAGCATCATCAACTCGTATTATTTCAGCTTTAAGAAAAGCACTTCCAACTATACCAACATTTTTAGGAACACGAATTTCATTCCTTTTTAAACCTTCAGCAGTATGAACTATTAACATATCAGAGAGATTATCATACATAAAAATACTTGTTCGATCACATTCCATTATTTTACAAGCTTCTTTAATAATAATTGCTGATATTTCTTCTATTAAAGCGCAATTGGCTAAATTTGAAATTATCATAATATAGCTTCTCATTCTCTGGATCAATTTAATTGCTGATTCTAAATCACGTATTATTTGATAAATACCATCACTATAATTTATAAGCCTTTCTTCTGATTTTGTGCGAAAAAACTCTATGAATTCTTCATCGTTTAAAGTTAATTTTTTTAAATTAGAAATTACTTCATTTGTAATAATCCTTGAAAGAGCTTGATCTTGCAAGCCTAATAAAGAAGACCTTGCTTTATTTTTGAATTTCATATTTTTTTCATTTTTTGATGCTATATTTGAAATGTGTTCATAAAAATTCACTTTATTTTTTCCCACATTGCTACTGTTGTTATTACTACTACTGCTTAAATTCTCAGAACTGGTGTGATAGATATTTTCTAAATTTGCTTTATGATTTTCATCTTTTGATTCATTTGAATAAACTGAGATTTTTTTCTTTAATGCACTAGTCTGTCTGGAGCTTCCTATTCTATTGCATCGAGTAGAAACCTGTTTTATTTCGCTTTCTATATAATTATTTGGATTGGTATTGTGATTTAAATAAATATCAGAATTTGAAATAGGTTTTTTGAAAAATGTAACGAAACTGTTAGAACCATAAGACTTTAATTTTGGATTATTTTCAGAATGTTTTTGCTTATTTGTAACTTCACCAATATTACTATATACTTGTTTTTTTGATATATTATTCCATTTTTTGGATGATCCGATGGTTAAAAAAGTATTCAAATTCTGATTTTTTTGACTAGCATTAATAATTTGATCTTTGCAATTTTCTTGGAATTTATCGTTTTTTTTTTTATTCTGATTATTTACTAGTTTATTTCTTCCATTACTGTTTAGGTAATTTTGCTTTTGATTTACATTCCCATTTGTAAAAGAAGAAACTTTACAAGAGGTTGTATTGATATTATAATTAAAAATTCTATTATGGTCTGCATTAGATGGAATTTCAAACAATTCTGAATTATCTAAATCATTAAAGTTTTTTCTTATCTGACATTGTCTTGCACTTAAAATCCTTTTTGAACCTATATGAGAATTTAGTAGATTATTATCTAGTTTCAAATCTTTATTTTTATTTGTAATATCAAGAAAAAGTTCGTCTTTGATGGTTATTGTTTTTAACAAATATTCATTAATTTTTTTTAAATTAATATTAGACTCTATGACATCAAATAAATCTTGTTCATATTTTTTTATTATTTCGTAATTGGGACAATCTTCAAAACAGAGATTTTTTATTTCATTATTTTCATGTTCACAAGGTATAACTTTTTCTTTTATCATAATTCTCGAACAAATATTACTTTCAGGAATGATATTTTGTGAAAATATTCCACTCATTTTTAGGTTTTTGTTTCTTGTGTAGCTTGATTTTATTCTTTTTATAGGAACATTAGATACATCTTTACTCATATTGAAATTATTTGTGATATATGAAGATTGTTGAATATTCATTTAAATTTTTTATAAAAATAAACAATTTTAATTTATCTACATCTATTATAATTAAAATAATATTTTAAATTTTGAACTAAATCTAGTTTGTTTGAATTTGTTATATTTTCAAATATTAATTACTAATGGTTTAAAAACTCAATATTTAAACAACTTAAATCACTTTTTTCAATCCTAAATTAGATTTAATTTTAAAAACAAAA
>Ga0194116_10005116_pt1 | contig 14577 bp, 16 predicted proteins | sample TA2MahsurfametaG_4_FD_148617 | JGI IMG/M metagenome (GOLD analysis project Ga0194116, IMG submission 148617) | Freshwater microbial communities from Lake Tanganyika, Tanzania - TA2015008 Mahale S9 surface | ecosystem: Environmental > Aquatic > Freshwater > Lake | place: Tanzania: Lake...
GGCGACCACCCCGCTCGGGGTATTGGGCGAGCAGGCTGGCATCCACCAGCTTGAGGAACCAACCCCGATCGATCTGCAGGGCCCGCAGCCGGTTGAGCAGCTGCTGGCGCTGATTCACCTCCGCGGGCGGCAGGCTGCTGGGCAGCTGCACACTGGGCCCCGCCGTGGGTCCGGCCACGCGGCCGCGACTCAACACCACCCAGCCCAACCCCGTTCCCACCACCGCCGACACCACCAGCGCGATCACCACAGGCCACAACCGCCCCTCAGCGGCTTCCTCCTTCAGCTCCTGGCGGGAGCGGGGCAGGGCGGCGGTTGCAGGCGAAGCCTGGGCCGCAGCCACCACGGGCAGCGCAGGCTCTGCAACCGCCTGAGGCCGAGCGGCAACCGGAGGCGGCACGAGCACCACGGTGCGATCGGCACGGGCCACGGGCCCGGTGCTGTCTGGCATCGGCACCTGCTGCAGGGCCTGCAACGCTGCGGCAGCGGAGGGGAAACGGGCTTTGGCATCGGAGCTGAGCAATCGGTCCAACGCCGCCTGCATGGCCGGCACGGCATCAAGGCTGGCGTGCCAACGCCAGGCCAGCGTGGCGGGATCGAGCAGCTGGGCCGGCTCCTCCCCGCTCAGCAACACCAGGGCCACCACCGCCAGGCTGTAGAGATCCATCCAGGCCGCTGGCGGTTCGCCACGCCCCCGCTCCGGCGGGGCATAACCCGGGGTGACACCACCAGGCCCGAAATCGAGCAGCACCGGCAGGCCATCACGGTCGCGGCGCAGCAGGTTGGCGGGGCAGAGATCGCCATGGCAGAGCCCCTGGCTATGGAGCACCGCCAGCGCTGGCAGCAGTTGCCGCAGCAGCAGCAGCACCTCGCCGGCGCCAAACACGAGCTGCCGCTCACGCCGGCTCCCGAGCAGCTCGGCGTAGCTGCTGCCCTCCTGCCATTCGCGCGGCAGCCACAGGGCACCGTTGTGCTCGATCAGCTCCCCGAAGCGGGGCACCTGGGGATGCAACACCCCCTGCAGCCGCGGCCAGAGGCTGCGGAACTCGGCCTGAAGCAGCTCCTGGTCCGCCGGAATGCGGCGCAACGCCACGGGAGCCTCGCCCGCCAGCTGATCCGCAGCCCGCCAGAGCTCGCTGCGCTCGGAAGCCGAGAGCTGCCGCTCCAACCGATAGCGACCGGCGATCAGCTGGGAGGTGGTGGGATCGGTGATGGCAGAGAGGTCCAACGCCGGAGCAACTCAGGCTGCGCGCACAGGTTGCTGCAACCCCTTGCTGCTTAGCCACTCGCCGTCATAAAGCCGTGACCGGTAGCGATCGCCGCTGTCGCACAACACAGTGACGATCGTGTGGCCAGGCCCCAGGCGCCGGGCCGTTTCCACAGCCGCGGCCACATTGATCCCCACCGAGCCGCCCAGGAACAGGCCTTCCTGCCAAAGCAGTTGATAAATGGTGGCGAGGGCGTCCTGATCGTGGATGCGCACGGCATCGTCGATGGGAGCACCTTCGAGATTGGCAGTCACGCGGCTGTTGCCGATGCCCTCGGTGATCGAGCTGCCCTCGCTGGCCAGTTCACCGCTGGTGGCCCAGCTGTAGAGAGCGCTGCCATGGGGGTCGGCGAGCACGCAGCGCACGTTGGGGTTCTGTTGCTTCAGGTAGAGCGCCACACCGGCGTAGGTGCCGCCCGTTCCGGTGGCCGCCACCCAGGCATCCACACGGCCAGCGGTTTGCTCCCAGATCTCCGGGCCCGTGCTGTTGAAGTGGGCGCGGCGGTTGGCGAGGTTGTCGAACTGATTCGCCCACACGGCGCCGGGGGTTTCCTCGGCGATGCGGCCGGAGAGGCGCACGTAATTTTTGGGGTCGCGGTAGGGCACCGCCGGCACCGTGCGCACCTCGGCGCCGAGGCTGCGCAGCAGGCCGATCTTCTCGGCCGACTGGGTTTCCGGGATCACGATCAGGGCCTTGTAGCCCCGGGCATTGCACAGGTGGGTGAGGCCGATGCCGGTATTGCCGGCGGTGCCTTCCACCACGGTGCCGCCGGGCTGCAGTAGCCCCTGCTCTTCCGCTTCCTGCAGGATCCCGAGGGCGGCACGGTCTTTCACCGAGCCGCCGGGATTCATGAATTCGGCCTTACCGAGGATCTCGCAGCCGGTGGCCTCGCTCAGGGCATGAAGCCGGATCAGCGGCGTGTTGCCGACGGCCCCCACGAAGCCGGAGGTGATTCCCGGAGCCCTGGCCGCCATGCGCTCGCCACCACGCGTGTTGCAGTGGCGCGATCGTAGGGGGCTTGCCGCCACACCTAGGGTCGGCGCAGACGCCCCCGCTGTATGGCGCCCTGCGCAGCCCCAGCCCTGCTCCCCCGGCTGCGCCAGATCCGCCAGGCCAGCGAGGCGCTGATCGAGGGGCTCGAACCGGAAGACCTTTGCCTGCAGGGCATGGCTGATGCCAGCCCCGCCAAATGGCACCTGGGCCACACCAGCTGGTTTTTCGAGGAGTTTCTGCTGCGGCAGCGGCCCGGCTATGAACCGACCGAGAGCCGCTGGGGCTATCTGTTCAACAGCTATTACGAGGCCGTGGGGGAGCGGCATCCGCGGCCGCAACGCGGCCTGCTCACCCGGCCGCCGATCGCCCAGGTGCTGGCCTGGCGCCGGCGGGTGACCGCCGCCCTCGAACAGGAGCTGGAGCACCTGGATCCGGCGCTGGTGGAGCTGGGCCTGCAACACGAGCAGCAGCACCAGGAACTGCTGCTGATGGACCTACTGGATGGCTTCAGCCGTAACCCCCTGGAACCGGCGGCTTATCCCGCCGGCGCCGGTGGCGTGGAGCCCGAGCAGGCCTATGAGGCCGGCGCCGAGACGGCCCCAGCCACTCCGAGCTGGATCGAGGTTGCGGGAGGGCTTGTGGAGATCGGTCACCCCGGGGGGAGCGGCGGCCCGGGCCCATCCCCGGGCGGTTTCCATTTTGATAACGAGGCGCCCCGCCACCGCATCTGGCTGGAGCCCTTCGCGATCGCCAACCGTCTGGTGAACAACGCCGAATTCGCGGCGTTCATCGCCGATAGCGGCTACCAGCGGCCGGAGCTATGGATGAGCGAGGGCTGGGCGGTGGTGCAGCAGCGGGGCTGGCAGGCACCGCGCTACTGGCGGGGCGAGTGGGAGTTCACCCTGGCGGGGCGGCGGCCCCGGCAACCCGAGGCGCCGGTGCGGCATCTGAGCTGGTTTGAAGCCGACGCCTATGCCCGCTGGGCCGGGGCGCGGCTCCCTAGCGAAGCGGAATGGGAGCTGGCAGCGGCTGGCGGCGATCTATCCCAGGCCTACGGCTGCCTGTGGCAGTGGACCGGCAGCCCCTATCGCCCCTACCCGGGCTTCGCGCCGGCGGCGGGTGCTGTGGGGGAATACAACGGCAAGTTCATGACCTCGCAATTCGTGCTGCGCGGCAGCTGCTTCCTCACCCCCGCCGGCCACGAGCGGCTCACCTATCGCAACTTCTATCCACCGGCGAGCCGCTGGATGGCCAGCGGTGTGCGCCTGGTGCGCGAGGTGGCGGCATGAGCGGCAGCGGTGCCACGGGCGTAGCCGCAGCGCCCCTGCTGGATCTGCATCCCGCCCCGGCGGACATGCGCCAGCTGGTGATCGAAGGCCTGAGCCGCAGCCCCAAACAACTGCCGGCCTGGTTCCTTTACGACGCCGAAGGCTCGCGCCTGTTCGATCTGATCTGCCAGCAACCGGAATACACGCTCACCGCCACCGAAACGGCCCTGCTCGAGCAGGAAGCACCAGCGATCGCCGCGGCCCTGGGGCCCGGCACCCTGGTGGAATTTGGCGCCGGCAGCGCCCGCAAGGTGGCGCCGCTGCTGCAGGCCCTGGCCCAGCCGGCCTATGTGGCGCTCGACATCAGCGCCGAGCATCTCGAGGCGGCCTGCACGCGGCTGCAAGGGCAATTCCCGGCGGTGCCGGTCTTGGGCGTGTGCTGCGACTACAGCCAGCTCGACGCCTTGCCCGAGCATCTCTTGCTCAGCGGCACCGCCCACCTCGGCTTCTTCCCGGGCAGCTCTCTGGGGAACTTTGAGCCGGCGGAAGCCCGCAGGCTGCTGGCGCAGTTCCGCCGCCTGCTGGGCCCCGGCGGCAAGCTACTGATCGGCATCGATCAGCCCAAGGCCGTGGAGCGGCTGGAGGCGGCGTACAACGATGCGGCTGGGGTGTCCGCGGCGTTCGCCTTGAACCTGTTGCGCCGGCTCAACCGCGATCTGGCGGGCCACTTCGATCTGGAGGCCTTCGCCTACCGGGCCCGCTGGAAGCCGGAGCACAGCCACATCGAGATGGCCCTGGTGAGCCAGCGGGCGCAGGAGGTCCAGCTCGCCGGGCAGGTGTGGAGCTTTGAAGCCGGCGAAGCGCTGATCACCGAAACCAGCGCCAAATACGGCCCGGAGGCGTTCCTTGAGCTGGCCGGCTCCGCCGGCTGGCGGGGGGCCGAACGATGGAGCGACCCGGCCGGCGATCTATCGCTGCACCTGCTGGTGCGGGCAGACTGAAGCCTGCGGAGAGGCTGAGCATGTCGAGAGAAGAGCAGCGCCGGGCTGTGCGCGAACTGCGCGAGAGCCTGATCGCCCAGCTGGAAGAGCTCTACGGCAACGCCTTCGAGACGCTCGCCAGCCAGAACCTCGGCGAAGGAGGCATCGCCCGGCTCACCCAACTGCTGCTGCGCTCGCGCGAGGGGGCCATCACCCCGCTTCAGGAAGAAATCGAAGCGCCGCTGATCACCCGGGCGCCCGACAGCACTGAGGCGCCATGAGCCCGGCGGCCGACTGGCTCGAGCAGCTGGAAGCGCGGCTGGAGCAGCAGCTGGAGGCCTTCCTGCGGGCCAATCCCGCCCAGGAAGCGCTGCTGAACGAACAAGCGCGGCGCGACCAGCAGCAACGCCAGCGCCAGCAACTGCTGCAGGCTGAAGCACTCCGCAGCGAACTGCTGCAGATTGCGGCAGAGGTGCGCGAGTGGCGCGGTCGCGGCGTGCGGGCCCGCAGCGCCGGTGCCACCGACCTGGCCGCCAAGGCCGATCGGCAGGTCGCCCAGCTGATGGAGCGCGGCCGCCTGCGCTGGCAGGCGCTGGAGCAGCTGGGGCAGGCGGTGCGCAACAACACGGCAGAGGCGCAGTCAGGAGCCGCACAAGCCAAGGCAGCGGGCAACACAAACCCGGGCAGCCCTGCCCATGACCCGCTCGATCAAGCCTGGGCCTGCTTTGAAGTGGACCAAGAGCTTGAAGCTCTGCGGCGACGTCAACAGCGCGGCCGCTGAAAACCGCTCAGCGAACGGCGAACCGTGAACCATCGCCACTCAAGCCACAACACTTCTTCGCAGCACTGTCCGAACTTCTGCACATTCTGTACAAAATGATGGACAGCGTCAGCAGCGCAAAGACCACCTTCTCCGGCGCTAGCGTGCTATCAACCGCTGGAGACCAATGGCGCAACTGTTGGTGCGGCAACTCGATCCCGCTGTGAAAGAGGCGCTGCAACGGCAGGCCCAACGCCACGGCCGCAGCATGGAAGAGGAAGTGCGGCTGATCCTGCGGCGCGCCGTTGAGCTTGAACCGCTCGGAATTGCCGACAACGCAGGTCTGGGGAGCCAGATTGCAGCGCTCTTTGCGGAAGCGCCCCTGGATGCTCCGGTCCAGGAATGGCGCGGCAGCGAGGCCAGTCCAGCCCACTTCGCGAGCGCCGCCGAACCGTGATCCTGCTCGACACCAATGTGATCTCGGCCCTCATGCAGAGGCAACCGGATGCAGGGGTGGTGACGTGGCTCAATGCGCAACCACCCGAGCAGATCTGGCTACCCAGCGTGGTGGTGTTCGAACTGCGTTTTGGGGCCAGCATCCATCCAGAGCAGCGCCGCCAAGTGAAACTGCACCAACAACTCGATCAACTGCTGGAGCATCTGATTGAGGGGCGGATCGCACCGCTCGATGGCCAGGCCGCCCAGCAGGCGGCGCAGCTGGCAGCCAGGCGCCGGGCCAAAGGCGCCAGCGTTGACCTGCGCGACACCCTGATCGCGGGCATCGCCCTCGCCCGCAGCGCGCAGCTCGCCACACGCAACGGCCGCCACTTCAGCGACACGACCATCGGACTGATCAATCCTTTCGCCGGCCCCACGGCATCGCACTGAACGCCACCCATGGGCTTTCTGCTTTCCAAGCTGCTGCCGCTGTTTGTGTATCCCCTGGGGCTGGGCCTGCTGCTGCAGCTGGCTGGGCTGGGCACGGCGGCCCGGGGCCAACGAGGCTGGGGGCTGGGGCTGAGCGGCGCCGGTCTCGGGCTGATCTGGCTGTTTGCCATGCCGTTCACCAGCCGCCAATTGATCTGGGGTCTGGAAGAGCAAGCCGCGGCGCTCACGCCGGTGGCGATCCCCACCGCCGATGCGGTGCTGGTGCTGGGCGGCGGCCTCAAGCCAGCCCTGGCGCCGCGGCGAGGCGTGGAGGTGTCGGAAGGGGGTGATCGCCTGCTCACCGGCCTGCGCCTGATGCGTGAGAAGCGGGCACCGCTGCTGATCACCAGTGGCGGCAGCATCAGCTTCACGGCAGCGGATCCGGCGCCGCCAGAGGCAATCAGCGCCCGGGAGCTGGCGGTGGAGCTGGGCCTACCGGCCAACCGGATCCTGATCAATCCGGGCTCACGCACCACGGCGGAGGAGGCACGCGATGTCGGCGCCCTGGCACGCCAGCGGGGCTGGACACGGATCCTGCTGGTGACCAGCGCGTTTCACATGCCGCGTTCGCTGGCCACGTTTCGCCAACGCAGTGGCCTCACGGTGATACCCGTGGCCTGCGACTACCAACTGCCGAGCCGAACTGCCTACGGCCGGCCAACGGCTGGATCCGTTATGAAAAGCCTGCTGCCCGATGCCGAGGCGCTGCACCTGAGCAGCGTGGCGCTCAAGGAGCACCTCGGACTGGCGATCTATCGGTTCAAGGGCTGGTCGTGAGACCGGGCGTAATGCCCAGGCTCACTGCTTAGGGGCCGGGGGCACCAGGCTCACGCCTTCGGGCGGCGGGGTGGGATCGGGATCGGCGATCAGCATGTGCTGCAGCACGATCTCCGGGCGTTCGCTGTCGCGCCAACGGATGCGATAGGCGGGCATCTTGGTGCCGCGGCTGGTGGTTTGCTCCACCGGCTCCATCACCCAACCGCGGCGGGAGCGGCCCTGGGGGTTGCGCTTCACCACCGCATCAGCGTGCTTGAAGCGGAAACCGACGCGCTCACCACTCATGGGATCCCGTGCCCCCGTCTGGGGGAGATTGCCTACTAGGGTTGATTATCCCATTGCGGGTCGCACGGGCAGTCAGGCTTCGCTGGCCGAAGCGGCGCCGGCGCGGGTTTCGGGGCGCAGCAGCGGGAAGGCGATCACGTCGCGGATCGAGGGGCTGTCGGTGAGCAGCATCACCAGGCGGTCGATGCCGATGCCCAGGCCGCCCGTAGGAGGCATGCCCACTTCCAGGGCCTGGATGAAGTCTTCATCCACCTGCTGGGCTTCGTCGTCGCCGGCGGCCTTGCGGGCCATCTGGGCTTCCAGGCGCTGGCGCTGATCCACCGGATCGATCAACTCGCTGAAGGCATTGGCAGTTTCGCGGCCCACGATGAACAGCTCAAAACGCTCCACCAGGCCGGGCTTGCTGCGGTGGGCCCGGGCCAGGGGGGAGTTCTCCACCGGGTAATCGATCACGAAGGTGGGCTGGATCAGATCGGTTTCCTCCGTTTGCTCAAACGCCTCCACCAGCAACCGGCCCACCGAATCGGCCAAAGCCGGTGCCGCCAGACCCTTGGCTTCCATCGCCGCAACAGCCTCGTCGCGGGACGTGAAGGCCGCAAAATCCAGCCCCGTGGCTTCCTGCACCAGCTCGTGCATCGTCACCCGGCGCCAGGGGGGCGTGAGATCGATCTCGGTGCCCTGGTAACCAATCACGGTGCTGCCGCACACCTGCTGGCACACGTGAGCAATCAGCTGCTCCGTGAGATCCATCATGTCGTTGTAGTCGGCATAGGCCTGATACACCTCGATCGAGGTGAACTCCGGGTTGTGCCGCGTGCTGATGCCCTCGTTGCGGAAGATGCGGCCGAGCTCATAAACCCGCTCGAAGCCACCCACCACCAGGCGCTTGAGGTGCAGCTCGGTGGCGATGCGCAGGGTGAGGGGCAGATCGAGGGCGTTGTGATGGGTTTCAAAGGGGCGGGCATCGGCACCGCCGGGCACGCTTTGCAGCACCGGCGTTTCGATCTCCAGGAAACCGCGCTCATCCAGCCAGCGGCGGATCGCGCTTACCGCCACCGCCCGCCGGCGGAAGGTTTCACGCGTGTGAGGCGACACGATCAGATCGAGGTAGCGCTGGCGGTAGCGCTTCTCCACATCGGCGAGGCCGTGCCACTTATCGGGCAGGGGCTGCAGGCTCTTGCTGAGCATCTGCCAGCCCTTCACCTTCACCGACAGCTCGCCGCGATCGGTGCGGCGCAGCGTGCCCTGCACGCCGATCAGATCACCCGCATCCACCAATGAGGTGATGTGAGCAAAGGCCTCAGGGTCATCCGGCATCGACGCAGCCAGGGTGGCCTTCTCGATGAACAGCTGGATCGGGCCGGTTTCATCGGCCAGGGTGAAGAAGGCGAGCTTGCCCATCACACGGCGGGTCATCACGCGGCCAGCCACGGCCACGGCCACATCGCGCTCCTCACCGTTGGAGAGATCGGCGTGGGCCTGCTGCAGCTCGGCGGTGCGATGGCTGGGCTCAAAGCGCAGCGCGTAGGGCCCCTGCCCCAGTTCAGCCAGGGCCTTGCCTTTCTCGAGGCGGGTCTCGCGCAGCTCAGACAAAGGACCGGTGCAACTCAGCGTGCGGCCATCCTGCAGGAGCGTGGTGCGGGTGAAGCCCGGATCAGCCTCAGCCTGCAGCAGCCATTCCCGGCAGCTCACCCACCCGCTGGGAGGCATAGCCGGTGCCCCGCACCGTGAGGATCAGCTCAGGATTGCGGGGATCGGGCTCGAGCTTGCCCCGCAGACGGGCCACATACACATCCACCACCCGCAGGTCGGCGGCGCGGCGCGGCGGATAGCCCCAGAGCTGCTCGAGGATCTCGGCCCGGGGCACCACACGGCCGGGCTCGCAGAAGAGCAGCTCCAGCAGGCTGAATTCGGTGTAGGTGAGGCCGATGCGCTCGCCATCGCGGGTCACCTGACGGCGGTTGGTATCCACCACCAGATCACCCACCCGCAGCACCCCCTGGCCGGGCGTGGCCTCTCGGGGCTCTGCAGCAGCGGAGCCGCGGCCCACCCGGCGCAGGATCGTGGCGATGCGGGCTTCTAGCTCCTTGGGGCTGAAGGGCTTCGGCAGATAGTCGTCGGCGCCGAGATCAAGGCCAGCCACCCGCTCGGCGATGGCATCAAGAGCCGAGAGAAAAATGATCGGCACGCAGGATTCAGCCCGCAGCCGCCGGCACACGGCGAAGCCATCGAGCTTGGGCAGCATCACGTCGAGCACGACGAGATCGGGCTGCTCTTGGTGGAACAGGGTGAGCGCTTCTTCGCCGTCTTCGGCGCACACCACCCGATAACCGGCCAGCTGCAGACGCATCACCAGCACGCGGCGCACCGCCGGCTCGTCGTCCACCACGAGCAAGGTGGCGCGGTGCCCATCAGGCCCAGACACGGCTCCCGACGCCTCACCGAGTTGGTGCTGGTCGCCGAGGGCCATACGCACAACAGGTGATGAAGAAGCGCAACGATACATCTCAGGATGAACAGCACGCGGCCCAAAACCCCTGAAAACAGGGCTATCCCGGGAAGTCTTAAGGATTTCTTCCGGCGCGGGAATTAACGGCTGGCCTGGCCTGAAAAGCGCCCAACCGCATAAGCGTTCCACTGCCGCTCCGCCTCCGCCAAGGCCGCATCGCTGCTGATCTGGCCGAGCATCGCTCGCTGCAGTTGCGTGTACACAATCGCCTGCAGCCGTTTCACCCCAGGGCTGGCGGGCACCAGCACCCGCGCCTGAGCAAGGGTGTCGGCCGAGAGCAAGCGGGCCTGCTGCACCAGGGCCTCGGGCTGATCAGCTGGCCGCTCCGCCTCCAGGTTGCGGCGCAGCGCTCGCAAAGCCCCGGGCGACGAGGGCAGCACCCGGGCCTGCTCAGCAAAACGCTGCTGATTGGCCGCATCGGTGAGGAAGATGGCAAACTCCGCTGCCTTGCTCGCCACCTGGCTCTGGCGGGGAATGGCGAGAGTCATCACCGCCACGTTGGCTTCGCCCTTGACGCCCGTGATCGGCGGGTAGGGGCGGGTGGCCGCGGCGATCTGGGGCGCGTTGGTTTGGATGCTGCGCAGAAACTCAGCGCCACTGCCCACCTGCGCCAGCTCACCGCTCTGATACAGCTCGATCGCGCGGCGGTAGCCCTGGCTCACCACCTCGCGCGGCAGCAAACCGCGGCGATAGAGATCCGTCCAAAAGGCGAAGGCCTTGCGGCCGGCGGGGCTGTTGAAAGCAGCGCGTTGATCGGGGCCCAGCAGGGTCACGCCCATCTGCACCAGGCTCTCCAGGAGCTCGGCCGAGTCGTCGGGCACCACGGTGACGAACAGGGCGTACCGGCCCGTGCGGCGGTGCACCGCTTCGGCGTAGGCGGGCACCTCGGCCCAGGTGCGGGGCGGGGCGCTGTAACCCGCCTGCTGCAGCAAGCGCGTGTTGGCGAGGGTGATCCGGGCGGTGAGATACCAGGGGATCGCGAACTGTTGGGGCTGGCCGTCAGGCCCAGCGCTGCGGCCCGCCTGCCAGATCAGGGGCAGATAGGCCTGGGGGGCACCCGCCGGCAGCACCTGATCCAGCGGGAGCAAGCCACCTTTGCTGGCCAGGTTGGCCGCGAAGAGCGGGTTGAGGTTCACCACATCGGGCGCTGTGCGGGCGAATACCGCCGCCAGCAGCTTGCGCTCCACCGAACCCCAGGGGATATCGGTCCACACCACGCGGTAGCCGGGGTTCTGGGCTTCCCAGGCTGCGATCACCCCCTGGAGGTAGGTGTTGAACTTCGGCGCCAGATCGAGGGTCCAGAACTGGATCGTGCGCTCGGAACCCGCCGGCGGGGAAGCGACGCGGCAGGCGCTGAGACCCACCGCCAACGCTGCACCCGCCACACCTGCAACCAGCCGGCGCAGCAGCGAGCGGCGGCGGCAAACGCCCCAGCCAGTGGTGGTGGACTGACGCGTCATACGGTTCAACTCCTCAGATCGGCGATACGGCGCCAGCGCAACAGCATCAGCGAGCAGAGCACCGGTGCCAGCAAGCCGGTGATCAGGCTCTGGGCCACGAGCGTGTGCAGCCCGGCCTCCACCAGCGGCAACTGCCCAGCCCAGTAGAGCTGCAACAACAGGCTGGCCCCGAGCAACACGCTGCCAAGCACCGCCAACAGGCCGAGGTTGTAGCTGCGCTCGATCGGCACACCGCGCCGGCCGATCCGCCCCCACCACCAGCCCAGCAGCATCAACACCGGCACCTCACTCGCCAGGCCGAGGTGCAAACCATCGAGCACCAACCCCAGGCAAAGGCCCGCGATGGCACCGGAGGCGGGTCCATCCACCAACGCCCAGGGCAGCAACCAGAGCACAGCCCAGCTCGGTGCCACCCCGGCAATCTTCAGAAACGCCGGCGACGCCAGGGTGAGCAGAGGCACCGCCAGGCCCGTGGCCCCGCACCAGCGCTGACGGTGCAACACCCCCATGGCTAACGGGTCACCACCTGCACCCAATCCACCGCATCCACCGGTGCACTGAGCTGAACGGCCGCATCCGGCGCCGGCGCCAGCGACTCATTCACGCTCTGCACCACGCCCACAAGCAAGTTGGGCGGCACCAGGGTGCTGGCGGGGGAGGTGGTGATCACATCTCCGGGGCGCACCCCGGTGTCGTTCTCGAGAAACTGCAACCGCGGCCGGGCCGTGCCCTGGCCCACCAGCAATCCATGGCGCTGCACCCGGGCCACCCACACCCCGAGGCGGCTGCCGCTGTCGGTGAGCAACTGCACGCGAGCCGTGCTGGGGGTGACGCTGCTCACCCGCCCGATCAGACCACCCGGCGCCAACACTGGATCGCCGGCGCGCAGACCATCCACGCTGCCTTTGCCCAGCTCCAGCTGCTGCCACCAGCCACCGGGCTCCCGCGAGATCACCGGCGCCGACACGCGGCCAGCGCCGCTGCGATCAAGGGCGAGCATGCCGCGCAGGCGCTCGTTGTCGCGCTGCAACTGCTGCAGGCTGGCCTGATCCTGCAGATGCTGGGCCGAGCGTAACCACTCCGACTGCGCCGAACCCGGCCAGAAGGGCCGGCTGAGCAGGGCATAGGCGTCCATGAAGCCTGCCCCCTTGCTCAGCCGCACGCCCACCAGCGCCAGCAGCAGCAACCACCAGGGCCAGGCTTCCGCAACCTTGCGCAGCAGCGGGACGCGCAGGATGCGTCCGGACATGGGGATCAGGCGGCGACGCGGCTGAAGTCGGGCGTATCGAGCACGCGCTCAAGACGCTTGTAGTCCTCCAGCACCATGCCGCAGCCGTTCACCACACAGAGCAGGGGGTCTTCGGCCACATGCACCAGGATGCCGGTTTCGTGGCTGATCAGATCGCTGATGCCGCGCACCAAAGCGCCGCCACCAGCGAGCATGATGCCGCGGTCCACGATGTCGGCGGCCAGCTCGGGCGGGGTGCGCTCGAGGGTGCGCTTCACCGCCTCCACGATCACGTTGAGCGGCTCGGCCATGGCCTCGCGCACATCGCCGGCGCGCACGTTGATGGTGCGGGGCAGACCGGAGAGCAGGTGCAGACCGCGCACATCCATCGAGGTTTCGTCGTGCACCTCGTCAGGGAAGGCCGAGCCGATGCGGATCTTGATCTCCTCAGCGGTGCGCTCACCCACCACCAGGTTGTGCACCTTCTTCAGGTACACGCTGATGGCGTCGCTGAGCTCATCCCCAGCCACACGCACGGATTCGCTCAGCACGGTGCCGCCCAGGGAGAGCACGGCCACCTCGGTGGTGCCGCCGCCGATGTCCACGATCATCGTGCCGACAGGCTCGGTCACAGGCAGACCGGCGCCGATGGCGGCTGCCACGGGCTCATCGATCAGGTGCACGGTGCGCGCACCGGCGAGGCCGGCCTCACGCACGGCGCGGCGCTCCACGCCGGTCACGCCGCTGGGAATGCCGATCACCAGGCGGGGGGCGACGATGCCGCGACCTTCATTGCCCTTCTGGATGAAGGTTTTGATCATCTGCTCGGCGGCGTCGAAGTCGGCGATCACGCCGTCGCGCAGCGGACGCACGGCGCGGATGTTGCCGGGGGTGCGACCAAGCATCAACTTGGCCTCGTCGCCCACGGCCAAACAACTGCCGCGTTCGAGATCGATGGCCACCACCGAGGGCTCCTGCAACACGATGCCCTTGCCGGACATGTACATCAGGGTGTTGGCCGTTCCCAGATCGATGCCGATGTCGCGGGAGAGCTGGAAACGTTTGAAGAACACTGAGGGGCCGCCTAGCGGCGCGAATCATAGGTGGGATGCCTCGATGGAACATCCGGGCCAAAGGGTGGAACTCTCCCTATGAGGCAGCTCCTCCACGGACTGCATCATTGATCCAACGCATCACAAGGAGAACGCCATGGGCGTCAACTCGATCACCCTCGTCGGCCGTGCCGGCCGCGATCCCGAGGTTCGCTACTTCGAATCGGGAAGCATGGTGGCCAACCTCACCATGGCGGTGAACCGCCGCTCCAGCAACGACGAACCCGACTGGTTCAACCTGGAGATCTGGGGCAAACAAGCCCAGGTGGCCGCCGACTATGTGCGCAAAGGCTCACTGCTCGGCATCATCGGCAGCTTCAAGCTCGACCGCTGGACCGACCGCAGCACCGGCGAGGAGCGCAGCAAGCCGGTGATCCGCGTGGATCGACTCGAGCTGCTGGGCTCCAAACGGGATGCCGAAGCTGGCGGTGGTTTCGGCGGTGGTGGTGGTGGTTTTGGTGGGGAACCCACTGAGGAGGAAGTTCCCTTCTGAGCTTCGCCCCAGGAAGTGGGCGGCGTTTAGTGGCTGGAGTTGCGCTTCTTCCAGGTGCGCAGCCCCAGCCAAGCGGCGGCGGCGATCACGGCGATCACAAGGAGCACCTTGATCGCTTTGGCAACGGGATCGATCCAGAGTTCCACGTTGGCGTAGCCCTCGCCGAGGGCCATGCCGGCCAGGGTGAGCAGCAGGGTCCAGATCAGGCTGCCGGCGGTCGTCCAGATCAGGAACGGGGTGAGCGGCATCAGTTCGATCCCGGCGGGCACCGAGATCAATGTGCGGATGCCGGGCACCAGGCGGCCCCAGAACACCAAAGCCGTGCCGTAGCGGTTGAACCAGGTGCGGCTGCGGTGGAACTCCTGGGCGCTGATGCCGATCCAGCGGCCGTGGCGCTCGAGCCACTGCTCGATGCGCTCTTCGTTGATCAGGCGGCCAATGCCGTACCAGGGCAGCGCGCCGAGCACTGTGCCGATCAGGCCGGCCAGCACCACGGGGATCAGCGCCAACTGGCCTT
>Ga0194116_10005118_pt1 | contig 14576 bp, 11 predicted proteins | sample TA2MahsurfametaG_4_FD_148617 | JGI IMG/M metagenome (GOLD analysis project Ga0194116, IMG submission 148617) | Freshwater microbial communities from Lake Tanganyika, Tanzania - TA2015008 Mahale S9 surface | ecosystem: Environmental > Aquatic > Freshwater > Lake | place: Tanzania: Lake...
TACTGATTGTGATGGTGATGATACTGATTGTGATGGTGATGATACTGATTGTGATGGTGATGATACTGATTGTGATGGTGATGATACTGATTGTGATGGTGATGATACTGATTGTGATGGTGATGATGATGATGGTGATGATGATGATGATGGTGATGATGATGATGATGGTGATGATGATGACAGTGATAGTGATAGTGATTGATTATCAACAGATGTAGTAATAGAAGGTTCACTAACTATAACTGATGGTATGTGTTCGTTATTTATTTTTTCTTTTTCTAACTGTTTATCTTCACCGCTGATATAAACGTTTAAAAATTGATTTGAAACTGGTGAACTTGTTTGCGGTGATAATGATAGTGATTGTTGTGATATTGTGGTTGGAATTTCATTTGGTATTTTCAAGAAATCTTCTTCTGAAAGTTTATCATTATAAGTAATATATTTTAAACACTCACTCATTTTTATAAGAATGTTTCTAAAACCATATTTTAAATAACACTCAGAAGTTTTATCATTTTCAGATGAACAGGTGTCTCCTATTATTTTATTGATATTATCAATATTTTCTATTATTACCTTTAATATATCATATATATACTTTAAGAATTTTTTATAGTTCTTAAAATTAGTATTACTAATAGAGTATATTTTAGAAGTAAGTAATTTTCTGATATTTTCAAAAATAACATTTTTTTGATCTTCATTATTAAATTCGTCTTTATGACAAAATCTATTAAATCTACCTGTTATATTAGGGTTTTTATTAAAATCTTCATCTTCAACAAAAAAAGTATCTTGACAAAATTTAGTATAAATTTGTTTAATAATAAGTGTAATAATGTCTCGTGCTATTACATGACCGTTTACTTCAATCTCATTATATGTTTTTATATTGTAAAATTTTAACATATCCATTATGTAATTGTAGCAATATTCTTCAATGTTTTCTCTATCTATTTTAGTATAATTTAATCTTTCTATAAGTTCTTTTTCTTTCAAAATTTTTTTTAAATCATCTAAGGACGTGTTTTTATATTGTTCTTTTATTTTATTAATATAAAATGGAATTATTTTATCTTCATTTTTAGGACAGATATCTTCAATATGATAATCTTTACATGTTTTTCTTAAAATATAATATTTTTCTAGTTCTGCTATATCTAATTTTTTTGTACCTGAATTTTCTTCAGTTAAATCATCTTTGTTTTCTATGGGTAATATATTAGAATTGTCTGTTAACTCTTTTGGTTTATTGTACATACTTTCTAATTTTATAATTAAATTACTAGTTGTTTCATTTGGTAATTCTTTTAATTTACCGTTTATCTCTTCTATATATTTGTTTGTATTTAAAATATAACTATCATATTTTAACATTAATTTTTTCAAATCGTTTTCAGTCATCTGTCCTTTTATGGAATCTATATAAGTTTGTATATATTTTGTATGTGCGTCAACTGCATTCTGTATAGGTTCGGATAAAATTTTATTTGAAATTGTTTTTTCCAAATTCTGTTTAAAGTCATTTAATTTAGTATCAAGTAATTTAGTGATATCTTCACTAGAAGGAATATATGTTAATGGTAACGGTTGTTGTTTTATAGTATTTATTTCATCTTCAATTTTATTCTGTGTTTTATTTAACAAATTGGTAGCATCATTTAAAGAGTTTGTCAGTTCTTTAATTTCATTTACATTAGCTAATTCATGTTTAAATTCTAATGCCTTCAATTTAGTTTGAAAACCCTCAGAAATGGATTGTATATTTTCAGAAAATTTAGTGTCTATATAATTTTGAAACTGTTTAAAGAATTCAATCAATTTACTAATATTTTCGTTATAATTACTATTTACTCTACTTTGTTCTAACACACTATTTTGTATAGTCTCTAATTTGTTATTAACCAATGGTGTAAATTTACTTATTTCTGTACTAGCTTTTTTTATATCAGAAATAAATGGTTGAAGTTGTGTTTGTATATTTGTATTATAGTATTTAATTTTATTTTCCAATTTATTTAGATTGTCTCTAAAATCATCTAATTTAGTATTCATATTATACATCATTTTATCAAGTAATTTTTGCATATTTCTTTGATGTTCAAACATTTCTACATATGTTTCACGATATCCGGTCGTCTTTTCAGTTTTCATGTTTGTAACTAAATTTGAAATTATATTAAGTCTGGAAAATAAGTCTTCCCAACTTTTTTGAAACATTTTCATATCATCTGCATTTACAATTTGTTTTAATGAATTTTTATGTTCTTTTTGTTGATTTTGTATCACATCTAATCTCATCTTTAATTCATCGCAACAATCAATATTTTTTTGTGTATTAATTTGTTTTAACAAAATATTTAACTTTTCATTTATCTCATTTATTTGACGAGATAAAATATCTTCATTGTTTTTATCGCGATTGTTAGATTTTGAATCTCGTTGAATATCAATTAAAGATTTTTTTATAAATTCTTGTAATTCGTTTTTATTTTTGTCTGAAGTTTGCTGTAATTTTTCTATCTGTTCCTTTAATGATTTTTGGTTATCAATTAGACTTGATTGTATTTTTTTTCTTTCATCTTCGGTTTTTGAAATTTTATTTTGTAAATCTAATTTTTGTTGTTCTATACTCTTGAATTGTTGTTCTATATTTGTTTCCAATTGTTTTCTAAGTTTTTGTTCAGTTAATTTATCAATTGTGTTTGTTTCTTTTAATTTTTGTTCTAATTTATCTCTCAATTGTGTTTGTTTTTCCAATTGTTCTTTCATTTTAGAATTTAATTCAGATTGTTGATTTTTAAAAGTTAGTAAAGTTTTTTCGAGTTCGTTTAATTCCTTTTTTTTACTATCAGTCTCTACAATTTTTCTTTCCAAGTCTTGTTTCTTTTTATATAAATCAAGTTCTTGTTTCTTTTTATCTAAATCAAGTTCTTGTTTCTTTTTATCTAAATCGAGTTCTTGTTTCTTTTTATCTAAATCGAGTTCTTGTTTCTTTTTACCTAAATCAAGTTTATATTTTTGTTCTAAATCAAGTTCTTGTTTCTTTTTATCTAAATCAAGTTTATATTTTTGTTCTAAATCAAGTTCTTGTTTCTTTTTATATAAATCAAGTTCTTGTTTCTTTTTATCTAAATCAAGTTCTTGTTTCTTTTTATCTAAATCAAGTTTATATTTTTGTTCTAAATCAAGTTCTTGTTTCTTTTTATCTAAATCAAGTTCTTGTTTCTTTTTATCTAAATCAAGTTTATATTTTTGTTCTAATTGTAAATCTTTAATAGCAGGTTTTACAATTTCAAAAGGTTTGACTTCATTTTTCTCTTTTTTAATTATAGTAGATATGTCTTTAGGAATTATAGTTTCAGTAGATGAATTCTTTTTAAAGTCAATAAACATATATTCTGAAATATTTTTTACATTTTCAACGATTTTGGTTATAAACTTTTTCAATTCAATATTGTTTTCACATTTGTATTTTAAAATATTTTTTATAATATATTCATTGCAATGGACAATATCTTTTATGTTATTTTTAATGTAAGAATTATAAATATGTAGTAGAAATGTTTCGTTGTGTTGTTTTATAAATAAATTTGTTAGATAAACGTAAATATAAACTTGACAATACATATAAGATTGTAAATCTGTGTTTTTATTTGGGAGACCTTTTACTTCTTTATTACACGATTTATACAAAATATTTTCAATTAAAGTTGCACATTCAGTTGTATCTATAGTGTTTAATTTAGGATATTCCGATGAAAATTTTTTTATGTTTCCGTCCAATATAAATTTCCATTTGTTTGTAACAAACAATCTTAGAGATTGTAGATTGTTCATTTTATAAATATAATTTTATATTTATAAAATATTTTTTTACAAAATAATAAAAAGATTAAAAAATGATTATTTTATAAAAAAAATATATTATTTGAAGAAAAAGAGTTTAAGAATAATATTGTAAAAATATTGTTAAAATGTTGAATAAAAACAAAGTATTATCCGTTATGTTAAGCATTGAGCCAAAATATTTACATCCTGAATTATTAAATAAAAATATATATGACCAACTAAAAAAAACAGAGGGACAATCATTTTTAAATATTGGTAAAATAATTAAAATAAAAAAAATAAATTCAATTGAAAATGGAAAAATACACCACGATACAGGTTTTTCAAAATCTATAGTTACATTTACATGCGATATGTATTTACCAGAACAAGATGAAATAATAGAAGGTAAAGTTGAAAGTTTTGACCAAAATGGTGGTATATATGTTAATTATAAAAATTATATAAAAATATTTTGTTTAAATGTGAATATCACTTCATTATTAAATAAAAAAGAATTAGAAGATACAACCAAATTTGAGATTGGTGAAAAAGTAAAAGTAAAAATAACAAAGGTAAATTTTAACGATAGTAATTTAATTGTAATTGGAAAAATTTTATAAAATCCATACACAAATATACACAAATATATAAAAAAATATAAAGATAATTCTATATAAAAATATATAGAATTATAAAAATTACAAAATTATAAAATGTCTTCAAATACAAAAACAGAAGAAAAGAAATTATTTTATTGTGAAGTATGCGATGTAGTTTCACCTAAATTAACTATGCATTTGACACATGATAGAAGTTCAAGTCATATTCAATCTTGCATGAAATATAAAAATAATTTATTATCAAACAAAGAACAATTGACTGTAATGTCAAAAATTTTACACGATAAAATGGGAATTAAAGCAAACAGTATGGAGGAATTAGCAATTAGGGTTGTTGATATAATGGTAAAACAAAGATTAACATCAGAACAAATAAAAGAAGCTAGAAAAAGGAAACAAGAAGTTAAAACTATACCTAGTGAACCTGTCATATAATCCAAACCAATACATTATAAAAAATTGAATTTTAAAAAATCTGTAAAAAAATATTTACTGTCTAACAGTTTAAACATCTTTTTCAAAGATGAGTGTTTCCAACGTGTGCGTTTCAAATGAGAGTGAAAAAATATGTAATGTTTATGGTTGTTTTGAATTTTCAAAACCAAGCATGAATTTCTGCGAAAATCATTTATCTAATTGTAGATTAAATGACCCAGATGATTGTCCTATTTGTATGGAGAAATTAAATTATAAAACACATTTACAATGTGGACATTGTTTTCATGACGACTGTATAGACAGTTGGTTTTCTTCTAATAATACATGTCCTTTGTGTAGACAAAAATACAATGGTCAGGAAAATGACATTAAATATCAACTTGGCTATCCAGTTTTAGAAAGAAGTGATGGTTATTACAATGATGAAACTTTCAGTAATATGCCTGAATTGGCATCGGATAATACATATTCCGAAAATGAATTAATTTTTATGGATGATGAGAACGTATCAGTTGAAAATAGTATCCAACTTGTAGATAATGAAATTATTAGTATTAGTTATGTTCAAAATGAAGGAAATGAATTTGAAATTTGGATTAGAGAACAAATTTCATTATATGTACAGCCAGAACATTATGAAAACTTGTACCATTGCATAACTAATAATGAATATTTTTTAAGGCAATGTTTTATTTATTTCTATAACAAAGAAAATGTTGATGCGTATGAATTACGTATTTTTTTCAACTTTATTAGAATAAGTTTATAAAATGTAAGTTAAATGTTTAAGGTAAGTTAGGTAAGTATTTAAAAAACATAATGAAAAACCATTATGTTTTATTTAAAAATTAATCCAACTATTATACAATAAAATTTACTTTTAACATATCTCAAGTTTATACAAATTAAGATTTAAAAAATTGAAATAAAACATAAAAATATCATTGAATGACAGTTTTAGTTTTCGACAAATTTAAGTATTCAATTTCCAAATATGACTTTTTATATTCCACCTTTGGTTGCGTTTCCAAATACACTTAACATATTTGATGGTTCGAAAAAATGGTATCATGAAGGAAAACTCATAGAGAAAATGGTCCGGCTATTATATATCCATATGGTTCAGAAGAATGGTATGTTAACGGATATCGTCATAGATTAAATTGTCCTGCTGTTATTGCAAATGGAGAAGAAAAATGGTATAAAAGTGGATTTCTTCATCGTTTAGATGGTCCTGCTGTTATTGCAAATGGAGAAGAAAAATGGTACATTGATGGAGCTAGAATATGTAAAACGGTTTATAAAAATTCAGGTAAGGATTGTTCTGTTTGTATTAGTGATATCGATGAAGAATGTTATAAAACAATATGTAATCATTATTTTCATATTGAATGTTTAAATGAAGTCCTTTATAGCCAATATGTATGTCCCAATTGTAGACATACAATCAAAGATTACAATGATTCTTATGATGACGTGTTATAAATATAACGTCGTGTAAAAAAAAGGAGTTCGAGGTAAATATTAAAAAAGGTTTTTTAAAAGTATAAAAATAAACTAATTTTATTTTATATTTATAAATATAAAATAAATGCCTAAAACATATACATTGTATAAACCAGATAATCCTTCTAAGAAGTACAAGATATATGTAATTTCTAGACATGGAAATATAAAAAAAATTCAATTCGGTGCACAAGGGATGAGTGATTTTACAAAACACAAAGATATTGAACGTAAATATAGATATATCCAACGTCATAAAAAGAGAGAAAATTGGTCTAATTGGACAACTGCAGGATTTTGGAGCTTATGGATTTTATGGAATCGACCCACAATAAAAGCAAGTTTGCAAGATACACTTAGACGTTTCAAATTGAAACCTGAATTATTTTAATGTTTTTTTATACTTACTTCTAAATATTTACTTTGAATTTACAATTTGTATCTGCAATTTGGACGACAATATTCACCTAAAGTTGATTTTATCCTACATTGAGAACACTTTAATGTTATAGCAAGACAATGCATATTTGAAATACTTGGAAATTTAATATTTGAGAAAGTTGTGAAAGCTAAAACTGATAGTCAGTAATAATTTTATATTTTTTAAATTTTCCGTATTATCTAAAAAATATCCCAAGTGTAACATATATAATGTATGGATATATGTATGGATATATGTATGTATGTATGTATGGATGGATGGATGTATGTATGTATGGATATATGTATGTATGTATGGATGTATGGATGGATGGATGTATGTATGTATGGATATATGTATGTATGAATGTATAGATGGATACACGAATGAGTGGAAAGTAAAACTGAAAAAAAATAAAAAAACGAACAAACTATCACTGAATATCAGTTTTAGCGTTCACAACTTAAACAACTTTCAAGTATTCAATTTCAAAGATGACTTCTCAAAATCAAACTATGGTAACACTTCCAAATGGCGAACAACAATATTATAAAAATAACGAATTACACCGTGAAGATGGACCTGCGATTATAGGTAGTAATTATACCGAATGGTTTCAACATGGACAACTTCATAGATTAGATGGTCCGGCATCTGTCGTTGTAGATGTTAAAAATCGTAAATATATAGAAAGACGCTGGTTCCAAAATGGAAAATTACATCGCGAAGATGGACCTTCTATTGTGACAGAATCAAAACAAGAATGGTATCAACATGGACAACTTCACAGAACAGATGGTCCAGCAATTGAATTATCAGATGGTACTAAGATGTGGTTTGTCAACAATGAAAAACACAGAGAAGACGGACCTGCCGAAATTGACTGTTTTGGCATAGAACAATGGTACCAACGTGATAACCTTCATCGTTTGGATGGTCCGGCTATTATGTATCCTGATGGTTCAGAAGAATGGTATGTAGATGGACTTCGTCATAGAATAAATGGCCCTGCTGTTATTATGAACGGAAAGGAAAAATGGTATGTTAATGGTACCAAGATACATACATAAACATCTTGCCAAACAATTTCAGGCAAGGATTGTTCCATTTGTATAAGTGACATTTACAGGGAATGTTTTATAACATCATGTAATCATTATTTTCATATTGAATGTTTTAATGAATTCATTAAACGTCAAATGTCCCAATTGTAGACATCAAATTAAACACGATGAAGAATCAGATGACTAATTTAGCGACGAATTTTAAATTCAAGGTAAGTATAAACTAAAACATAATGAAAACCATTATGTTTTTAAAACATAAATTTATAAAATGGAGTTAACAATGGTTTGTCCAGATAGTAAAGAGTTTATATGCAAAATTGTGGTATATTTCGTCACTTGGTGTTCATAAAAAACTGGAAAACAAGTTCCGCCTCACACTTTTAAAGAAAAATGCAATATATTGAAAACAAACAAGTATATGGGATGTTGTAAACCATTTAAAATAAACAAGGAAACATTAACTGTTAAAATTTGTGATTATAATTGAAATATTTTTTAATTTAAACTAAGTTATCAAAATTTAAATTGAATTATATCTCCAAGATTATATTCATTTATACATCCATAACAATCCTCAACACCGAATGATACAAAAACTTTATAATCGTTGATTTCATCTGTATTTTTATTATTTTTGACCATTAATCCTGTTACAAAATCAATACATGAATTATAATGTTTCAACATGTTCAATTCAGGACCACACCATAAAATATCAAATGGGGGTTCTGCTCTAAAAACGTAGAAGAAATTTTTTCTAACAGTTATAGTTCTTACTAATCCATTTGTATGTCCAATTCCTAAAAAGTAATATTTTCCATTTATTTTTATTCTAATTGATGGAGCTCCTCCTCCAAATCGTCTAAGTCCTAAATTATGATTAAATTGTGTTTTATATATTTTTTCACAATATCCTATTGGTATCCCATTTTTATCTAAATTTGCTTTCATAACAATTCTTGGTTGTATTGAATACTCAAAGTATAATTCGTTATTGTATTCAAAGGGCATCCAATTTTTTTCTGTTTTCCTCATATTATCTGTATACAAATGAATAAAATTACTTAAATTATCCAATGGAGCAATTGTTATATATTTAGAAACTCTATCTTTATTATATAAATTATCTCTACCTATGTAGTGAAAATAAATCCATAATTTATTGTTAAAACTAAAAATTCTAGGGTCTTCACATCCTAAATAATGTCCATTTAATTTTTGACTGTCAAATGTAAATGGTACTATTTTTGTTTCGTTTCTGGTTAAATTTCTTACAATTGCAATACTAGATGATTCAATTTTGTTTTCAGGAAATACAGAAAAAGCATTATCTATGTCCTTATCATAAGTATATTTTTTCAATAAATTCATGCATGTATTTTTTCTATTTTCAAATGTGTGTCCGCTGATTCTACTAACTACCATTATATCTCCATAATTATTTTGGCAAATTGAAGGATTATAATCATATAATTTTATATTATTTTTTAAAATATAAGGTCCAAAATTTAATTTTAAACTATTAACCGGTTTGATATATGATAATCTAATTATATAATTATTATTAGCAATTGATGGATTACAAATATAATAACAAGATACAAATAGTATAAATAGTATGATAATGTACAATGTATATTTTGATAGTTTACACATTTTTTTTATATAATTTTATATAAAAAAAATATAAAAGTTTTGATTATTTTAATTTGGGAATATAGATTTTATCATTTTGTTATAATAATCATTCATCGTGATTTTTATGTCATGTACGAAAGGACATTTTTCCTTTTTACAGTTATTTCTTATACATTTTATTTGTTTTAATTCTATTTGCGAATGTGCATATTTACAGTTTTTATTTTTACAAATTTTAAAGTGTTCAGAACAGATAATTGTTTTAGCGTCGAATGGTTGTATATATTTCAATATTCTATCAAAATATTGTGTTTTTGTTATTTTTTCATCATTGTGAACAAAAGGACAATTTTTAGTTTTGCATGTTTTAAATATACAGGTATGTACCTCTAATTCATCAATACAATGAGCATACGGACAATTTGGACGTTTACATTCTAAATGTATATATCTGCATAGTAAATTTTTATTATTGTTATCTGTTATTTTACAGAAATTAGCCATTCTATTATAATATTCAGTTTTAGTAATATTTTCATCCCTATAATTATGGTAAAATGGACAGTTATCTCTAAAACAATCACATTCGGTAATTTTAAGCTCATCTTCGTTGTGTGCTTTTCTACAATTTTCAAATTTACAACCTTTATTTAAATATCTACATAATGTAGTTTTATAAGAATTATATGGATTTATATATTTTAACATCCTCTCGTAATATTCCATATTAGATATATATTCATCTTCAGAATGAATAAAAGGACATTTTGTATTTTTACAAGTTTTATCATAAATGCAATTATGAATTTTCAATTCATCTTGCGAATGTGCTCTATCACAATTGTGATTATCACAATTAACAAACATTCTTTTGCATAAATACAGATTATTCATTTTTATTATTAATAATAAAAACTGTTAATACCTATAAATATCAATTTTTATTATCATTTGCTAAAATGTAGTATTATTGGGTTATTAGCTGTGTGTCTTGAGTATCCAAATGGACCTATATTTCTTTTTGTGATGACATGTTTCACATAATCAAATGAATGTTTTAATTTATTCATAATTGTATCTGTTCTTGTTTTTTCAAATTGAAACCAAGAATTACATAATTCATGTTTAGAATTATCGTCATGACATATTTTACCGATTATACAATCGTAATTTTTATTTATATTTCCATTAATATCACAAATCATATGTTTTCCAATACGGTAAATTTTTTGACAAGATGAATGTGAACTTTTATGTTTAAAAATATCTCCCCTTCTATTTGAATATATTTTGAGTTTTTTATAAAAAAATCCATTATCATTCTCAATTACAAAATTAGCACCTTTTAGTAATTGTTTTAAATTACTGTAATTAAATTCTGTATATTTTGTAAGATAACAAATTGTAATTATAAATAAATCGTCTAATTTGTCTCTGTATTTATCAATATATTCCAACACTTTTAATTGAGTATATTTTACCATTTTAATTATTCAAAATAGATTTTAATTTATTTAAATAAAATAATTTATTTTTATTTTTAAGATATTCTATTGCTTCATTTTCATCAATTTCGTTCCATTTAGATCTTGATGTTTTTCTAAATGTCCATTTTCCTTTTTCAAACAAAATATAATTTTTTAATTTGTCAAGTTCTATTTTTTCTGTATCATTTCTCTTTATTTTGTCATTTTGTATATTAACAAATTCAAATGATAATTTTCTTCCATTTGTCGTTTCTATATAACCATGAATTTGTATAAGACCCTTATGATGTTTATCATGACAAGTATCACATAAAGGAACCAGATTGTGTTCTGTATTTTTATGAAAATAAGTTTCATTTATTTTTACGTGTTCATCTTCATTTTGTGTTTTTTGATATATTATATGATGTGTTTCTAAAGGTTTTTCATCTTTAGAAGGTGTGAAACCACACACAGAACATTCAGAAACAATTACATTTGAATTATATCTTGACTTTTTAGGTTCAATTAAGTTGGTTGAAATATCCATTATCTGTTTTCTTATTTTTTCTGCATTTTTAAGAAATTGTTCTGGTAGTCTAAGATATTTACATATTTCTAGTCCGTAAATTGAACTACCTCTTCCTTCTTTTAATTTTCTATTAAAAATAATATTTCCGTTTACATCACAATCAACATGTATATGAAATATTTGTAGTTTATTTGCTGTTTCTGTTTCTTTAATAACATCTAAATCACACAACTCATGAAGATGAGTAGCGAAAATAAAACAGCCATTTTTATTTATAATTTCAATTATACCACTTGCCACAATCGAAATAGCACTTATAGATTCGGTCCCACTGCATAATTCATCACCCAAAATAAGACTGTTTTTATTGCATCTATCCAGTATATTTTTTAATTCAGTCATTTCAACTGTAAAACTCGATTGACCTTTATAGATATTATCATTTCCAGAAATACGGGTGAATAAATGTCTATAAGGATAATATATAAATTCAGTACATGGAACAAACATTCCGGATTGTGCCATTACAATATTTAAACCTAAACTCTTCATCAGTGTAGATTTACCACTTGAATTTACACCATATAATAAAATACCATTTGAATGTTTATTTTCGTAAATAAATGGTATTTTTCCAATTGTTAAATCATTTTCTACATATTTTGATTGAGTTTGTATCTGTTCTACTATTGGATGTCTCATGTTTTTTGCAATTATAAATGAATCCATATCTGTAATATCTATAGTGTCTGTATTGTTATCATTTTTATATATAGTTGGCTTATTATAACTATATTCAACCGAATTTAGTGCATTTGTTGTAAAAATATCTATTTCAGATAGCACTACTATAATATCTTGAAAATAATTTTCAAACTTTGAAAAAGTAGAATTGAGAAAATTCTTATATTCTTGTATAGATAATTTTTGCAATTTATTTTGGTTGTTTATAATTTCATTTGAAATATCCTCTGTTTTCTGAGACATTAATTTTAAAACAGAAGATGTTGAGCTAATTGGTTTTATATGTATTGTGCTAAAATCAAAATCTATATCATTTATAGTTTCTGTTGACGAAGTAGATATCTTTCTTTTAGTTACAGTCTTATTAACAGTGTTACTCTTAGGGTCGTATTTGAATTCGTTTAAATCAAATGAAATATCATAATTGTTATTCTTGTATTCTGATTTTTGTTTTAATTTTTGTGTAAATGTTTCCCATCTCTTTTTAGTAATAGTATAATAAAAACCTTGTTTTTCTGTTAATTCTAATTTACAGGCATCTTTTTCGTTTAATATGTTATTAATATAACTTGAAACTGATTTTAAAAAATCTATATTTTCATTGATTTTTGAATTTATTTCGTCTATATTTTCGTGTAGACCTTTTCGAAAAATATTTGTTTTTATTTCATTCAAAAATGAATATTTAGAACATTCATCTATTTCCAGGTTATTATTAATATACATTATAAATTCGTTACAAAATTCAATTATGTCTTTTTTCAATATATCTATCGACTTATCATTTTTCATTAAAACGAAAATTTGTTTTATATTGTCAAATGTAATTTTAATATTATACCATTCATTTGGTGTCAATTTTGCTAACGATATTTTTCTAAAATATTTTTGTATATCGTACATGTTTTTTAGATATTTTCGAACTTCAATGTAAAGAGTTGAACTAGTCGGAAGAGTTAGAACTGTTTCTTTAAAAAATTCTATAGATTTATATCGTCTCTCAAGTTCGTTTGTATCAATAATAGGACATAATAACCAATTCCAAAACATTCTTTTTCCAAAAGAAGTACAACATCTGTTAAGTATTTTTACAAGTGATTTTTCATTTGTTGAATTTATTTGATTTATTATATTTAATTGTTGGGAAGAATTATACTCAATTGACATTTGTTTATTCTTTTCTATCTCAGTTGGTATATTTAAATTTGTAACTAAACTTTCATCGTGTTCGTATACATATTGCAACATATAACAAAATGAAATAATAGCCAAAGGTTTCATATCCAATTTTAACACGTCAATAGGAGATATAAATGAAATATGTTTAAGATATGATTTTTTAAGAATTTCTTCTTGAAATTTTATCTTTTTGTATAATGGTTCTATATTATGTCTTTCTATTACTTTACAGGAAAATGACTGTAAATAGTCATTTATTTTTTTCTTATAAAAATCATCCAAACCAAAAGAAATGTGTATAATTTCACTAGGATTATACATTTGACATACTCTATATGCTTCTTCTAAACTATAAGTTGAAGAAGTACATTCAGCTATACCTTGTTTATTTTTATTCACACATTCGTAAAAATATGTATTTCCAGTAGTAATATCAACTAGACTAATACCTAATGATAGAAATTCTTGAGATTTATATCTTAAAGGTTCCCAATAGCATACCATTAGATAATTACATGGATTTTGTAAAGATATTGAATTATTATTGAAATACGTACTTGGAGTTATAATTTTAGATACTCTTCTGTCAAATTGTTTATAATATTTTGTATTTTCATTTTCAAATTGTTCAACTAAAATTACAGTATAATTATTTTCTATTAATGTTTGGATATGTTTTTCAACTACATATTTAGGAAACCCAGATAGATAATGATTTTTACGGTCAATTATCTGAACTGATTTATTCTTACAAGTAACGCGTATATTTAGTATTTCAGATATATCATGCATATTTGCTCCAACATTTTCAAATTCATTTTGAACTCCATATATTTCAAAAAAATCACCAACTTCCATTAATACAACAGTTTCATTTCCGTATATATTTTTATATTTTTTATCTATTTCTATATACTCTTCAATAATCGACATTTTGAACCTGTTTCACGGTTAAATCTGCATTTAAAGTATATAATACTTTAATCTTTAAATGTCTTTGAATAAAGATTATTCTACAATGTAATTATTCTACAATGTAATTATTCTACAATGTAATTATTCTACAATGTAATTATTCTACAATGTAATTATTCTACAATGTAATTATTCTACAATGTAATTATT
>Ga0194116_10005119_pt1 | contig 14575 bp, 3 predicted proteins | sample TA2MahsurfametaG_4_FD_148617 | JGI IMG/M metagenome (GOLD analysis project Ga0194116, IMG submission 148617) | Freshwater microbial communities from Lake Tanganyika, Tanzania - TA2015008 Mahale S9 surface | ecosystem: Environmental > Aquatic > Freshwater > Lake | place: Tanzania: Lake Tanganyika...
CCAATCCCCATTTAAAGTTACAATATTTAATTGTTTGTTAAGATTTTATTTTTAAGGTCATTAAATATTTTTCATAAAAATTTTTTGTATAATTCATTAAATTAAATTTAAAGATTTATATAATTATAATTTTATATTATGGATACTATGAATGACAACATTCAATTTAATGAACAAAGTTTATCAGACCTTGTTGATTATTTATCAAACGTCGCTCATTTTATGATTGACGTAAACAAAGAAGTTCTTTATAAGGAATTATTCGCAAACTCTGAGATAATAAAGAGTTTTATCAGCGATAGAAACACAAAAATGCTGTGTATCAGCAAATTAGAAACGGATGAACCAAATAGCTCTCAAATACAAATAAATACTGATTTGTTTTACAAAAACTCCAAAAGCTCGACTTGTTGTTTCATAAAAAAGGAATCAGCGTTGGAAATTAATGAATTAAAGAATTTTTCATCACAAATACAAGTTTTGAATTTTTCAGGAGACTCTAGTGACTCGAATGTACTTTCTTTTATGCAAAATTATATACAGAATGCTTTTTCTCCTTTTTTTAATTCGTTCCAAAATTCAGTTTCAGGAGGAAGTTCAAATGAAAGCAAACAAATTAAATCAACCACTCTTCAAACCTTGCAAAATAAAATGTCTGAATTAGTTTTCTTATTAAATCAATCACAGAAAAATAGCGATATTCCCTCTGTTAAATTAGAATTAGAAGCTGAATTTAAAGAATTGCTTAATGAAATTCGTGCCCAAGGAAAAGAACCTTCAGTCGATGATTTTCAAGATAAAATGAATGAAAATTTTATTACTAAATTATCCAATACAATAAATAGATGGAAAGTTGATATTAGCTCTGTTTTAAAGCTCGACAGACAGATCTCGCAGGGAAATACTCTTCAAGAAATAACTTTTTGGAAAGATTATGAGACTTCATTGTTGAACAGTAAATAAGTTACATTAAAATTTATATATCATTCAGTATTAAAAAATTTTACTTTTATCGTAAAAATTTTAGTACAAAAACAACTTGAATCTCCTGAAGTAATTTTAACCCTGAATATCTTGAAGCAAGCAAAGCTTGTTAGAGTAACTAAGCCTTTTGAAGAAGATACAGCAACATATGAAGTCATCAGAAAAACAAATGGATATAATACTCTTTTAAAAGATTTGCCTATAGTTGGATTAACAACAACAAATTCTATACCAAATATGATAAAACATTTAACTAAAATATTTGAATATTTGAAATCAAAAATAAAAATTGCTAATTATCCCTGTGCTAGAACTTACCAGTTGATTGAAGCAATTAGCAAAGATATGAATTTACATTTATTAGATATTTTAAATACTTATAAGTTATTCGATATGGATTATGAAGATTTCCATAAAATTTTTAAAGAATTAAAAGAGCTTTTCAATACCTGGAAAAATGAATATGAAGCAACAAAAAGAGAAATTTTGGCATGGCAAAAAAATAAAGGAGAAAAGCATTTTCAAGCTACTCCAAAGGATTTTGAACATCATAACTTAGAAAATAGGGCAGTAAATTTCAAGAGATTCAGAAATGACCATAATAATCTTTTAGAAAGCATTAAAATTTTAAGTTCAACTGAAGGAAGTGAAAGAGAGTCACCACTAGCAAAGGAGTTACAGCAAGCTTATTCAGTTGTTGCAAGCTTAAATATATTGGATTTATCAAAAGAAGGTGAAGTTTCGTGGAATAGTAATTTAAACGAATATAATAAAAAAACTGCAAAAATAGAGAATCAGATTTCAACTTTTATTACAGATAAATTGGGCTCTGCATCCAACCCTAATGAGCAATTAAGAATTTTTGAAAAATTCACAAAATTAATCACAAGACCAAGAGTCCAACAAAATATTCAAGATTATCAGAATTTAATAGTTAATTCAATAACTAATAATTTAAAAGAAGTTAAAGATAAAATTATTCTGGGATACAATAATAATCCAAACAGCACCTTGAGTAGAATTAGAGGAATCCCTGAAGTCTCAGGTCAAGTTATTTGGTTGAAACAATTCCAAAGAAAACTAAATTGTTATAAAGATCAATTACGGTTGGTTTTAGGTGATGAATGGGAAACCCATCCTGAAGGAAGATTAGCTAAAGACGTAATAGATAAAATTATGAAGCTTTTAACTAATTCATTGAAATGTGTAGAGGTTTGGAGTAAAGACATTACTACAATAGATACTTATAGTAATGAAAAAGTATTTGATGTTGTTTCTAAGAATAATAATTTAGAATTGAGAGTTAATTTTGATGAGAAAATTATGGATTTATTTAAAGAAGTGAGATTAATCGGAAATTTAAACATATATAGTGTAAATGCATTCATAGTTTCGAAAGCGGTTGATATGAGGGTAATTTACCCACATGCTATTTCAGTTCAAGATTCAATAAGAACTTTTAATCAGATATGCACTAAAATAAAAAATGAAAATAGAATCTCGAAGTTAATAGCAAAATCTAAAAAAGACATTCAAGATTTAATTGCTCAAAACATTAACTTGAATTGGGGAGGAGGACCTAAATTGGAAAAATTTAGCAGAGAATTATCTGAAAGAATTTCCTCTTTTGAAGAAAATGTCACAGATTTGGTTTCTAAAATAGATACAATTCATCAAATTTTCAATCAAATAATTAAAGCTGAATTATCAAAGGAAATCATTCATGAGAAAGTTTCTTCCATCCAAAAAATTATTGATGAAATAGATAATGCTTCTAACATTCAATTTTGGATTGCAGAGATGGACAACAAATTAGAATCCATCTTAATGAAAAAACTTGAGGAAATCATTAATATTTGGCTAAAAGAATTCAATTCTCTGGGTAATGTTCAAAATCCCATTTTAATAAAAGAATTTACTGTTTATAATGTTAAACTAATGGACCAAATGATATACTTAGAGCCATCTATTAATGAAGCTAGAGAATTTTGGTACACTCAGCTTCATAATGCTTTGTCAATAGTTTGCTCTGCTAAAAGAATTGAATATCGTTTAGAAGCAAATTTTTATAAAGATAATGCATTTAGAGAAACTACCTATCGTTCAGTTCTAAAACAAATCTCAGAAACTGTTTTAAAAAATTGTTATCAGCAATTGGAAAGCAAGATTGAAGAAGCATCCGAATACTTCAAAACCTGGCTAAGTTATCAAGTTCTTTGGGATATTCAACCGAGAAATATTTATGATAAATTAGGCGATGATATGGAAAAATGGCAACAACTTATGAATGAATTAAGAGCTGGAAGAAAAACATTTGACAATTCAGAAACTGAAAAACAATTTGGAGCAATAATAATAGATTATTCTCTAGTCCAAACAAAAATAAATAATAAGTATGATAGCTGGCACAAGGAAATAATGACTCAATTCGCTAATACGCTCAATGAAAACATCAAATCTTTTTATAAAATTATATATTCAGCAAGAGTTAATTTAGAAAACAATTCATTAGAAAATGTTTCGACTGATATAGTTACAATTATAACTGAAATAAAAGAATCAGAGAAAAACCTAAAAACATGGCAAAATGATATGGATAAATATAAAAATGGTAAAAAGATACTTGATAAACAAAGATATCATTTTCCTAGCGATTTTTGTAATATAGATCAATTAGAGGGTGAGTGGTCAAAATTAAAACAAATTTTAAGCAAAAAATCTAAATCGATGAAAGAACAAATCCCTGCAATTCAAGCAAGGATATTAGCTGAAGAAAAAGTAATTTTAGAGAAGGTTAAAGAAGTTGAAACATTTTGGAATAACAAAAAGCCTTACAAAGCAGACAGTACAATTGATGCAATTAACATATTAAACATGGCAGAAGGAATGGTTAAAAGAATAAAAGAAGATTATGTAAAAAATTGCAGAGCAAAAGAAATGCTTGAAATGGAATTTTCTGATCCCAATAAAATGGATTCATTAGAAGAAGATATAAAAGACCTTAAAGAAGTATGGTTATGTTTGAATAATATTTGGATGAAAGTTGAAAAATACAGAGATACTCCATTTGTTGCAATAATACCAGATAGAATTAAAAATGAACTACAAGAGGCATTAAATGAAATGGCTTTGTTACCTAATAAATTAAGACAATATGAAGCTTATGATATTATAAAATTAAAATTAAATAACTTTAAAAAGATAAATAATATCATAACTGATTTAAGAACAGATGCAATTAAGGATAGACATTGGAAGAATATTTTATCTATTCTTAACATTCGAAAAAATATCAATGAAATGATATTAGGAGATTTCTGGAATGCCGAGTTGCAAAAAAATGAAAAACACTTAAATGAAATTATCAGAAATGCTGAAGGAGAAATGATTTTAGAAAATCTATTTAAAAACTCCAAAGAATTTTGGCTAACTTACGAATTAGAAATGGTTAGATACAAAGACAAATGCAAGCTTATAAAAGGTTGGGACGATTTATTTGCTAAACTCGATGAACATATAAATTCATTTGTTTCTATGCAGAATTCTCCATTTTTTGCTGTTTTCAAAGATGAAATTGAACCTTGGAAAGAAAAATTAGAGAAAATTAGATTATTATTCAATGAATGGATTGATGTGCAAAGAAGATGGGTTTATCTTGAAGGTATTTTCTTCGGTAGTGCTGATATAATGAATGAATTGGCTTCTGATTATAATAAATTCAAAGGTATTGATGGAGAATTTACAGGATTAATGAAAAAAGTTGCAATGAAACCTATGGTTTTAGATGTTATTGGAATCCCTTCAATCAAAAGCATATTGGAAGAAAAATTAAAGCCCTACTTGGAAAGAATCCAAAAATCTCTTTATAATTTCTTAGAAAAGCAGAGACAAAATTTCGCAAGATTCTATTTCATAGGAGATGAAGATCTTTTGGAAATTGTTGGTAATAGTAGGGATATTTATAAGGTTCAAAGACATTTTAACAAAATGTTTGCTGGTTTGAATTCCCTTAATACAGCTGATGGAAATGAAATCACTCATATGGTTAGTAGGGAAAAAGAAGAAGTTGAATTTATAAATAAAATCAAGATTTCTGATGATCCCACTATTTACATTTGGTTAGAAAAAATCGAAAACCAAATGAGGATTACTTTGGCCACTAAATTAGAAAGTGCAGTTGCAGAAATTTCTTCTATGGATTACATAAACAATCCAGATCAATTTGTTAAATGGATAGAAACATATCCAGCACAAATCACAGTTCTCTCATCTCAAGTTCTATGGTCTGCCAGTATCGAAAGTGCTCTAAATAAAAAGAGCTTATTACCAACTATTCCTGATAATTTTACATTAGAAGATGAAGAAAAAATAATAGGAAATCAATTATCTTTATTATCTGATCAAGTATTGAATGAAATAAGTGTTGACATGAGAAAGAAATTGGAACAATTAATTACTGAATTAGTTCATCAAAGAGATGTAGTAAGAATTTTAAAAAACACGAATATTACCTCTTCTAATTCTTTTGAATGGCTTTATTATATGAGATTCTATTTTAATCCGAGAAATCAAGAAACTTTAAAAAAACTTCAAATCAGAATGTCTAATGCTCCCTTCGATTATGGTTTTGAATATTTAGGAGTTGCAGAAAAATTAATTCAAACACCTTTGACTGATAGATGTTACTTAACTCTTACACAAGCATTATATTTTAGAATGGGAGGATCACCTTTTGGACCTGCTGGTACTGGAAAAACTGAATCTGTTAAAGCTTTAGGTGGACAATTAGGAAGATTTGTTTTAGTTTTTAATTGTGATGAGACTTTTGATTTTAAAGCTATGGGAAGAATTTTTGTTGGTTTATGCCAAGTTGGGGCATGGGGATGTTTTGATGAATTCAATAGACTTGAAGAAAAGATTTTATCTGCTGTTTCTCAACAAATTTTAATAATTCAACTAGGATTAAGAGAAGCTAGTAGTCAAATTGATTTGATGGGAAAAACTATAAAATTAAATCCTCAAATGGGTGCTTTTATAACAATGAATCCTGGATATGCTGGTAGATCTCAGTTACCTGATAATTTAAAACAATTGTTTAGACAAATGGCGATGGTTAAACCAGATAAAGATATGATTGCACAAGTAACCTTGTATTCCCAAGGTTATAAAACAGCTGAAAGACTTTCAGGAAAAATGGTTTCTTTATTTGACTTATGTTCAAATCAATTATCATCTCAATCTCATTATGACTTTGGCTTGAGAGCATTGAAATCTGTATTAGTAAATGCTGGTAATTTGAAAAGAAGAGAAGAGAAAATAAAAAAAGCGTCTAATTTAGAAGTAAATATTGAAACTTGGGAACAGAACATTTTGCTAAAGAGTGTTTGTGATACATTAATTCCTAAATTAGTTGCAGAAGACATTACATTATATCATTCTCTATTGATAGGTGTTTTCCCTGATGCTAAAGTAGAAGAAGTTAAAGAAGATTTATTGAGAAGTAAAATTATCGAATTATGCAGAATGAGAAATTTATTGCCTGAAGATAATTTTATTGATAAAATCATTCAATTATATTCAATTCAAAATCTACATCATGGAGTAATGATGGTTGGACTTAGCGGTACTGGTAAATCAGCAGCTTGGAAAATTCTTTTGGAGGCTTTATATTTAACTGACGGAGTAAAAGGAGAATCTTATATAATAGATCCTAAAGCAGTTAACAAAGACAATTTATACGGTAAACTAGACCAAACGACTCTGGATTGGACAGATGGTGTTTTCACTGGCACTTTGAGGAAAATTCTCGATAATCAAAGAGGAGAATCTTCTAAGAGACATTGGATTATTTTCGATGGAGATGTTGATCCCGAATGGGCTGAAAATTTAAACTCTGTTTTGGATGACAATAAATTACTCACTTTACCACATGGAGATCGTTTATCAATTCCACCCAATGTTAGAATTATGTTTGAAGTTGAAAGTTTAAAGCATGCTACATTAGCTACAGTTTCAAGATGCGGTATGGTTTGGTTTTCGGAAGATATTGTATCAACTAACATGATATTTAATCATTATCTAATGAGAATTTCACAAAACATATATGATGATGTATTAAATTATAACGAATATCAAAGAGAATCTTCAGGAAATAAAATTGAGTCTAATAATAAGAAAAATGATGAGAATACTTTAATTAGAAAGAAATGCGTTGAAGCTGTAAAACCATTTTTCAATGAAAATGGATTTGTAGAAAAAGCTTTAGAAGTATCTTCTAAATATAATCATGTTATGGAATTTTCAAGAATTCGAGTAATCGAATCAATGTTTGCTTTATTGAGAAAAGGAACATCAAATATCTTAGACTATAATGAAAATCATTCAGAATTTCCATTGTCTGTTGATCAGGCTATGAATTATATTAAAAAATGGTTATGTGTTTCATTAATTTGGGGATTTGGAGGCTCTTTGGGATTAGATTTGAGAACAGATTTTTCCAATAAATTAATAGATTTAAATAGAGATATTGATTTCCCATTAGATATTAATAATAACATGGCTTTAATTGATTACGAAGTAAGAATAAATGATAACCAATGGTCGCCTTGGAAAAAAAGAGTTCCTAATACAGATATTGATTCTAATAAAGTCTCTGATGCTGATGTTGTTATAACTACTGTTGATACAATAAGACATCAAGAAATTTTATGCAGTTGGATCAGTGAACATAGGCCTTTTATTTTATGTGGTCCTCCTGGTTCAGGAAAAACAATGACACTTATGGCAACATTGAAAGTATTAACTGATTTCGAAATGGTCTTTATAAACTTCTCTTCTTCTACCACTCCAGAATTAATTTTGAAAACTTTCGATCATTATTGTGAATACAAAAAACTCCATCAAGGAACTTATTTGAGACCAAAACAACCCAATAAATGGTTAGTTGTTTTCTGTGATGAGATAAATTTACCAGAGATAGATAAATATAATACACAGATTGTTATAACTTTCCTAAGAGAAATCACTGAACAAAATGGATTTTGGAGACCTAGTGATAAACAATGGATTTCTCTAGAAAGAATTCAATTTGTTGGTGCTTGTAATCCACCCACAGATGTAGGAAGACATCCTTTAAATAACAGATTTTTAAGACATTGTCCATTATTGTATGTTGATTTCCCAGGAAAAGAATCCCTAAAACAAATTTATGGAACATTTAATAGAGCTTTATTAAGGAAGGCAGTTCCAGAATTGAGAAATTGTGGTGAAAATTTAACCAACGCTATGGTTGAATTTTATACGGAATCACAAAAACATTTTACTCCTGATATTCAACCACATTATATTTATTCTCCGAGAGAATTGACAAGATGGAAGCATGCAATAAATGAATCAATTGAATCTATGAATTCATTAGATGATTTAGTAAGATTATGGGCTCATGAAGCTCTTCGTTTATTCCAAGATAGATTAGTTCTTAAAGAAGAAAAAGAATGGTGTGAAAATTTAGTGGACACTGTTGCAAATTCTTGCTTCAACGGAATTACTCCTAAAGCTTTGGAAAAACCAATATTATTCACTAATCTAATGACCCAAAAATATATTTCTTGTGATCCTGATGCTTTGAAAAAGAATATTGAAGGAAAATTAAAGACTTTCTATGAAGAAGAATTAAACGTTCCTTTAGTTATCTTTGATGATGTTTTAGAGCATATTTTAAGAATAGATAGAGTTTTAAAGCAACCGATTGGCCATTTATTGTTAGTTGGTTCGTCAGGAGTAGGAAAAACAACTTTATCTAGGTTTGTTGCTTGGATGAATAATCTTACTGTTTTCCAAATAAAAGCTGGAAGAAATTATTCAGTTAATGATTTCGATGACGACTTAAGAAGTATCATGAAAAGAAGCGGTTGTAAAGGGGAAAAAGTTTGCTTTATTTTTGATGAATCTAATGTACTGGGCCCTGCATTTCTAGAAAGAATGAATGCTTTACTTGCTTCTGGAGAAGTTCCCGGGTTATTTGAAGGAGAGGAGTATATGAATTTAATTAATACTGCCAAAGAATTCATGATGAAAGAGAATAAAGTTTTGGATTCCGAAGAAGAAATTTATAAATCTTTCATCAAAGGAGTTCAAAGGAATTTACATGTTGTTTTCACGATGAATCCTTTATCACCAGATTTCAGTAACAGAGCTGCTTCATCTCCTGCTTTATACAACAGATGTGTTATTGATTGGTTTGGAGATTGGTCAAGAGATGGATTATGGCAAGTGTGTAGGAAATTAACTGAGCACATTGAATTAAATACAGAAAACTTTGATATTCCAAGAAACAAAGATCCTGATAGAGATACAATGCATAATTTGATAGTTAATGCTATGACAAATTTCCATATTAATGTTAAAGATTTAAATATTAAATTGATGAAAGGAGCAAAGAAATTTAATTATATTACACCGAGAGATTTCTTGGATTTCATAAAACATTTCATAAATATTCAAAAAGAGAAAAATGATGAATTAAATGAACAACAAGCCCATATAAATAAAGGTCTAAGTAAAATTAATGATACAGAGGAGAAAGTAAATGAAATGAAACAAAATTTGATTCAGAAGAAATTAGAATTGGCAGAAAAAAATAAAGAAGTAAATGAGAAGTTAGAAAAAATTAAAAAAGATTCAGCCTATGCTATAAAGAAAAAAGATGAAACTGAAATTGAGAGAGCAGAAATTGAAAAATATCAACTTAAGATAGATGAAGAAGAGAGAATCACTATGAAGGAATTAGATGAGCTTGAACCTCAATTAAAAATTGCTGAAAAACTCTTAGAAAATAAAGAGTTACAAAGCTTTTTACTAGAATTGAGAAATCAGAAAGTTTCAAATCCAAAGACCTTTACAGTTTTCAAGATCCTTCATTCTCTTTATGTTTATGGAAATGAAAAAAATAATGCGAAAATTCCTAATTCTTTAGATGCTATTGTATGGGATGAGATTAAAAAAACTCTTGGTAAGCAAGATTTTATCCCAAAATTAAGAGAATTCTCTCAAAATTATAAAGATATTCCCAGAAAACTAGTTAACTTAATCAGAGCAGAACTTTCAGATAAAGATAAATGGGATATCGATTTAATTAAAAAAGCATCCACGGCTGCACATTCGTTAGCAAATTTCGTTGTTCCTTTGATAAATTGTTCAAGCAAATACACAGAAGTTGAGCCTAAAAGAGAATATTTAAGATCATTAAAAGAAGAAAAGAAAGTGAAAGAAGACGAGTTATTGAAAAAAGAACTTGAAATTGAGCAACTCAATACTAACTTAAAAGAGTTGGAAGAAGGATTTAAAAAATCAAATAGAGAATCCGATAAAATTAAAACTGATATGGATGAGATGGAAAAGAAAAAAGAGCGTTCAGAGCAATTACTTAATAATTTAAGTTCAGAAAAAATAAGATGGGGAGAAGAAAAGAATGATTTTAAAAAACACATTGATAATCTTTTAGGTGATACATTCCTATGTTCTTCTTTCTTAGCTTATATTGGATTTTATGATGCTTTCTATAGAAAATCACTCAAAGAATCTGCAAAGCAAGTTCTACTATCAAATGATATTCTTTATAATAATAATATTGATGAAGTTGATTGGTTGACAAAGCCTAATGATAAGATAATATGGCAACAAAATAATCTACCTGTTGATAATATTTGTTTGGAAAATGCTGCAATCTTACAGAGATTTAATAGATATCCTTTAATCATTGATCCTTCTGGACAAGCAACTGATTTCATTAAAAACTTTTACTCGTCCAAAAAATTAAATTCAACAAGTTTTAATGATCATAATTTCTTAAAAATTTTAGAATCAGGATTAAGATTTGGTTATCCAGTTTTAGTTCAAGATGTTGAAAAAATTGACCCTATAATGAATTCTTTATTAAATAAAGAAATTCATAAAACTGGTGGAAGAAATTTAATAAGAATCGGAGATCAAGAAATTGACTTTAGTCCGACTTTCAACTTGTTTATGATTACAAGAGATCCCTCATGCCAATTTACCCCTGATTTGTGCTCTAGGGTAACTTTCTTAAATTTTACTATTACGCCTTCATCTTTACAAAATCAAATTCTTTCAATTATCCTTAAATCTGAAAGACCTGAAGTTGAAAAGAAAAAAGAAGATTTAATTAAGGCTCAAAGAGAATATAAATTACAATTAAGACAATTAGAAGAGTCTTTATTACAAGCTTTAAATTCAGAAGGAAATTTATTAGAAAATGACCAAGTTATGACAAAATTAGAAGATATTAAAAAGAAATCACAAGATATCAGTAAAGAAGTTTCTAAAACTGATGAAATAATGAAAGAATTGGAGCTTACTTCAAATGAATATTTACCACTTGCAAACATGGCATCAAGAATCTTTTTCAGCTTGGATTCTTTAGATAATATTCATTATCTTTATAAATTCTCATTAACTTTCTTTATGGAAGTTTTAACCTCTATTATTAAATCTCAAAAATTGGAAGCTATTTCGAAAACAAATTATCTTCAAAGACAAGAATTTATTATTAAAGAGTTATTTATGGAAATTTATCATAGAGTTGGATTTGGACTTTTGAATCAAGACTCTTTGATATTTGCCATGAGACTTGCTCAAATAAGATTAGGTGATAAATTTAAAAATGAAATAAAATTACTTTTAAGAGCAACTTCATCTGCGATATCAAATCCTGATAATGTTTCAGAAACGTTACTAGGAGGAAAATTAACGTTGAATCAAAGAAGGCAAATTGCAGAAATCGTAAGCTCGAATCTCTTTGAAAAACTGATAATTGATATGAATGAAAATCAAGAAGAATGGATGACCTTTATACATGAACCAATTGCAGAAAATTTTATACCAACTTCTTTTATTAATTTCGATAAATATTCTGAAGAAGATAAAGCATTATTAAAAGAAATTAGTAATGTTATCTTATTATTAATCTTCAGACCTGATAGAACTATGAATTCAATAAGAAATTTTGTTAAACATGTATTCGATGAAAGATTTATGTCTATTCCAGAATTAGATTTAACTAAAATCATTGAAATTGAAACAAATTGTAAATGTCCAATTTTATTTTGTTCAGCTCCTGGTCATGATGCTAGTAATAAAATTGAACAATTGGCGAGAAAACTCAATAAAAGATTTATGTCGATTGCTATAGGATCTTCTGAAGGATTTGATTTAGTAGAGAAAAATTTACCAACTAAGGCCAGAGCAGGTGAATGGTTAGTTCTTAAAAACGTCCATTTAGCTCCTATTTGGCTTAACGAGTTAGAAAAAAAATTGTATTCAATGGAGCCTGACTCAAAATTTAGACTTTTCCTAACAATGGAATTCAACCCAAAAATTCCGTCTAATGTTTTAAGAATATCAAGGAAAATTGTCTTTGAATTACCTGCAGGAATTAAATTCTCATTAGTAAGGTCTTATAATAATGTGATAACTTCTGCAAAGTCAGAAAGAATTCCAAATGAAAGATGCAGATTGCACTTCCTTCTCGCATGGTTCCATGCTGTTATAGGAGAGAGACTAAGATATGTCCCAATTGGATGGAGTAAGTTTTATGAATTCAATGAAAGTGATCAAAAATGTGCTTTGGATGCAATAGATGAGTGGCTTGATATTTACGCAAAAGATAAGCAGAATATTGATCCTAGCAAAATTCCTTGGAATGCCATTAGAATTATCATTTCACAAAGCATGTATGGAGGTAAAATTGACAATGAATATGATTTAAAAATTCTGGAATCTTTAGTAAAGTTATACTTTAACGAAAAAAGTTTTGATTTGAATTATCCTTTGTTCAAATCTTCTAACCCTGCAGTCAATATGTTGACTATTCCTGAAAGGAGGAATAAGTAAAATTCTTTTTTAGTTTTCATATATATTTTAAATTTAGCATTTAGCTTTAATTAATTAAAAATATGAAATTTTTAGTGCGGGATATATGGAATGGATCGAATCATTACCTCAAATAGAAAGTCCTGAATGGAGTGGATTGCCAAACAATGCAGAAAAACTATTAAGAGAAATTGAAAGTCAAAGATTCATTACTCAGATGAATAAAATACAAGGGCTTGAAGATGAAGAATTAACAAGTAGTTCCTCTTCTGAAAAATCAGGAAATACCTGGCTTACAACCGTAAAAGAAAAAGTTACGAAATTATTCGCAATTTTACCAGGACAGGTAAATACCTTAGAGAAAATGGAGAAATATTCAAACTCCCCTATTTATCGATTCCTTAAAAGAGAGATTGGAGTAGCATCTAAATTGCTTAAAAAAGTTAGAAGTGATTTATTCAACATTTCAGAGATGTGTGATGGCAAGTCAAAATCAACAAATGAATTGAGAGAAATAAGTAAAGATGTTTATAATGATATTATTCCTAAATCATGGAGAGTGTACCAAACATTAGATATGGGTATTAATGAATGGATAGTCGATTTGAAGAATAGAGTCACTCAATTAAACAAACTCTCAGAAGACAGAGATTTCGGAAAATCTAATATTTGGTTAGGTGGACTAATCTTCCCTGAAGCTTATTTAACAGCAACAAGACAATTTGTTGCACAATCTTTAAAAGTTCCTTTGGATGAATTAGTTCTAACTATCGATTTACTGAATAAAATTCCGGAACAAATGCAAGATAGTGATTTCGTGGTTTCAGGCCTTTGTTTAGAAGGGGCTGAATGGGATTATGATAGTGGAAAACTAATTATGACCGATAATCTTAATTATCAATTACGTCAAGTAGTAATAAGATGGGTGGTGAAGAGTAAATTAGAGCCCAAGCTATTTGCTATTCCAAATTATATGAATACCTCTAGGAAAAATCTACTTTTCTCTGTAATGATTAAAAATGATTCTGAATTAACTGATGCCGATTGGTATCAAAGAGGAACAGCTTTAATAAGCTGGAACAAGACATTTGAATACAAAGCTTAATTGTTTTAAAAAAGAAATAAAATAATAATAGCATTAAAATAATTCATCGACAAAATAAACACATATTCAGAAAAAAATTAAATGTTGCTCCCATTTTAATGAAATATATTTTTTTGATTAATTTTTGAATTTACGGGTAATAGAATAATCTAAATTTAGATTTATTTAAAATAATAAAATTTCTATAATATATTATTTTTAATATTTCAAAGAATTAAAAAAAAAGCAAAAACCCGTAATTAAACTTTTATAAATAATATCGAAAATTATCAAGAATTATTTTAATGTATAAAAAAAAAATTAATTAAATTTTTTTCTTATTCAACCTATATTTTAAATAAAAATTTAAAATTAATTTATAATTTAAACTCCTCTGTAAATATAATGTTATCAATCGACCATAAGAAAACTATTTAATTCAAATAAAAATGAAATTTTTAATAAAAATTATATAAATATAATAATAGTTAGAATAAAAATTTAATCTAAAATTTTAAATATATACAAATTGTTTAGAACATAGTACATCCTCCACCACAGCAATTGTTTTTATTGTTATGTGAATTTGCATTAGGTTTATTTACTATATTCATATTT
>Ga0194116_10005120_pt1 | contig 14574 bp, 3 predicted proteins | sample TA2MahsurfametaG_4_FD_148617 | JGI IMG/M metagenome (GOLD analysis project Ga0194116, IMG submission 148617) | Freshwater microbial communities from Lake Tanganyika, Tanzania - TA2015008 Mahale S9 surface | ecosystem: Environmental > Aquatic > Freshwater > Lake | place: Tanzania: Lake Tanganyika...
TCGTTTACAATACGATCTTCTTTAAATAGATCTAATAAAGGATGATCGCTGTCTAGTTCTGTATATTGATTAGCTGACTTTATAGAAGTTGGGGCGTAAGTTTTATCACCTAGAGTTCCAAAATTAGGCAGTTGAGGCGGCTCAGGAGGTGGATTATCATCATAATCTGTAGAATCTGTAGTTACTGTATAAGTCGCTCCAGTATATGTAAATAATTTTTGATTATTTGATGACGAGGAAAGCAATGTATGAACCAAAGTTCCGCTTAATGTTTTTATTTCATACGATCTTCCAGACACATTCTTAATCACGAAAGAAGCTACCGCAGAAATATCTGGCAAAATAATTGTATCTACATCTACTTCATTAGCGTTTATTATGTAGTAAAATACCGTACCGCCACTGATTTTTGTATTAAGTCTATCGCTATTATTTAAAGCTATAAAGAATTCTTTTTTATTATATATTGGAAAAACAAAGTTGCCCCCGAAATTACATACCACTCTATTTTTTTTCAATGTAACCTGAGAGCCATCAACTTCTACCGTTACTGTGTCATAAGCAAAATTTATTAAAAATTGACCGTTCGCCAACGCATTCGGAAAATTTTTTGTTTCTGATCCTTTCTCGCTTTCACGACTAAAAACAATTGCATCGGGTTTTGCTGCCTTGTCTATTTGCAATCTTCCATTTAGATATCCATCTGGATTATAATCAAAATTTATAGAATTTGTATTTTCAATATTAAATGATCCGTTTTTATCTGCGGAATCGAATGAGCTAACAGTAATAGAATCTTTTGAGATTGGCAGAAAAATTTTACCTGCGTATTTAAACTTTCTATTGTAAGAGTCTTTTATTGTAAAAGTGTCTATGTCTTTATTTCTAATATAGAAATATTTTTCCTCGTCTTCTTTTGCTGAACCATCTTCAATATCTATTATATTGTTATCTAAAGGAGAGCTTTTTCGCAAAAAACTTGTACGCTCTATACTTTTAGCCCCATCATTATTAAATACTCTTAGAGAAACAGAATTGTCTCCTATGTCTCCTATTTCATTTATTTCTAATGTCGTAGGATTATCTGTAGTTGAAATTAAAGAATTAATATCGACTACTGATTCTTTATCTATTTTATTCGGAAGAAATCTGTTTCTACAAATCAAAAATAACTGTTTATCACTTAGCTGAGCTGCAGTTGGTAAAGATATTTCAGTAGCGCAAAAGTTAAGATTTAAAATATTTATAGAGCTAGCTAAATGTGCAGCAGGATCGACTTTAAAAGAAAAATGACTTAATGTTTCGTTGAGCGCTTGCAGCACGACTGTTTTACTATCACTTACGACTTTGAGTATTGCTCTAGCTATCTGATCAGGCCCTAAAGTAAAAGTCGGTTGATCTGGATTGTCTTTGTAAAAATTTACCTGACTAGAATTTTTATTAATAAAATAAACGAATGCCCCGTCAGATAAACCTTGCTCCAAAGTTTTGAGATCGACAGCATTAACTTCGTCTCCCTTAAATAACACTATTTGTTCTTTTAAATCTTTAATTTCAAGATTCGGCGAAGAAGATGGATAAAGCACCGAATACTTAATTACATCATCTTTTTTATTAATAGTTAATTTAAAATCTTGATTTTGTTTAGAAATTTCTTCCGTAGAAGATCCATTAATTATTTTAATGTTTAGCGATCTTACTACAGACTCATCTTTAAGGAAAAAATACTCTTTGTTACTGCCGTTATCCAATTTAATATTAGATATGATTATTTCCATATCATCTTTAATCATGAATATTGAATCGGACTTGCTCTCGCCGCCTTTCAAAAATAATTTCAAATCATCGAAATATTTTTTTTCTACTTTCGTAGCGGAAGAACCGTTCCAATTAACATAGTTAAAAGAGTCTGGCTCTAAGCTTAAATTGTTTAATCGTAAAGGCTCTGTGTGTAAATTTAACACCGGCAAATTAGTATAATTCTCGGCAGAAAAAGAGCCTGTAGTATGATTTAAATTAACAAATCCGATATCAGGATGATAGATTTCGTCATCTTGAGTTGTTATATTTGAGTATTCTATTCCATTTGCGATAGATTTTGTTGTCCCGTCGTCGATAAAAGTGAAAGCCTTTGTTTTATTAGCAGCTACCGTCGCTGTTTCAGAACCAAATGTAGCATTTATTGAACTATTCGAATCATTTATTATTGTTAATTTTTTATCTACATTCCCCGCATTTGAAATTGTAATATGGTTTTTTAAGTAAAGAACCCCATCGCTAAAATCGCTAGATAAATCAAATGTAGCAGATGGATTCGCGCTTAGAGCAACTGTAGACGGAGCACTTGGCCCGTTAATAACAGCAATATTATTGGTTACTACTGCCGTTCCATTAACAGAACACGAATTAGCATTCTTATTCAAAATATAAGATTCAAACGGAGCCGTTATATTATCAAATTCTACAGAAGTCGCTCCGCTAGCTACAAAATAATAACCACCAGAATCTGGAGATATTGTAAAATTTGAATCTATAGTTTCTGGATTATTAAAATTTAATACTTGACTATAAGTAGGGCTAGCAACGTTTACTGGCGTATAGCTTGCCGGTAAAGACAACTTAGTGACTTTAGTTTCAGAAAAGTCTGAGTTTCCTATTTCAAAATCATATTCTTGAGATAAAGTAGTTTTATTTTTTGTTACCGCAGGCTTTATCCCGGAAATTACTATGTCGTAATAATTGTTTCCATTTGCTCCAAAATTAAAAACACCAAGGTCAACATTTTGCTGTTTTACATCCGGTATGACATGAGAAAAACTATTAACTCCAGAAGGAACAGATCTTAAAAAATTTAAATTACTATTTCTGTCTTTTTGATACACATTATAATACGAGCATCCGGCCACATTATTCCAATTTACTTTAATCGGTAAAAAATTAGTCTTTTTTATAACATTAGCGGAATCTGAAAACACAGATAGTTTTTCTCTTTTTAAAATTCTGAACTCGTAATCATTGTCATCTAAGAAAAGAGGAAGATTTGTCTTGAAAGCCACCATTGATAAAAAATTAGGAGTTGCCAAATCTTCTTTAGAAAAGTAATAAGGAGAAATTATAGCATACTCAGAAGAAATAACTTTATTTGTAAAATTCCCTTCTTTTGACATTATTGTCCAGTCCACTGAAGCCCCACCTCCAGAAGACCCAGATGAGCCAGAAGATCCATAAGAAGCGTTTTTGGCCTTGTATTGTAAATCGTATTCCCAGCCATCATTAAAATTAACTGAGTAAGGAGAACCAGAATCTCCTATTAAAACCAAATCTTTTGTATAAAAATTATATTTAATTTTTGTTATTTTTAGTCTTCTTGTATCTTTGAATCTTACATGGCTTACTGCAGAAGCGGGCGGTTTTTGTTTTACTATATTACCATTATCTAAAATTTCTAATACATAATTAGATTCATATTTTACAGCCGCTTGATTTTCTTCTTTTATATATATATGATTTTCATACAATCCATCTGTCAAACCATTTAAAGAAGATATCGAGACTGGTTTTCCTTCATAATTCTTAGATGTGTAAGGCCCGTTAGGAAAGAAAAACAAATTAGATAGCAAATCTTTTGTTTCTTCAACTTCGTCTTGGAAAAACCTTGGTTCAGAAAAGTCAGCGGGCACAAGAGGATTTTGGTCTCTCTTGCCGTATATATTATTATTAATTGGGTTTTTATTAAATAAAACCCACTGATTAGCCTCTGAGTTAATCTCAACATTATAATTGTATGTTTGAATATTAAATTTAACTTTAGACGCGTCTAATAAGGCACCAGTGGCATCTATTATATTTACATTTATAGAAGATCTTGTGGTTCCAGCTTCTTCTGTTTGGAAAACTGAATCTGTTAATCCTTGTTTTATAAACTCTAACACTACTAGATTTGAAAAAGATGCTGATGTAGCTGATTCTTCATCATTTACGTTTGTTTTCAATAAAGTCAAAATATCTGTTGAAGTGTTGTAGCCGTATAAATGATAAGAGTGAAATTTTGTGTCTTGGTCAGGTATTTGAATATTAGACGGAGGAGTAGCGCTAGCAGACCAAACTCTAAAATTAGATGTATTATCGTAACTAAAACTGTTTCCTGTCACATACTCAACTCTGAATAGTTTTGGTTCTTGCAACTGTTCGTCCGTAAAAGAAAGAACGCTTACTTGTCCTGGTCCAGCAGAGTATGTTATGTCAGATGAAATAAAATTTTTATAAGAGATTTGTTCGCTATAATCTTGTATTGGATAAAAATAATTTGGTTTATTGTGCGAAAAACTATTTTTAGACTTTGGCTCGAAAGCATGAACACAGTAAAGTTTTTCCTCTTCTTCGCTAGACAAATCAGCGTCACTTGTAATATAGGTTTCGTTTACAATAGATTGATTTAATTCAAATATTTCTTGATTTTCGTAAGACGTCGTGTAGATTTCTCTTTCTACAAAAATTCTTGGCGACCGTCCACCATTGTTATAGAAAGAGTCTTGATTTGAGTCGCTAATCGCTCCTCCTATTTTTGAGTTAACTTGTTCGAGTGCTTGATTGAATAAAGTTATATAATCTGTTTCAGGTAAAGAAGGAGAAACATTAAAAGAAGATACATAATTTTTAGTATAGAAATAATTTACGGCTTTCAAGTAAGAAGACTCGTTTATATAATTAGATTTAGAAATAATTCCGTTTTCTGGAATTTGAGTTATCAAACCATTTTGATATTTTAAATTTAAAATTTCTGAATAACCTTGATTATTGTCGTATATAGCCGAATCTCCTTTGCAAAAACCTGTTTCATTTATATATAAACCAGCGCAAGTAGAATTCACAACAGATCTAAATTTTTGCTCAGTGTCTCCTTCTTCGGTTTCGATTAAATAATAAGCCAAAACTCCATATTTATTTCCGCAAGAAACAAAAGTCGGCACTAGGCCGTATTGATTTAAAGGTGTAACAACGTAACTCTCTCCGGTATTTAAATAATTTGAATAGAAATCTTTTGTTATTATTTTCTTAGGCAGCGGAAAATTAGGCAGAGCTGTTTTGTAATATTGTACAATATTGTTTTCTTTTGTTAAAGCCTCTAAATCTTTCTCGTCTATGTCTAGCCTCTCTTGCATCCCGTCCCTTGGGTCAACTTCGTCTGGTTCAAAAATGCCCCTAATTGCATTCTGAGTTGCTTTAAAATTTTCTTTTAGCGTCTCAAGCAGTTTGCTTCCATCTTCTTCGCCTTCGCCGTCATCAAATTTTATTTCTTGAGCGTATTTTTCTGATTCTTGTATTTGCTCTACGTCTATTAGATCTTGTAAATTATCATATCCAAAAGGCTGACCGTTTTCATTTATTCTCGGATACACGCCGCTTCCCGCACCGACATTCAATGTAACAGGTCCGTTTCCTATGTTATAACCCGTCATCACAAAACCATCTATAGCCTTTTTATCTCTAGTTTCGAATCTCTCTAATGAAACGTCTACTTTATAAATATCATCAAAATCACCAGTAGATAATAATGTAAATTCAAAAATAGAATTTCCGTTTTCATCTTGGGTGTTTACAATTTTAAATCCTGTAAGGTTTGAGTCTTCTATTTTCCTTTCAAGAAAAGATCTTTGATCTTTAATTTTTTCCAACTCATCTTTGTCGAAAGATAATTCGGCTATTGGCTCAAAATTATAAATAATCTGTCCTTCTATTGCGCCAGAAACTTCTTCTTTATATTTTGTGTAATCTATTATAGCTTTTCCGTCTTCCGTCAGATCTGCGTGATCGTAAATACCAAGAGGCTCGCTCGCTCTAGATATTCTGTATTTTAAAAAAGATTCTTGCTCCAACTTATACGGTATCTCAAAAACAGAAAAATCCTGAGGTATAGAGTTTTTACTATCATTATATAAAAATTTATATCTTGTAGTTACTTCATTTTTATAACCTGAATAGTTTGAATCTATATAAGTATAAAACTGATCTGTATCATTAGAATTTACAGAAATATTAGTCTCTTCCCAGTCTTCTCCTGATACCGTTAGAATATCTTTATTTGTGCTTTTTGATTTGGTTAACCCTGACACCTCATATCTTCGGTAAACTTTACCAGCATAATCCATATCTGGCATTATTATTTTTGGGCTATCTCCGGAAACAAATCTATCTGTTAATTCAAAATCTCTTAAATAAGTGAACCCGTCTGTCCCTAGCAAGCTCTCTGTCAAAAAAAATCTTACTTTAGCCGCTTCTCCTTCTTCATTTTTTACTGAAACTCTTTTACCTGTTATCGGAAATTTTAAAGACACTAAGTCTTCGGCAATAGGCTGAGGTATTGAATATCCATTTTCGCTATGATTAGGATTTTTAAAAAGAGAAATCCATAATCCATAAGTAAATTTAGAAAAATTTGGAGTTAAACTTGGTCCCAACGCAGCCATTGCTGCGGTAATAAAATCTTTATTGTCTGTCTCTGCGCTCATATTATTGCCTTCCTACCATATTTGGTGATATTGGTACAGATTTATCACTTACGTTATCATAAGAATCTCTCATCAAGTCTTCAAACAAATAATCCCCTATTGCAGAATCGTATCCCCCCGGGACATCTTTACCAGCTGAACCTTCAGATATAATACGTAATACTTCGTCTACGCTTAGCTCTGATCCTTTGTTTATAAAGCCATTGCACATTGCTCTAAGATAATACTCCATTTGAATATAATGATCAGAGTACATTACTGTATTTTTTGAAACTTTTGGTATTAGTTTAACAAAATAGAATCTAGGATAGCAACAACCGAATGGCCTTTGGTTTTTCCAGAAAGAACGGTTATCCATAGAAACGTCTCCGTTTATTCCTCTTGGGCACTGTATACCGGCCATGGTATGGCAAAGGTAGTTTATTAAAGCGTTTTCATCTGTTCTATAAAGATTCACATTTGACTCAGAAAATTTTATAAAACTTTGTAGACTATTGCTTATTCTTCCTTTCGGGACTTCAGAAAGCTTGTCTAATCCCAATGATGGATCTAAATTTCCATCAGCATTTTGCAGTCTATTTTCAATTATTACTTTTATTACATTAGAAGTAGGACTATAAGGATCTAATCTTACAATAGATTTTATTTTATATGGTGGTTTATAAATTGGACAACTAGATGCAAAATTACCCGGATAATTTAAATTACTGACCCAATCACGATATTGAGGATTTGCGTTTGCTCCTTCTATATAATTATACCCAGACGGCGCTTCTACTATAAGTGGTAAATCATTTGGATTAGAAGAAACATTTGCCAAAGCCTTTTTAACATTTTTAGAGGTTCCTCTTAGAGGCTCTAAAGCCTGACTAGACGTTAAACATCTAGCATTTAAAGCACCCATTATGTCTCCATAAAATGAAGGCTTCCAGTAAGAACTATTAGACCAATGATATAAATTGTAAGTCATGAACATGGTCCATTGATTACTTATATTACCAGAAGGAATTTGGTTTATCTTATCTATAATTATTTCTTCTTTTGTTACTTCATTTATGAGCGAATCTGCAGTAATTCCATCTAACTCATATACTCCGACTGTACCTGAAGAATAAAAGGAAACAAAATAATAATCTCCGCCTTGAAAAGTAGCGCCATGTTTAATAATTTTTATTTTATTTTTATCAATATAATGAATGAAAGAAGAATTTCTTTTAGCTACTTCTAATTCTATAACAATATAATATTTTCCTTTGATTATAGGAATAAATGTTTCTGTTTTTGATCCTCTAATTGATCTGTTTCCTACTTCTGTTATAGATGGACCCATGTGTCTAAAAATATCAACTCCAGTATTTTTCATGCCTAGCGCGTATCTATTGAAATAAAGAACAGAATCTCCATTTTCATCTACTTCGTAGTCAAGTAAAGCTGTTCTATCTGCCATTCTTACATTGCTAGATATAAATTTTCTAGCAGATTCATAGACTGGATTTGCGCTCACATAAGCGTCATTTTGATATAAAGTTTTCTTTTTAAAATTATACGCAACTCCGTATTTAATATAATTAGAAAAAATTAATTTTGCCGTATCCGCATCAAAATGACCAACTGGGTCCATTTGCCCGGCGTCTGATCCAGCGCCTTCAGTTGTGGCGACTCTTGCCATCACATAAGCATCTGCGGCACTTGGTTTCATTTCTAAAACATGTGCAAACTGAATGGTTATAACAAAATTATTTTTAGTTACTCCGTCTACGATTATTTTTTTACCCAATACAACGGTGCCAAAATTTTTATGATCTTGTACCGTAGTGCCTAGCCCTAATGTTCCTCTGATTCTGAAAAGAACTTTGCCCTTTACTGGATAAGCAAAATAATGTATTTTATTAAATTGATATATTCTATATTGATTCGCTAAATTTACATTCTGACCATTTACTGTACCAGTTCTATTTTCTATAAGGTATCTATCTGCACCCTCTAGAGGTATAGACTCGTAGATCTCTCCATTTAGGTAAACGTCTATATATAAACCAGCTAATAAAATATCATCAGTATCAGGGCCAGAGGAAGCTATGTCAGAAGTTTGAATGAAAATAGAAGATAAACAAAATCTATTTTTGGAATCTGAAGGGTTAGTATCGAAATCCCTTAATATTTTTCCAGATGCGGATTGCCCTGTGAACATAAACGCGTCAGTCTCAGCGGTTTTTATAGTAAGTATTCGAGTTTTTTCATCTTCTTTCGCTAAATCTAAAGGGATATTCCAAATAAAACTGGCCGGACTTTCTGGAAAAAGTTCTGGGTAACCAAACGCGTCGTATTTAATCTTCTTGTTTCCTAAACTGTCTTTTTTAATTTTATTTGAAGCGTCTAATTCATATTTTGGTTTTGAATAATTCGGAGCCAAAAGGAACTGCCTAGAAAAAAACTTTTCGAAATCAAATCCATGAGTTATGACAGTCCTTCCTTTTATGCTATGCCTTGCTCTTTGGTCTTCTGTGCCTCTAAAAAAACTCAAATAATAAAAAATTGCTTGCTCAATTTGATCTCTAGAAGCATTTTTTTTCCTGAAAATGCCTCCCTTGCTTTTCGTATCCGGCACAAAGCTTGGAGCGTATCTTCCAGTAGAAATAGCTTCTGTTACATACCTTAGATGCCTTCTCGCAGCCGCGCATATTCCTAAAGATACAAGCTCTAATGTTTTAGTTCTTTTAACACCTCCTCTATCTAAATATATGAAATCAGGCTGAAAAGCCAAGCATCCTCTTTGGAGTTCTGAATCGCTCCATACTATATTTAAATTTGGATCTCCTCTAATTTTAGTCGGCATGTTATTCGGAATAGCCAGCTCCAAACCAGATAAACGAAGTGGCTCAGAAAAATATCCATGCACACCATCTTTCGTGTCATCTTTTAATCCATTCGCTTGGCTTACTCTTGTCTCTCTTCCAAATATCCAAGCCATAAATGGGTTTGCTACATTAGCTCCTTGAGCTTCTCCAGCTTGAGCTTCTGGCCATCCAAATTTTCCAGCGGTCATCTTCGGTTCTAAATTAGCATAAAATTTAAACCATTCATCCTGAGCTGGAAAATTAGTGCCTTCAGGGTTTCTTAGTCCTCTGAACATAGAAAAAGCGTAATAAAATATTCTCCAAGAGCAATCACCCAAACCAGATAATATTTTTTCGTTAAATGCTTCTGCTAGAATATTATGATGCTCATATTCTGTCTCTTTACCTATCTGAACTTTTTTTGCTAAAGGTAGACTTGGCATAAATTAACTCCACACTCCTATTCCGCCGCCGCCAGATTGAGACTTTAAAGTTCTTGCAATTATATTAGTGTCTCGATAGACTAAATATAAAACTCCAGGTTTACCTTCACCTTTTATTGGGCCTCCCGACTGGCTAGATTTCACAGGCTTACCTGTGCCTGCATCTTCTAAAGGCTCCAAAGACACTGAAACCTTAAGTTTTTCTCCATAGGCGTAGTTCGACGATAAATTACCTTTTTGATTCTTAAAAGTTGAAGGCATCCTCACTACTGTAAAAGAAATAATCTTTCTAAGATTTGGCAATTCCGGCACCCCACTCGTCCCAGATGATCCAGTAGTTCCAGTCGATCCAGTAGAGCCAGAGCCAAATATTTTGTTTAAAAGAACACCAACATTTTGACACAATATAAATCCTTCTTTATAATTTATAAAATCATCAATGAATAAATTTGCTGCCTGTGTGCCCCATTGGTCTTGTACAAATGCTTGCAAAATTTTATTTGTTTTCAAACCTACTTTTGAGCTTACACCGCTCCCATCAAAACTACAAATAAAAGGATAAGCAGTACTAGAAGATATTTTAGTGGTTCTCATTTATCTTATTCCTGTAATAAATCTTTCAATAACATTATTATTTATGCCGCTTAAAGTTAATTTCGCTATTAAAGGATTCCCATCAAATTTTGTTTCGTATAGCACTTGAACTTCTACTAATGAACTGTCTGGAATTGAAACTCCAGTTTTCACATACCCAGCAGATCCTGATGTAAAAGAATTGTCTCTATAACTTATTAGGTTTCCACCTACCCCAGTTTTTAAATCAAAAAAACCTGTAATACTTTTTGTATAAAAAGATGTCCTAGCATCTCCTGAAGCTATGCTAGGATTAAAATTATTTATTATTCCTGTTCCACCAGAAAAAAGCACCAACGGAGCAGAAACATAGCCTGATCCGAAGTAAGACATATCTACTTGAACAACTGAATCATAATTCAGGCTGTTAGATCCCAATAAAGCTTGCCCAGATGCTGCTATAGAGGCTCCTCCACCACTAAATATTACCGTTGGGGCAGCAAGATAACCATTCCCCCCGCTAACGATATTCACATCGGTTACCTCTCCAATGTATCCAGTGATTCCTGAAAAATAAGTTAATGATATATTAAGTGGCAAACTATTTGGTACAAGCTCTTCTCTATTGGTTTCGTAACCATAATTCAAAACTAAAGAACCCGCTTTCGTTACTCCGCTTTGAAATGTTGATTCCGCAATTGAATCTAAAGTATCTGAACCAAGTTCTATTTCAAAAACATAATTTAAAAACGGAACATCTACTCCTGTTATTACCAGCTGATTGTCATAATCACCAGCACTAGTATTTAAAACATAATCAGAAATAAAATTTCCTAAAGTAGGAAAATTTTGCTGTATTAATACTTGTTGAGGACTTGAAGACGTAATTAAAGAAGTCGGTACGCTTGCGAAAGAAAAGGAAGACTCAGGCTCAAAAACTCCGGTAAAAATGTTAATCCCGCTTGCAGAATTTGTAGAAAGTGTTCCTGTTATATTTTGACCAGTGATAAAAGTTCCAGAAGTAAGTAACGATAAAGTTGGTTTTTCTGATTTTATAATAATAGAAGCTTCTAATGAGCCTCCAGTTAAATTAATAAAAAATCTTTCTGCGTAAAAATCATCTTTTAAACCAGATCTGACAATTTGATCTCCATTTATAGAATAGTCATAAGCTCTGCCAGAAAAATTAGTTTCAATATTTACTTGAGTATCTGGTAGATATGAGCCGCAATATCTATTTTCATTATCAAAAATTTTTCCACTCGAAAAAGATATTTTGTAAATTTTAGTTTCTCCACTAAAACCTATATTGCATAATCCAGTGCAAGAATCGAAACTAAGCCCGAATTCGCTAGAAAATTTATTTTCTCTAAGAATCTTTCTATGTACGTTTCCTGTTATTGTCATTAATTAAAAAAGTTTGTGTTTATTAATCTGATATTTGGTCTATTTTTATAAATTAAATTTTGTAAATTAACTTGTTTCGATGGGTTGCTCTCGAAAGAGCATTGAATAGTTAGTCCATTTTCTACAATATTAATATTTAATTTTGACAAGCCATTATTAATAGACAGCAAAGACTTCAAGCTTTCAGATATACTAGAACAAAATATATCCGCAGAATAACTAACACTTGGTTGTAATAAAGATGAAGCCGCAGAATCATAAACAGATTTTATACTTTTATGAAATTGTTCAAAAGTTTTTAGTTCATATAGTGGTTTAGAATCTAAAGAATAACCCCTAAAATTCATTACTACTGGTGTTCCATCTATGGCTGGATTGCCAATAGTCGTGTCGCTAGAATAAGATGGCTCGGTTTCATCAGCGAATAGCTCTCTTAAATTAGGAGTTATATTATTAACGTCTATTTCTAAAGAAAAACCATCGTTATTTAAAATTTTAGCTATGTCTTCTGCGTCTTCCAAGCCTCCTCTTATAAAATTTTTAAAAGGAATGTGAGTTTTATTACTACTTTTGCTTCTCAAGCTAATAACGTAGTTTGCCTGAGAGGGTAAAGTTATAAATTCTTTTTCAAGTCTTAATAGAGCTTGCCTATATTGAATTGGAATCGGGTTTATTGCGCTTTGGATAAACACATTCACTAAATTAGGAGCCTGCAAGGATAACATGCCATTTTCAGACTGTATTGATTTACTTACATGCGCTTGTATAAATGCGGGAGGGGGCATTTTTCTATTGATCTCAATCCTTTGGCAACTTGTAGGATCTGGCCCGAGCCCTCTTAATTGCGCGCTATTATTTGCTTGGGTTAAATTTTGCTCGTTAGGCTGCACGCAAATAGAATAAAAAATTGTTTTGCTGCAATTTCTTTTATTGGTTTCTAATGAAGTTATTACCCCTTGGCTTATAGCTTTTCTGATTATTTCGCATCTCTCTGCTATAGAGTTTTGATACTCTATAGGATTCGTAAAAACGGCTGCGTTTATTGGTACAAAATTGTATATTTGAGCATCGCTTGTGAACCCAATTAAGACTCCGAAAGAATAATTTCCAAGCGGAATATTAGTAACGTTTACTCTTAAAGCAGATTGTAAAACTCCTAAAGTCACAGCCGAAAGCTCTTTGAATATCGGGGAGTAAGCTTCTGACAAATTTACCCTTATTAATTTATTCGAAGAAGACGATAACGGACTCGTTTCGGAAGATAAGAAATAGTCAAAATATTCTAGTCCTCTTACTAGCTCTTTAAATATTCCATAAGCAGCATCATCTCTTGCTTGATAAAATCTAACTGGTTTTAGTTTATTTAAATCATTAATATATCTTATATATGACTCGTTAGCTTTACTACAAATATCGTCTACATTAGCTTTGAGCTGATTAAACTCTGAAAAAGCTTTAAAGTAATTTTCTGTTCCATTAAATAAACTGGCTATACTAGCTAACAAAAATGAAGCTTCTTTGAAAACTGGTAATTTATACAGTTCATTAGCAAAAACTTTTTGTGTAGGCGGTATAGTTTCTACTGTATACTGCATCAAAAGATTTTCGTTTCCGGCCGCTCCGTCTGCTATATTTTGCGTGGTTGTAAAATAATGCTTTCCTATAAAATCTGCGATATAAGATTCTATCGACAAAACATTAGATGCTAAAGATTCGCTATAAAATCCAAGATTCATGTTTATCAACACTTTGCCATCGTCTCTAAAAACCAATTCGCTTTGCAATTCTAATGCTCTAGATACAGCTTCGTAAGCTATTAAGTTATCATTGTCTAAATAATTTAATCTAGAATTAAGCGCGTCTCCTCCCAAAGGTAGAAAGCCTAACGCTTCGAAAGCGCCGATGCTGTAGTTGTAAATTTCTCTTAATTTAGGAGCATATTTTCCTAAAACAGCAGACGTCACCACTTGCTGATATGTTCTTCTTGATCCAGAAAAATCACGAGGATTGCCTTGGCTAGCAAATAATTGAGGGAAAAACGCGTTTAGTGGTATATTTTCTATGTTTCGATCACCTAGTATTCGCTCGAAATCTAAATCTTTATCTCTAGCGTCTTTATGGTAAAGAGAAGAGTATAGTTTTAAATTTTTTTTGCTTATATCGAAATTAAAATCTTGAGATCTGATTACGAAACCAGAATTGTCTGATGCCTCTAAATCTTCTAAATTTAATTTTGTTATTAGAACTGCTTCTTTAGAAACCGAATCGGTGAGGTCTATTCCTTTGATTACTAATTTATTTTCTTCAGAAGAAAAATCAACTGCGTAAGAATACGAGTAATCCTCACACCATTGACTTAGCACATTTTTTAAAGTACCATTATACTTTTTTTTAATTTGCCCATTCGACTTATCTCGCAACGAGTCTAAAGCTACTGAACTTGAACTTCCGGAACTTCCGCCGCCTCCTAGTGTAGTAGAATCTGTTACTTTAGATATTTGAATTCCTAAAGCCTTCATAGCCGCTAACAAAGTCTTAAAAGAATAATATATTTCTGAAGATTTGCACGGACTATCCTTAAAGTCCTCTTCCCCTAAAATAATTACGGCACCATAACCATTAACAATCTGTTTTAATGGGTCTTGAGATTTTAAAATTATGTAATTAGATTTATTTGGTCCTTTTGTATTGTCGGTAATTACTTGAGTAGTCTGTCGATCTAATTTTAATTTTTCTCCCAATTGTTTTTCTGCGAAATGGAGTCTTTGAACAAGATTCGAAGCGGTTACAGCTCCAGCTGTATTG
>Ga0194116_10005121_pt1 | contig 14573 bp, 18 predicted proteins | sample TA2MahsurfametaG_4_FD_148617 | JGI IMG/M metagenome (GOLD analysis project Ga0194116, IMG submission 148617) | Freshwater microbial communities from Lake Tanganyika, Tanzania - TA2015008 Mahale S9 surface | ecosystem: Environmental > Aquatic > Freshwater > Lake | place: Tanzania: Lake...
TTGTCATCAATTCATTCATTAGTTTATCAGGAAAATCATAGAAGAAATGCCTGTAATTATGATCCAATATTGGTTTCATTTTATCAAGCATATCTTCCATATCATCTAGGGTGAGTTTATCGATCTTCTTGACCAATTCTATCACTGCTTCCATTCTTTGCCAAGGATCTTTGATCATATCGTAGCTTTCGTCCCAAAAATCGCTGAAGGTCTTGAAACCATAAGATCGCAGATATGAGAGGCTATGGGGAGGACCCAACAATAACATAGGACGTTTATGTATGAATGATCTAAGACTCTTTTCCGTAAGATGCAGGGTTGATTCAGTGAATAAAGTTTCTGTCGCGATATGGCAGAATACTTTATTGAAATATGATGTGTTCGTTGAAAAGCTTTGGTTTTTAATACGCCCTAATTCTAGATCATTTTCTTCAATATTGATTGTTATGGGTGTTGCCATGTTTAGATTGTGGAATAATGATTGATATCTATTGGGAATCCGCAAATCGCATGATTTTATGTTATCAATGGGATCAGTCAAACTACAACTTAATCTCAGATAGGCATGATCGACGATTGTCATCAAAATCCTACTGAAAACTGGTCTATAACATCTTGTGTGGTTTATCAACCTATTAAGACAGCTAAATTTGTAATGTAATCTTGGCCTGTGGGATTCACCAAGTGATCTTAGATTCCACATTATTTTATGATACCAGTCATGGGCTAATGCGCCGTTGCTGAACCAATGACAGGATGTGGCTTGCATTTCGTTACAAAATTCAGCCAACTCATCGCTATTTTGTTCGCTATGCAAAATCAGCATCCTATCATCAAAAGAACTGGTCGTGAATCTCCATTCGTCCCACGTTTTTTTTTGCGGTCTATAGAGCAAAGGTTCTTGATCATGAATAAGCATGCTAGCTCTTTGCGTTGTATGTAGATCAGAATACTCCATGAAATAATTGATTAGATCCAAAGAACAATTTTTATCTAACCTTAATATGCGGTCCGTAGGATTTTGGACCCATATCCTAAACAACATTTTATTTGTGATGCTAAATTCATTTAGTGTATTATAAACAGTGTTCAAAACTTGGGAATTCATATGAGATTAGCCATCATAGGTTGCGGAAAGCTGGGCGGACCCACAGCTGACTTATTAGAATCGCTCGGACATGATGTACGGAGATATGACATAGCCCAAGATCACGGTTACACACAGGTCGAGGCTTGTGCTGATCGTGACCTGATACTTATTGCCGTGCCGACTCCACACTCCCCTGAATATGATGGCAGCCACCCCATAAGCGGATTACCCGCGATCGATTTCGATTATAACCAGTTACATGTAACTGTGTTAGACGCCAGCGAAGTTGCGCCAGATACACCTATAGTGATCATATCAACTTGTTTGCCTGGCACTATTCGAAGATTGTTCAGCCAAGTCAAAAATGAGATTATCTATAATCCTTATCTGATCAGCATGGGCGCAGTGGAACATGATCTTAAAAATCCGGATCTAGTCATAATCGGAACCAAGGAAGGTCATGTCACAAGAGCCACGGAGAAATTGTGTTATCTGCACTATAGCATGGCAGAAAAATTCATCAATGGATCCATACATCAAGGCACTTGGGAGGAAGCGGAAAGCATAAAGATATTCTATAACACTTTCATAAGCGCTAAACTGGGTTTGGTCAACATGATACAAGACGTAGCCCAGAATATCGGTAACATGGATGTTGATGTTGTCACAGGCGCATTACAGCAAGCGACCATGAGGATCACGGGTCCAAGATACATGAAGGCAGGCATGGGAGACGGCGGTCCTTGCCATCCCCGTGATAATATTGCATTGCGTTGGCTCGCGCAAGAGCTGGATCTTGGTTATGACTTATTTTCCGCTATAGTTGGCGCGAGGGAAGCGCAAGCAAAAAACCTTGCGAGATTCTTGGTCGATTTGGCCGAGACTTATGGACAGAGTATCTACATACATGGCAAGACATTCAAACCAGGTGTGCCATATTGCGATGGCAGTTACAGCCTCCTTGTAGGTCATTTCATCAATGAAATCAGCGGTCAGGATCCAATCTACATAGATCCTTTTACTGATCCTGTGGACTACGGTGTGCATGGTGTGATATTGCTAGCACACAACAGCAGCGTCACGTATAATGACAGCATACAGCAAGGATCACCACAGTATTGTGACTTCTTACCCGCGTCGAGGGTGGTTGATCCATGGCGTAATTTCAAGACGGCAGATCCGTCCATCAAGGTGATATATTATGGCAACACACGAATCCCTACCTAGCAAGAAGCATCTGCCGTTCGGAGGTGCTAGGGCCATAAACAACCATGTGATAGAGGAGTTCATAAGGTATTCCCATACTCCTGACATGATGGATATGATTAGATCACCTCACATCGTGGCTAATTTCCTTTCGAAATATCACAGATGGTTGCAGGCCAGTGAGCTAAACACTTTCAATGGATTTGACAGTTTCAAGCATCTCCGCTACAGCAACGGAACCACTGAGATCTTCGACAAATGGTATCTGCGACATCATGGACGCAGGTTAAGGATGTTCCGTGGTGAATACATGTATCACTTGGCTACCCATAAAAATCTTGGTCTTCCCTATGAATGGTTGGAGAATGGTCCGCTTGACAGCAACGACCATATCATCATCAGCATGCCCTTTGCCGACAATGGAGGAATGAGGCCCGAGACCATGAACATTTTAGACAGCGCAGCGATATTGAGCGTGCCAGTGTTGATAGACGCGGCTTATCTAGGTACCACAAAAGGTCTCGTTTTTGACTTTGGACATCCCGCGATAGATACGGTCAGCGTGAGCCTCAGCAAGACTTTCCCCGTGGCTCATGCCCGCATAGGCATGAGATTATGCCGCAAAGATGTAGACGATGGTCTTGACATCCATCACAAGACCGAATATGAAAACAGATGGGGAGCCGCACTAGGTGCCCTGCTGCTCAGCAGTTATGGAATCGACTACAATGCCATCACATTTGGAGAATGGCATAAGATACGCTGCATGGAGATGGATATCATGCCTAGCCATAGCGTGCTGTTTGGTCTGGGCGGTTCAGATTATGAACAATACAACAGGGGTGGCCTTTATAACAGATTATATCTCGGAGGACTGTATGAGATACGGTGATTGGAAACGGGGCCGGATCGATCATAATGGATTGTGGGATATCCAGCTGATAAAGAATCTTCCTTATGTCCGGGAAACATTCAATGATCATTACCAACTGGAGCTATGGCGATCACAAGGCCATCAGCCCAAGACGGGTGGACTTTTTGACATGCGTAGGCCAGGACATCCATCCTCGACCCAATCATTGATAGATTGCCACACCCATCTAGAACACGTTGGCATCAGTTATTACGAGATGCAACCAGGTGATAATTTGCCCTATCACAGTGATACCTATAAGAAATACATCGAAGTTTTCCATCTACGGGGCCGGGAAAAGCGCATATGGCGCTACATTTTTTTCGTGGAAGATTGGAAACCAGGGCACATCTTTGAGATCGATGGTATGCCAATCAGCCAATGGCGCGCAGGTGACTACGTGGCCTGGCGCTATGATGTGCCACATATGGCCGCTAATCTCGGTACAGAGAACCGTTATACCATACAGCTGACCGGAGTAGAGATTGCGGGTATCTAGCCACAACGAATGGGACAAATTGAGAAGCGTGGTAGTTGGAACTGCTAGCGGTTCCAACTGGCCAATGTTTGATCCCACGTTCGCGATAAACTGGGAGACCGCGTTGTTCAAGGAGGTTCCTCATCCCAAAGGATCAGTCCCTAAGCAGATCATTGAGGAAGCCAATGAAGATCTAGATAATCTAGCCAAGGTGCTAAGCAGCGCTGGTGTGAAAGTGCATAGGCCATTGCCAAATGACTACACCAAGACTATAAGGACTACTAAATGGGACTCCGATCAGATGTATGGTTATTGTCCACGTGACACTCATCTCATCATCGGTGATACGGTAATAGAAGCGCCAATGGCTTACAGATCCCGACAGTTTGAAGCGGATCAGCTCAGCCATGTGAGGCAAGCAGCGATAAAAGATGGAGCCAACTGGGTGGCAGCCCCCCGGCCATCGCTGCCCATAGGTACGCACAGCGCTATCACAGGCACGCCTGAACTGTCGGAACACGAACCTATCTTCGATGCTGCTAACTGCCTTCGCATCAATGAAGATATACTTTATCTCAAGAGCAGCACCGGTAATGCTAGGGGGGCTGAATGGTTGCAGAGATTCCTAGGAGATAGATATAAGCTGCATGTCCTTGAAAATCTATATGCCTACGCTCACATAGACAGCACTATATCTCCTATCAGAGAAGGTTTAGTGGTACTAAATGGGCGTAGGATACAAAGGGATAAAATACCCAAAGTATTTGATAAATGGGATATCATCTGGATGGATGATCCAGTACCACAACCGTTCTACATGTATCCTTATGCGTCAGCATGGATAGGTATGAACCTGCTGATGATAGATCCAAACACAGCCATAGTGGACAAGTTACAGGCTGATCTCATAAAAGCTCTAGAATCGCATAATGTCGAAGTATGGCCACAGGAACTGCGGCATGCAAGGACGCTGGGTGGCGGCTTCCACTGTGTGACGTTGGATCTAGAACGGAATAACTAAGCATATTAAAGGAGCAATAAAGCAGTGCCATTCAACAGCATCGATGAACTCAACCAAGCATTCTATGGCGATCGATCATACAAGAACCTTTATATGCCCAAGGCCAAGCAGATCTATGACAGCATACTAGATCAGATCGGTTTAAGGCCCAAAAGCATACTCTGCCTCACCAGGACTTGGATCAGCGAGTATCTGCAGGAATCGGATAAAGATGTCATGTTCCCCAATACTATTACCAACAACGATGGTTTCGATCTCATATTAGGCTTTGATGAAGTGCTGACCAGGGAACGCAATGAATCAGATCAAAAGAAGCTGATACAACAGATCATGCAGCTCGTGAAACCAAATGGTTATCTTATAGCAAGCCTGAGGGATTACAGAAACACCAACTGCCATCGCAGACCATTGGGCGATAGCATCTTTGCCAGGCTCAACGATGATGATGTCATCACCGTGGAAGTCAATGGGTTAGATCGCCATGAGAAACAAGCTTGGCGACAGAAACTGCACGTGATAGTCAACGACAGTGAGTTTGTTTGCTTGGACTTAGGGCATCGAAGGACTTTATATTTCAAGCAGATGGCGAAATATTGCATGGATGCCGGTGCCAGCGATTTCAGCGTTAGTAAGGATCTTCATTGGAGCAATCATCTTAGGAGGATACCTGAGCATCTGGCATTTGCGAGGAAACTAACATGATTGATCCCAAAGACATAGAGAACGTGATCAGGTCTGAGATAAGGAAACAGATAAGTGCTACGTTAGACATGGTAAACATCGGTGACATCGCGGGCGAAACCATCATCGAGATAGCCAAGGAGAAGATGGAAGTCACCACAAATGCCATGCTCAACAATCTGCTGAGGGATGGCACGCTAAACAAGCTGTTGGAAGATAAACTGCTGAAAGGCCTGCAGGATAAATTAGATCATATGGTAGCTAACAGGGCAGCAGGCATGGTGAGCAGGGTAGATGTCGGCACACAGATATCAGAGAAGATCGAACGCTTCGTCACCGAAGCCATGAACAGCGCGGCATTGCCCGACGGTCTGATTCCCCTGAGGGCCATAGACATCAGCGACCTTAGCTTGTCCGCAGATCAGATCACCAAAGGCCTCTTCAAAGATTTCAACAGCACAGGCATACAAGACACCGCAAAAGATCCACAGCTGACCGTGATGGACGGCGCGGTAATAGTTGAGTTTGACCTCATCAGCGACAAGCTGAAAGTCATGAATTCAGCCGAGATAAAAGGAAGCCTCAACGTGGAGGGTGATCTAAGGTTGCAGGGCGATATCATCTTCCATAACACTAATTTCAGCAAACAGTTACAAAGCCTGGTGCGTGATACAATAAATGTTGACAAAGCTGCTGCTAAGATAGATATAGGCGGTGATGCGCTTTATGCGAATGGTAGAGAAATACTGCGCGATAACACGCTGGGCGCAGGCGTGGCTTTCAGCAACCTGCGCAAGGTTGGTAACCTTCAGGAGCTCAACGTAATAGGACCGCTCACCGCCACTGAAACGCTCAGCGTTTCTGATGGTAGGGTGGGCATCAACACTGATGACCCCGCTGGAGCCTTTACCGTCTGGGATGAAGACGCTGAACTGACCATTCGCAAGCACAAGGCCAGGACCACTTACCTTGGCACCACCCGTGACTGTGATCTAGTGCTGGGCACCAACGGTAAGATAGGCCTAGCGCTGAGGAGGGATGGCACGACGTCGGTGGACAAGATGGAGCTAGGTGGCCTGTCAATAAGCGTGGGCGATGGCGCGCCAGAACATGATGGAAAGCCAGGTGAGTTGGTATTGATGCGATTGGCCAAGGAAGGACAACCTTGGGCTTATCAGTGTCTGGAAGGCAAGCGATGGGCAGCATTGAAGAGATGAAGATAGCCTTCGTTATAGGCAATGGACACTCTAGATCAGTGTTCGATATAGGCCTGCTCAAAGACAAAGGAGTGCTGTATGGTTGCAATCTCCTCATAGAAGAAAACCAGCTAGACAATACCATTGCCTGTGATAGGCACATGGTGGTGCATCTGATATCCCAGGGCTATGACAAAGTCACTAATCTTTGGACGAGGCAATGCTGGATCAAGTTGCTAGAAGGGGCTATTAACCCATTGCCTGATCCGGTCATCGAGCCCAAGGTGAGATTCGACAAAGAGATACATTGGAACAGCGGTGTGCATGCTGTGAACTTAGCTGCGCATCAAGGCAGTGACGTCGTGGTGATGATAGGCTTCGATCTATGGCCACGAGAAGATGGACTCAACAACTTTTACCAGTCCAGGAGCGAGTTCTATAGCGCTAAACCGATAGATCCTAGCCATTGGATACATCAGCTAGGACGTTGCTACGACAGATATCCCCATGTTAGTTTCGTGCAGGTACAGCCCAGCTCCTGGATAGATCCTGAGCCATGGCTCACCAGAGAAAACTATACCAGAGATGATTATCAAGGATTGAGGGAATGGTTGAAGGAACTTTGAAATGAAAATGGGCTTAAAAGAATCTGTGATTTTCCTAGCTCTAAGCTTGGCAGCACTGGCTGCTTATGTGCTAAGGAGCAATGATATCAGATCTATGATATCACAGCAAGAGGAAATTAAACCTGCACAAGACATACTTGGGACTGATGAAAACATAGAAGTGGTTCCGCCATCTGATACACAGATCCAAGATCTACCTGCTGAAATAAATGCAGCGCCAATCAATGTTGTGCCCAAAAAGATCAACACAGATGGGTTGATCGAATCGAAGCCTGTGGATGAACTACAAGTCCTCGTAGATGAGATGAAACAACGCAAGGTTACGGGCAACGGCGATTTGCTGCAATTGGAAGAGCGCACGCTCTACATGGTGATCAAGTTGGAGCAAGAATGGGGAGAACAACTGGAGATAAAATGGGCTAAGCGCGATGCCAGATTGAATCATGAGATCGGAGGACGGACACATAGCCAACATCTGCATGGCAAGGCCATAGATATCACCCACGAGGGTTGGAGCCAGGCCAAGATGCGCAAGTTCATACGATTGGCTTATGAAATCGGTTTCCGTGGTTTTGGCATCGGGAATACGATGGTACACATAGATACCAGAAACAAATTGGCTGCTTGGTCATATCCAGGCAGCATATACCCTTCAGCCAGGAAGATATTACGTGATAAACCACAGAAGTGATAATTATGTCTACGAAAGTCCTGATGGTGGCGAAACCATTACCAGGAGATTGATCGGTCAGAACCCTACTAGGAAGGAAATTTTAGGCGATAGCGGAAAATGGTATGCGTTTGAGGAGCTAAGAATGCTTATGGCAGTATTGGAAGAAGAAGCACAATTACGGCAAGAGTATCCGGCGGTCAAAGCCGCTTGGGATAATTATTTGCTAGTGTTGAATTTAACAAGGACCCATCAAGGAAAACAAGATGAATAAGCTCGAAAACTACATCAAGCACACCAATTTCGAGCGCCCGACATTGGTTTTAGACATAGATGAAGTAGAATCAAACTATCAAGATCTGAAACGAGGCATGCCTGACGCGCACATACATTACGCGGTCAAGGCCAACCCGCATGCCATGATACTCAGAAGGTTGAATGATATCGGCTGTAAGTTTGATGCTGCTAGCATGGAGGAAATTGAGATGTGCCTCGATGCTGGTGCCAGTCCAGCGAACATCAGCTTTGGTAACACTATCAAGCGTCCGCAAGATATCGCCAAGGCGGTCACCAAAGGAATAGATCTTTTCAGCGCTGATGCAGAGGAAGAAATAGGTAAGATAGCCAGGCATGCACCAGGCAGTAAAGTTTTCATCAGGTTGTTGGTCAGCAGCACAGAAGCTGAATGGCCTTTGAGCAGGAAGTTTGGATGCAGCACCAGTTATGCCATACCTTTATTGAATATGGCAAGGGATTTAGGACTCACGGCAGCTGGACTCAGCTTCCATGTGGGCAGCCAGACCAGACATCCGCACATGTGGTATGACTGCATAGACACTGTGTCGGCGGTGTGGGAACACGCTCGCAATGAAGGGCATGACCTATATCTGCTGAACATCGGTGGTGGATTTCCCGCATATTATGGAAAAGAAATCACGGATGCTGAAACCTATGGCATGAAGATCATGGAAGCAGTGCAGCAGAGATTCGAAGGCGTGACATATGTGATGGCTGAACCAGGACGCGGGTTGGTAGGCGGAGCTGGTGCCATAGCAGCAGAAGTCCTGCTGGTTAGCCGCAAGACACCCGGGGATCCAGTGCGCTGGGTGTTCCTAAACATAGGTCGATTCAACGGCTTAGCTGAATGTGAAGCTGAAGCTATACGTTATCAATTCCTAGTGCCAGGACGTGATCTAGAGCCGGTCAGCCCCTGTGTCATGGCGGGTCCAACCTGCGATTCTGCTGATGTGCTGTATGTCAATAAGAAAGTCAAGCTGCCAATTGGTCTCAAAAGCGGCGATAAGATCATCGTAAAAACCTGCGGCGCGTACACCAGCACCTACAGCACCATAGCGTTCAATGGTTTTCCACCCTTAGAAGTCCAAGTATTGGGCGAGTAAATAACATGCATGCTAGAATATCCCAACGCAAACGTTCCCAAGGATGACATAGCTGCGTGGCAGCTACGCCCGTGGACGCGACGCTGGTTCAACAAGCTAGAAGTCGCTGAAATACAGGGCATGGAGTGCGGCCCGCATGGGCTATACCCATCTCGATTTCCTGTGATATCAAGACCCACATACAATATGGATGGTATGGGCGCTGGCGCTGAGCTTTGGCATGGCCCAAATGACGTGATCTATCGCCCCGGACATTTTTGGAGCGAAGTCTTGTCGGGTGATCACATCAGTTGGGACATATATCTGGATAATGGGCTCATAGCCGAGAGCTACTGCGCATTGGGAAATAAGATATCTGTTCAGCATTTCACACATTGGCAGATCTGGAGAAGCAGCGTTCCCAACTTCATAAATGGATTCATCCACAAGCATTTCAGCAATAGATCGGGCAAGATAAACCTCGAATGCATAAGTGACAAGATCATAGAGATACATTTCCGTTGGTGCCCTGAATGGGAGCATTGGTATGACAGGACACCATTTTATTCAGTGCCGTTATGGAGCGATTCACAGTGGCAACAGCTAGACGTAGCACAAGGTGATGGATGGGAGATAGTTCCTGACATCACGCCTGGTTGGATCAATCCAAAGAGGCTGGCAGTGATGCTCTGCGACGATCCGGAGATCGCCCGCAACCATCCCATATATGGCCGCTATACCAGTTGACATGCCAGTGATTAGGGCATAAAATTCTAACATGATGAACACGCCACGCATAGGATTTGCCTGCAAATGGACTGACATGACTCCTAAAGGAATGGTCAGCGATCCATCTTTGAACAACAAGACCACCACTGTGGCTTGGCTCAAACGCCAGGCGCGTGAGATAGCGGAACAGAAGCTGTGGGAATTGATGGATCACAATATCAGCGCACTAAGTAGATTAGTCGAGAAAATAGGTGGACTTGATGGAAATCTACGTATGGTTAGGCTTGGCAGCGATATTCTGCCTGTTTATACTGAACCCAATTTTAGTTATTTTTACCGCGATAGCGGCGTGCGATCGCATTGTGAACGGCGATTCGCCAGGGTCGGTAAGCTGGCCTCTGATCTTGGTGTGCGCTTGTCTTTCCATCCTGGTCAGTTTTGTGTCCTGGCCAGTAACAATGCTGATGTGGTATTACGTTCTATAGAGGAGTTTGAATATCATGCGGATATGGTACGGTGGATGGGATATGGTAAGACCTTCCAAGACTTCAAGATCAACGTCCATATCGCGGGTCGAGCCGGTCCCCAAGGTATACGCGCTGCCTGGGCGAAACTATCCCCCGAAGCCCGAAACGCAATCACCATCGAAAATGAGGAAATGACCTATGGACTTGATGATTGTTTGTCTATTGCTGATATCTGCCCTATCGTTCTTGATGTCCATCATCACTGGATACGAGAAGCCTGCTATCTACGACATGACGATGACCGCTGGCAGGCTATTCAGGATAGTTGGCGAGGTGTCCGGCCTGTCATACATTACAGCGTCAGCCGTGAGGATCTCTTATCTAGCCATAGCATCAATGATCGGCCCGACATGAGAATGCTGTTGGAGAGCGGCCACAAGAAAGCCAAGCTGAGAGCGCATAGCGATTTCTTTTGGAACAGAGCTGTAAATGAATATGTGCTAGAATTTTGGCCTCACGCCGACATAATGTGTGAAAGCAAGGCCAAAAATCTAGCTAGCATCCAGCTTTATAAGCTGGCTACTTCTTAGACTTAGACTTAGAGGCCTTGGCTTCTGGCTTCTTGTTTGCCTTTGGCTTAGCGATCTTCTTCGTTTCTGTCACTGGTTCATTTATCTGCGGATTCGTTTGTGCCTTTTCCGCAGCGGGAAAAGGATTGATATGTATTATTTTATCGCTGTCAACGGTCTTGCCCTGCAGCCAATCTGTTAACCATTTAATCATTTATGTTCTCCTTACTATGCGTATATATCTCCTGGTAGCATAGCCAAACATTAGATTGATTTTTTGTGCAATGCAATATAAATATAATGCAGTGCAAGGAGAACACAGATGAGGAAGATGTGTGAAAAATTAAGAACATCTTTGGCGCCTTGTCCGTTCCCTCCGAAGAGGAGAGGAGGCATAGGTTCCTAAGCCAAGCCCAGAGCCATGCTCAGCTAGAAGCATTGATGAGAATCTGGGACGAACGCCACAGGAAGTATTGGTAACATGTGGGCATACACATCTGAAGAAGCAGAAACGCTCTATGGAGCGCACAAAGAAAGGAGCAATAAAATGATCGAATATCCATATTATGCAGACCTAGTAGGTAGCTCAGTCAAGAGCATGTTTGGTGCTTTCATCAAGGACGCTGATCACAAGTCAGCTTTTAACAACATGATCGATGCCAAGGTGAAACTCAACAAAGACATGTATGAAGCCAGCAAAAGCTGGATAGAAAGCATGCAGGATGTGGCCAAAAAAGCCACTGATACGAAGTGGACTGAAGTTTGGCAGAAGCCATTCTACGACTATAAGTGATCTAAGATAGCTGTGCAGCGATACAAAAGCATCGTTATGAAAGTGACGATGCTTTTCTTGCGATCCAAAAAAAGAGAAGATATTAGGTTGACTACGACTAGATTGCAGTTATAATTGTAATTGTAGGTGTGCGCTGATGCTACCTACAGGAAAACAGGAGAATATAGATGCAACCGCATGTTGACCCAACTCAGATCTTTGGTAAAGATCTCATTCTAGTTTTTGGCCCTAAGGCCAAGCGCCGCCATGTCAAGACACTAACATCGGCTGAAAAGCAAGCTATCCTCACCAAGGTTCCGGTCTATGTAGAGACTGATGATTGCTCATCAAACAATCGGCCTAGCATCTTCCAAGTCACCAACAAGATATTAACCATCCTACAGCAGACAGGCGCGCTGATGGGAGTTGATCTGGATTGGTGTGATGATCTACGCAAAGGCAAGTTGGTCCGGCACGATAGCGCCTATGTTGATGCCGGCTTGTGTTATAAGAACAACGATGTCCAACGCGGCATTTGGTTGCGGCATCTCATCGGAGACATCCTTTTCTCTTTCAACCCCACTAACGTACTCAGCGGGCTGGCCCGCAAACTCAGCGATGGCACATACAATCTCAACAATGGCCAGCATCGCACCGTGGCTTGCGTGATCGTGGGAGTGCGTGAGATCCCGCTCGAATACATCTTGAGCGATCTGATCAGCGTGGACGTGGATGAGTATGCCACTGACAATCTCGATACGCTGAGCAGCAGCGAGTTCGATCATTATCGCATCCGTGTATGGCGCGTCAAGATCAGCAAGTCTGAGGGTCGCAAGGATCTCGATCCCCAAGATATCAAGATGGAGTCTATACATGATCTCCATGTCAGCAAGCGCAGCCGATTCGTAGAGAAAGGCACAGAGAATCCAAAGCCGCTAGAATGCACTGGTGTAGGTAACATGATCAAGTATTATGATCGCTATGGGCATGACATCTACTCCAAGGCCTTGGACATCGTTACCACCGTTTGGTATAAGAGCCCTATATCGACTGCGAACTGCTGGGGCATCATGGAGTTCCTCGATACCCAGCTCAACGGCAAAGGACTCAAGGATGACATGTTCATCTATGCGGTCCAGAGTGCTATCGCCCAGCGATACTCAGACCCTTCTAAGTCTGGCATGCATCGTGAGATCAAGAACGTGGTGAAATATAACAATACCTTTAAGGAACTTGACCTCCCAGAGCCTAAGGTGATAGCGGCAGGCATATACAAGATCGTCAAGACATACAACCCTGGCCTTGATCTAGAGCCGATCAAGTATAACGGCAAGGACATGACCAAGGAATACATGGATGGCTTCCGTGTGATGCCTCTTAGACTAGCTGCTTGATATGACAAACATCCACGACGATATCAACGATCTCATCAAGCACAGGCAACTGCACCCTGGCAATGATGAGAACACATATTATAGCCCTGAGCTATATGATTTCGCCGTGGATAACCACGATGACCCGTTGGTGTTGTTCAAGGTAAAGGTGTATGGTTATTACCAGAAGAGATACAAATGGACGCGCGAACAGGCAGATTGGTTCATTGAATACAACATCGCTGAGGCCTACAGCCACAGCGATGGTGCCCAAGAATATCTCTATGATTGGGGCAAAGGCAAGAACAAGGTGACTGGGAACATGATGCATGAGCCCAACCTCGATCACATAGATCCTGCCAGCCTCAGCAACAACGATCATCCCAGCAATTTCAGGATCAGATGCGCTAGGCTCAATGAGAACAAAGGCAACATGGCCACTGATCAAGAACGCAGGGCAACGGTCATCGATACGCTAAAAGACATGAACGAGTCAAGCAGGAACGAGCTACTGTCTTATCTCGATAACTTATATGATAGGAGATAAACATGGAACCCAAGAGCAACAAGACTGATAGTATGTCCAAATCCAACATCGAACGGATCGATCCCAAGGATGATTGGATCGATAAGCTAGATCAAACGCATTACATGATGATCGCGATGGACATCCTCGAACTAGATGTCGAGGATAGTAAACTCGCTGATGCCAAACAGATGTTGAAAAGGATCGGGATAAAGGGCTGATGAAAGTTGGATTCACTTGTTCAGCATTCGATTTGCTACATGCCGGACATGTGGTAATGCTACGCGAAGCCAAATCACAATGTGGATATCTGATCTGTGGCCTGCAGATTGATCCCAGCATGGACCGTCCTGCCAAAAACAAACCTGTCCAGACCATCGTTGAACGCTACGTCCAGTTAGCCGCGGTACGGTATGTGGATGAGATCGTGCCCTACGCCACAGAAACTGATCTGGAGGATATATTGGCCATGTATCCCATAAATATCCGGATACTTGGTGAAGAATATCGTGATAAGGATTTCACAGGTAAGGACATCTGCAGACGTCGCGGTATAGAGCTGTATTTTAATCGCAGGGATCACGGTTTCAGCTCCAGCGATCTCCGCAAGCGCATAGCAAATTAATCTTAGATATATAAGATAAAACAAAGGAGGACTGATATGGAGCGTATCATATCATATGAAAATAGCGGACACATGCTGGATGAGGGGCTGCGGCGATTCATGCTGGTGGTATATGCTAACATGGGCATCGGATTGACAATCACCGCGGTGATAGGGGCGGTTATCGGACTGAATGATAACCTAATCAAGCTGTTCATGGGAGGACCCCAGGCATGGGTCTTCATGTTAGCGCCTCTCGGAATGGTTTGGTAT
>Ga0194116_10005122_pt1 | contig 14570 bp, 22 predicted proteins | sample TA2MahsurfametaG_4_FD_148617 | JGI IMG/M metagenome (GOLD analysis project Ga0194116, IMG submission 148617) | Freshwater microbial communities from Lake Tanganyika, Tanzania - TA2015008 Mahale S9 surface | ecosystem: Environmental > Aquatic > Freshwater > Lake | place: Tanzania: Lake...
TTTTTTATTTTTAAATTTTCTCAAAATTCAAGTCATTGATATTTTAAATTAAATTAAATTTTAAGATTAAAATATATTATTTCCTTTAAAAATTTATTTATCGAATTTTAAGAGTAATAATTATTTCATAAATTAACATTAAATATTAAATTAATATATTTATCTTTTAATTGTCTCATCTCTGTTTCAATTTATATTGACCATTTATATATTTTTATAAGCCAAAAATCCATATAAAATGAAAAAATGGCCAATTGATGTTCAAACAGTTATTCATTGAAAACGTAATCTACTCGTTATTACACAATTATGAAAAAAACATTAGAATTTATATTCATTAAAATATTCCTTCTAATCAAAATTACATTATTAAAAGGCATAAGTAAATTGTTTTGTGATAGAAGAAAAAACAAATAATTATTTAGAAGAAAGTATAATGAGGTATTTCTTCTCATGTGGTTATTCTATTATTTTTGAATATTACAAGGAAATAATACTTTTTAATATGAGGTATTGTACTATATAAAAAGAATATAAAAAAATTTTGAAAAGAAATTTATGAATCATATAAAAAATTTATGAAATATTAAAATTTTCTGTATAATTTTTTAACAATAAAAATCTAGAACATTTTAAATATGCAAAAAATTTGTAATATTAAAGTTTCTCAATATTATTAAACGAATCTAAATTTATAATAATACATTTAAATAAGTTATCAAAAATACCCACATTTCATAGCTTAGTTCTATCGGGTTCAATAATACATAATTTAAGTTTTAATAAATATATTAATAGTTGAATTGTTAATTTTTATCAAAACTTTCAATAAAATTTTTGATTTAATCGAATTAATATTTTATTTTAAATTATTTATAATAAAAATTCATTTTTTAATAATAAATCATTTTTTTCAAATATTATAAAGAAAAATGTCTTATATGCTTCCACATTTAAATAATGGCTGGGAAGTTGACCAGGCAATTTTATCAGAAGAAGAAAGAGTAGTTGTAAGTTTATTTTTAATCAATAATAAAATAAATACAAAAAAAATTATAAAATTTTTTAAAATCAATAAATATCTCATAGGTTATTAGGTTTGGACACGATTATGATCCTCAATGTATGCAAATGGATGAAACTCTTTTTTCTATAGCTGAATTAGTAAAAAACTTTGCAGTTATATATCTAGTGGATATAACAAAAACTCCTGACTTTAATCATATGTACGAACTATATGATCCTTGCACAACTATGTTTTTTTTTAGAAACAAACACATGATGATTGATCTAGGAACGGGTAATAACAATAAAATAAATTGGCCTATAACAAACAAACAAGAAATGATCGATATAATAGAAGCTGTTTATAGAGGTGCAAGGAAAGGAAAAGGACTTGTAATATCACCGAAAGATTATTCTACAAAATACAGATACTGATTAGCTCATATTGGATTTTTTTAAAAGTTTGATTTGTTAAATTCTAATTATAAATTATTTTTAAATTAATCATAAATTAAACTTTTTCGGACAGAAATTCTTATAAAACTCCATATATTATTAATAAATAAATGTTGTCTACATAAGAATCTATTATATCACATTGAGTTCTTTATGTGGATTTTTATTTATTTTTATATAATAATAATTGTATTGGTTGGAAGTAATTAAATCAGGAGATTTTAAAAACATCTATTAATTTTGCATTATTATGGATTTATTGTTCAATTCTATTAAAATCTCATTGAAATAAATTTATTGGATTAGAAACTGAGAATATAGAAAAAATTTTAATTATATCTGATAATATAGAAATTTATTATTGATTTAATCAAATTATCATTGGATAATGAATCCAATTTATGAAATTCTAGAAATTTTCAAGTTCAAAAATTTAGATTTTTAATAAATAACGCTATAAAGTCTAAAGATCGAAGATTGGAACATATTTGAAATTTAATTTAATATTATTAAACAATAATTAATTGTTTTTGATTAGTATAGTTAAAGTAAAAGAATATCGATAAATATCAAAATTTTTCCTTCAATTAAAATCTAATGTTATTAAGTCTATTTTTTAATTAGGTCCGAGAATTTAATTATCATAAACTTGAATATATTTTCCTATAATTCTGTATAGGAATTCCTTTTCTTCATGTAGCTCCATTATCTCAACTAAAATTCTAATATAGGCATTTGGATTTGTGAGTTTATTTAATTTAGATTTCAATTTTTCATATCCATCCGAATTTTTTGAAAAATCAATTATAGGAATTCCCAAAAAGTCGCTCTAAAAGAATTTAAATTAATTTTTCAAAAAAAATAAGTTTATTAAAAATTCTATCATCTAAAATATCTTTTTATAGATTTAAATATAATTAACTTACTCCTTCTAAATCATAAGAAGAACAATAAACTTTTACGATCTTATTTGAATAAGGGCTTTCCCTGCAAAGTAAAACAAAATTATAATATAATTTGCATTCTGTTAGATGGTCAGAACTATTCTTACAGAAAAACTTATTATTTACTAGTTCATCTTGAGTATACTCTCGAGTAGAACGACTAAGATTTAATTATTTTTTAAAATTACTTAATGTTTAAAATTATATTAAATACCTTTCTTTACAATGAGGACAAAATACTTGAGAAAAATCCAAAAGATTATTAGGTAAATAGTCAATAACATTTAAGGTTAAAATTGCATACTTATCTTCTGATATTATTTCGTTTAATGATTTTTCTTTATATAATGATTGATCAGAAGGTAAATCAATTGTAACATTTATATTTTTTTTATAATCTCGGATATTTTTAATAAGATTTTGAGATGGGTTTTCAGCAAAGTCCATTTTATTATAAAGCTTATTCATTAGATTTAAAGCGTAATCAGAACCAGATGGAACTTTGAGAATATTTGAATATTTACTCATTACAAGGTTTAGACTAATAAAAAATTAAGTATTAGAATTGCAAAAAGTATAATATAAATTTTTGAAATGATTTTTACTTAATAGGATCTAAAATCTTTACAGATCTAATTCTAATTATGTCGTTTTTTTCGAAAAAATCAAAATATTTAAAGGCGTGTAATTCACATCCATCAGTTTCATCTTGAACATAATAAATAACTTTATCCAAATATTCTTCTTTCTCTACAACATGAAGCAAGAAATCATACTCTCTTGAATCAATTACCCTCTGACTCAATTTCGATTCTTTATTATAAAACAAACTATTTCTAATAGGAAAATATTTATTAATCCATTCTCTAAGTGAAATCAATTGATCATAATCGGTTTTTTCAAAAGTATAATTACTTGAAGAACAACCAATAGGCTTATCATCTTCAGCATCAACTCCAGGGAATAAGATCCATGAAGATTTTATTTTGCTAATATTCGTTAGGTTTAAGTATATATTCTTTTTGTTTTTCTTTCTCTAATCAGTTAAATTTTTTATTTTGTTTTATTTTTAAGCGCTAAATAAATAATTCTGAAAAATTTTAATATTCTTCAAAACAAATTTTCGATAAATTTTTTTCAGATCTTTATATCAATAAAAGAGAGAATAAAAAATTTGCAAAAAAGAATCTCTTACGAAAACTCCTCTATGCACTCTAATTATGTCTCCAACGCTATGAACAAACGGAAGATTTTCTTTGCAATTGGATTTAATAATAAGATTAATTAACTCATCATTCAAATTATTGGGATTAGTCAGACAATTTACATTAGGATCAATAATTTTTAAGTAGCAAATATAACTGTTTGGAGACTCTTCTTGAAGTGGAAAGGAAGAGTCATATATGATTCCATAAAAATTATAATCACCATCACTTTTCATATCTTTAATTTGGGTGTATTTATATTTAGATGTTGCCATTTTGCAAAGTTAATTTTAAATAAATTTTAATCAAAAATTTTTTAAAAATTAAAGTTATAAAATTCAACGGAAAAGATATATATATTTAAATGATTAATATGCTTTTCATTTATTTTATTGAAAAAAAGTTCCAAAAAAAATCCTTTATCTTAACATAATAAAAAATTTAAAAATTCTTATTAAATTAATTTAGAAATCATTTTTGAAAAAAAGATCTGAAAATACATTTTTCAACTAATTATTCCGAAAGAAATAAATTTTAATATTATTTTGAATTCGAATTTCTTAAAATTATTATATATTTTTACTTTAAAAATTAAAACCTAATAATAAATAACTCTTAATTTAGATTTTTCAATCTTATTAGCTTTTACAGTGTATTTTCCATGAGGAATTAAATAAATTCAATTAATTGTTATTTTTATTGTATATTTGAATGAATAACTTCAATTTCCTTTAACTTACCATTATTGTTGACTAATTGAAAACCATATATATAAATTTTCTCTCCTTGATTAATCAAATTTTGGATTAAATCTAATTCTGATAGTCTTTTCATTTGTTCGTTTATATTGATTAGGGAAAAATTTTGTTCATATTTTTCATTATCTCTCTTAGCTTCGTAAAGTTGATTTCTATTTTCCTCTGCAATTGATCTTAAATTTTTTAGCCATTTATTAATAACCCCTTGCTTTGTTGGGTAAATAGATTCCTTAAGTGCTTTACAATTTGTATGACCCAAAATAATAAAATTTCTTATATATAAATTTTCTATAGCATATTGAATTGCACACATAAAATTAATATCTCTATCAATAATAATGTTTCCGATATTTCTATATAAAAAGACCTCTTCTTGATTTAAACTAAATAAAGCTGGAACATCTATTTCACAATCAGTGCAGGCAAAAACGAAAAACTTGGGAATTTTATTTTCTTGATTATTGACTTTTTCTACGTTACTGAGAGAATTATTAATATTCAGAATGATTTTAGAGTCTCGATTGGTATTATAGATTGACAAATTAGTTTGAAAAATATCATCTAAAGATCTATTTTTTGTCTCCATAAATCTTTTGTTGCCTGAAATTAATTTGTCAAAAATAATTTTGAAATTTTCATCTAATTCTGCTAATTGAGAAGGTATAATTTTTGCCAATTTAGAGTTTCCTGTTGGGTCTTGATTAAGATTAAAATGATTATAATTATTTCTTTCATAATTATTTTTGTCATTTTTAACTGATTTCACCTTTTCCCTGAATGTAAAAATAATATAATTAAAATTTAAATTTATGTTAACGTTTTATTTTACTTGAATATATCAAAATTTGTTTTATCTGGGCTCTTATTCACTAGTTTTTTGTCATTGTGATCTTTCTTAAAAAAAGAGTCTTCACAACAGTCATCAAAAAATGATTTATCTTCAAATTGACTTTTCAAAAAATAATGGAATTTCCCAATATCAAGGCTTTTTCGAGTCTCATTGTTGTTCAAGTTTGCTTTTTCCTTTTAATTGATTAAAAAACATTAAAGATAATTACAAGCAATTTCTTAAGTAAGTTTCTTCTATCTTTTTCATTTTCAATTTGTTTTTTGTGTATTTTTATAAAGTCGTATTTATATTTATCTAGTTTTTCTTTATTTGAATCCTTAAAGTCATTCTTACTCTTTTAATTTATTTTAATAATTAAAAAAATTTATGAAAAAAGAAAGAAACTTAAAAAAAATATTTTACAATATTTCTAAGATTAGAAGTATTAGTGGAAAAATATTCTTCAAAAAAGTACATTTGAGTTTTTCTCTCTAAATTTTTCTGCTCTCTTAATCTAGCATTCAATAAAATTTCAATCTTTTTATTTCTTTCTTGCTGCTCTTTTAATAAAATGTCATTGTATTTATTATGCTTTGAAAAAACCTTAGGAGATGAAAATAAAAAGTCAGTTGCAAAAACATTGGAAAAATTTTTATTTTCCTTTTTTAAAATCGGAAAAGCATTATTCTTATTCGAATTTCTTGGAGATATTTTGAATTCGTCTAAGAAGAAGTTATAATCTGTTTCTTTTTTCACACGACTATTATTTACAGATAATAATTTAAGATTATTATATCATTAATTAATTTTTACTTAAATTTTTATTTAAAGAAAAATTACATATCTTTATCTGAGCTATGGAATTTATTAAAATGAGTATTGAAATTAAAATTATGATTATTTTTATCAATGTAAGTACTCATCTTTACTTTTATTGAATTTTAAATTAATCCAAAAAATTATAATTATATTTATTCCAATTCTAAAGATGACTTTTTCAAATTAATCAAAAAATAAATTAGTATTAAAAATTAAGAATTCAGATTTAATTTTAAATAGTGAATTTTTCATTTTTTTTAAATCCATTTGATAATTTACAGTATAATAAAACTAAAAAATCAAGTGATGAAACTATCAGATTTATTTAAATTATCAATTATCCTTTAACTCAAAAATTTTAATTTATAAATAATTAAAAAATGAATTCTCATGAAGCAAAAATTAATGTTCTAATGGAAAAAATATCAATATTAGAGAATTCACTTTCAAAAGAAAGAGAAAATAAATTAAAATTTGAAGAAGAATCAAAAATTTTAAAAACCCTAACAATACCTAATTTAGAGAAGCAATTAGACGAAAAAGAGAGTTTATGTAGGACTGTTTATATTGAGAAAATAAGAATAGAAAAAGATTTTAATGAGAAATTAAAAAATGTATAATTCTAAGAAGATTGCAATTTAATTTTATTCTTATAAAAAATAAAAAATTCTATATAAATTATTATATAATATTTATTATCTAATGTCTTTTTACTTAGGCAACCTTAAGTAATGGAACAATTACTGCTCAAATTAATAATAATAATCAAAATATTTTTTCAAATATTGCATTTAACGATATTTTACTTCAGAGTGAAAATAACAAAAATATTGTTAGTAAATTAGAATATGTCCAAAATTTATATAAAGATCTAAAAAAAAAATTTGGGGATCTCCAATCTGAAAAACTAAGAATCGAGCAAAATTTACTTGCGAAATTAGATGTTGAAAATGAAAAAATTGATATATTAAATAGACAAATCAAAGATTTGGAAAATACTATAAACCTCAAAAATCAAAATATTAAAAATTTAACAGAATCTAATAAAAATTTACTCAGCGAGATTAGCCTTTTAAATGTAAACTATAACGATCTCAAAAAAACCAATGAAGTGAAAATTTCTGATTTAGACTTCTCAAAAAAAGAGTTAGAAAAATAGTAAAAAATAACTTATTATTTTTCATTTGGAAAAAAATAGAATTTTTAAAATATTTTATTATAATAATCTAGTAAACAAATAATTTCAGAATATCAATCTAAAATAAAAAATTCAGAAGAAAGTTATTCAAAAATTTCTAAATGCTTAGCAGATTTAAAAAATAGCGTACTTTTAAAATTATCTTATCATTTTAAATTTAGATGTCAGATTTGGAGCTATCGAATTACATGTTTAATATTATACGTATCGGAAGTGTATTTGAATCGAATACCTGCGTAACATTTAAATATTTATAATTATAGTTAATGTTTTCCAAAAATGAAGATGGTCAATATATAGTGATAATTAAATATGTTACAACTTCTGTTATGCTTAACATTATCGATATAGAAGATATATCATTAACTGAAGATAATTTACTTCTCTTCACATACAAACCAGAGAAAAATATGAAATGTGAAAAGTTTAGAACGAAAGAAAATGAGACTATAATAAATATATATCAAAAAATGAAGAATAAAGCTCTTCAAGTTACTGATGAAAAAAATATTAAAAAAAGTGAAATTGACAGGAATAAGAAATTAAAAGCACAAATTCAAAAAAATTTGCTAGATATTTTTTAGAAGATTAAAATTAATATGTTTTTATAGATGTTTTGTGAATGGGTTTTTAAAATTAATTATAAAATCACAAATTTGATTATTAAATTTGAAGTTTATAAATAATTTATTAAAATAAATAAAATTGAATTCATTTATATTATTTATTCGAACCTCAAATAATATTTTAATTAATAATTATAAATATAAACTATAATTTCTATAAAAATTAAGAGTAAGTTGAAATCTATCCTCTTGGCTTTGCTAAGTTAAGTAACTCTTTTTGAATTGATTGTAATTTTATATCATAATAAACATAATTATTGAATAGTTGTGTAAACTAATATTAATAAATTATTACATTTAAATAATTCTCAGGAAATGTGTCGGTCATCAATTTTCCTAATTCTTCTAATAATTCATTATTGTTTGAAGCTTCTTCATCATTATTATTCTAAAAAAATTATGGTAATTTTTATAATAATAAATTTTACATATATTTTCTTATAATAGAAGGAAAATATTTTCAAAGATTTTTCTTCTCCAAATTTTTCCATTATTCCAACTTTATAAGTATCCATTTTTTCTTTATATTCTACTCTTTTTTCCTCAAGTAATTTCTTTATAATTTATCCAATTTTTAAAAGCTTTTTGAAGTTGCCACATTTATGGCTAATAAATAATTGTTTTTATTATGTATGAAATTTAATCTTACGATTTCTTTTGATGAATTCAGATTTGTGTCTTTCATCACCACAACTTCTTCATTTTCATAAGAACTATTTGTTTCCTCTGATTGTTCTTCAGTCTCTTCTTCTTCATATTCATCTTCTTCATTTTCAGTATTATAATAATCTCTATCTGAATGATCCAATTGATTCTCTTGTGAAATATCATTATTTTTATTTTTTATTTTGCATTCTTATAATAAGTTATTTACATTTAGAAAATTTTAAAACTTTATAATTCATTTTTACCTATTTGATTATCCAATTCAATTGCTTTTTCATTATCATCTTTAAAATTATGAGTTATACTCTCCTTTTGATTGTTAGTGTGTTGATTACTCTCTGAATTGGATTTTCTTTCTAAATCTTCGTTCGTAGCAGGAACATTGATTATAAAACTTTCTTCAGTCTCATGTTCATTATTAGAAAAAAGTGGGACATTATCTATAATATCAACTTTTTTCTTTATTAAAGAAAGAATTTTATTCGCAGGCAAAACAACAGATTCTCTATTATTTTTTTTATTATCTCTTATCAGAGAGGGTCTTTGCATAGCTTTTGATTCTTTATTACTTTCATTTTTAGAAATTAAATCACACTTTTTTACTGGATCTTCATTTTTTATATTTTCTTTTTTTTCTTGATTGCTTTCTGTTATTTCATCATTAATTTTTTTATTCAAGTTTTCATTTTGCGTTTCTTTAGGATTAGAATCTATATTATTTTTTGAGTTAGTTTTTTTCTCAGCTAGATTGTAATATTTAATTTGAAATACTTTTGGTACTTTCATTATATTTTCTTTTTTTGATTCGTATGTCTCAAATTTATTGTCTTTCTTATACGATTTATTTACACTAACATTAACTTCTGCTTGATCAATTTTCTTTTCGTCAATTCGAATGTTTTTCATGAAATTATTTTCAAAAACCAAATTATCTTTTTTTATGTTTTTATTGCTAATTCTTGTCGATGGGGTGTTGTTATATTTCAAAGCGTTAATTTTTTTATTATCTAATCTCTGTTCGGATAAATTTATATTAGTATTTGGTTCAAGAATTTTATAATGATCAAGGTTTTTATTTGAAGAAATAGGTTTTTTATTTGCTATTTTTTCATCCTTTATAATAATTAAATTTTGTTTTTCTTCATGTATCAAGTTTTTATCCGAAAAGTCTGACTTGGGATATATAAGCTATATATAATTAAAAGGATAATAATAATAAATTGTATTTTTTATTTTTAAATTAATTTTAATAAATTTACTCCTTCAATGAAATCAGTAGCTTTCAATTTATCATTTAAAAAATAAGCAGTATTCTTATTCATAGTATCAGAACCCACTGAAATCATAATTTATTTATTTATATTTATAATATTTATACAGCAAATTTAGAAAATAAATATTATACTCACTTCCTTCAACAACACCTTTATTTAATTCGTCTTTTGCTTGGAAGTTAATGTCAGATTTTATATCATCAATTGCTTTGTAATTTTCTGAAAATTCTGCAAGTAGATTAGAATGCTTATACATATTCACACTATCGATCCCTTTCTCACTCCAAGCAGAATCAATAGCATATAATTTAGTCGAGTCAGTTGTTTGTCTGTATTCACTGCTTTTTAATTCCTCTCTAATTAAAACACTTGATAAATCACCTTCATTATTCGATTTTCTTTCTCCTTGAATATTTAAATTATTATTAATATCAAATTTTTTAATATTTAAATTATTTAGTTTGTTTTTAGCATTAGTTTTTTTGTTATTTAACTTCTCTTCTTTCTTAGGATGTTCAGGATTATTGATGATTCGATTGTTTTTGTCAATGTTATTCATTATATTTTCTATTTCTGCTAATCTCTTTTTTAATTTATCAGTATCCAAATCAGCTTCCTTTCCAAAATTCTCATTATTATTTTTATCTTTTGGTTTTTCTTTGTTTAATAAGTTATTGACATTAACAGGTTTGAAATTTTCAGATTTTCTAATATTATTTACAGGGCTAAGATCAACTACATTGCTATTTTTTTTATTATGAAGATTCTTTAAGTTATTGTTTGGGTCTTTCGATTCTTGAGCTCTAGATTGAGGTCTATTCTATTTTAAAAATTTAATTATACTTGAAAATTTTTTAGAAGAATCTCATTTCCAATCTTTTTACTATTAATTTGCTGCAATTTTAAATTCTTTGCTAATCCTAATTTAATAAAGATAAAATATTTGAATAATTATTTAGATATATATTTTAACCTTTTTCTTTTAAATTTTTTTCATGCTCATTGATATTTTCATTTGTAAGCAAATTTTTAAATCTACCATTGTCTGCCTCTAATATTAAAATAGAAATTTAAAACTTTTTTATAAATTACTTTTTGGGTCATTATTATTTGCAGCTAATTTCTTAAATTTCTCTAAGTTCAGATTTGAAACATTCAAATTATTGTTTGATAAATTTATTAAATTTTTGTTAGATTCTTGTCTTTCTTTTTTGAAAATGCTCCCATAGCCTTCTTCGATCATTAATTCCGATAAATTATACTGTTTCACTTTCTTTATCACAACTTAAATATTAATTAGAAAAATTAATTTATATTTTTTTCAAATTATTTAAATTTTTAATTTACTTTGATCTTTTAGAATATCTTTAATAAACGGCCTCTTGTCATACATTTTTTCCAATAGCTTTTCAATAGTTTTTTTTAAATCAATTGAATATTCTTTTGTATTGATAGGCTCATAAGTTCCTTTTAATATTTTTAATATTAAAGCTCCTTGATTTGTTGCGTTGAAAGGATGTTTGTAAGTAGCCATCTCATATAAAATGCATCCTAAGGCCCAAACATCAGATTTTTCATTATAAGGTTTTTCTTCACAAATTTCAGGTGATAAATAATATGGAGTTCCTACAAAAGTTTTCGCAAAGCTATTTGGATTAAGTGCTTTTGCGACTCCTAAATCTCCAATTCTGATTTGCTCATTTTCTTTGATCATGAAAATATTCATAGTTTTAAGATCTCTATGAAGAATATTTTTAGAATGTATATATTGAAGACCAAGACATATTTGAATAAAAAATTTCCAGATTTTTTCTTCAGGTATAAATTTTCCTGTTTTTAACGCTTGCTTAAGAAATATACCCAAATCACCTCCATCACAATATTCCATAACTATATTAAGACAATTATTCTCGATAAAACTATCGAAATATTTTACAACATATTTTGAATTTAAAGAGGATAAAATGTTAGATTCGTTTTTAACCTCTTCGATTTGAATTTTATCCATGCTGAAAAGTGATATTTGCTTTAAAACATAAGTATTTTTGTCATCTAATTGAATTTTTAATTATATATTAAAGAGTTTTAAGCTATTTTTTAATTCTTAAATTTATTTTGAAAATAATTCCTAAAAATTATATTATTTTATATGATTTTAAAACTAAAAATTACTTTTATTAAAAACTTTGTAAACAACTCCATATGATCCTGTTCCTAATTTTTCTTTTAAAATATAATGTTTTATAATATTATGATTATCATTATCAATATCTGACATTAGACACTTCTTGATTTTTTAACTAAATAAAATAATAAATTAAAGAATATTTTTCAAAGTAAAAAATTTAATGATGAAAATATTGAAAAAGAATGCAACATTTCAAATATAATAATTCAAAATCCTAATTTTAAGATAAATAAGATATTATTCAAATAAAATGATATTATTATTTAATTTAAATAAAAAAGCGAAAGGATTATTTACTTGAATTTTCCTTTTTTCAATTTAAATATTAAAAGTAACTTTTTATAAAAATTTTAAAAATTTAATTATTTATTAATTTTGAAAGTTCAATAATTTTTGTCATATCTATTAAGGCCAAATCCATACTCATTGGAAAATCCTGAGAAATTATTCAAATAATCATTATTTGGATTTAAATTAATCCCTCTATTTCCTGTATATGTTGAATAATTTTCCCTTCTCCCTAAATAATATCATGTATTAATACATTTGTTTAATTTCTATTTTAAATCTAATGAAGATTTTGAATATGCAAAAAATATTTTTACTTTGATCATAATTATTTGGCATCAAATCATTTTTCAACCTTTCTTTACTATCATTTTTTATAGAATTTTTTCCTTGAGTGTTGACTCTCCCAGGGTATTCTTCTCTTTCAAATTCTTCCAATTGAGAGGATTCTAAAAAGTCGCTATTTAAAATATTATTTTTGAAATTGTGATTTTGATTACTAACTTCATTCATTCTTTTATTCTGTTTTTGATCTTCAAATTTATTAAAAAATACCAAAAATATTGAAATACTTAGTTATTATCTTAGTAATTTAATTTATCAAAAAGAATAAATAAATACTTATGTTATTCAAAGTTTTTATCTGTGTGTTTGAAAATCTTATTAATTTTTGTTTGCTTTTTAAATCTCCAAAATTATTAAGATATTTAAGAAGTTTGTTTTCATCATCATGAACATATTTATATTCAGTTAGTTCTAAATTCAGCTTTGTTCCATCGTTTGCCTCTTTTAGAAATTGCGTATATGCATTAATGATATCATTTACCTTATTAGTTTCTCCATTGGAAACTGAGATGATGTTTCTTTTGAGATCGTCAGCATCTTCCATTTTAGAAGAAAAATAATCTAATTTTTCTGATAATTTATCTGCATTTTGTGAGAATAAGATGTTGATGTTTTCGACTACCTCAGTTTTTTTTTCTTCCAAAAATTTTATTATTTTATCATAAAACTGGACCACTCTTTGCTCTTCATTGAATTTGTTTTTTTTAATATCATTCAAAGAATCATTTAGAATATCAACGTGATTTTGATTGTCATTAAGTAATTTATCTAAATTTTCCATTAGTTCAGAACATTTTTCTTTTATTTCCTTTATTTCCAATCGGGGATTTTTTTTGAATTTATTAAAGGCACAATAAACACATATCACTTCTTTCGATTCTTCTACGTAATGTGATAGTTTTTGACCTGGATGTTCTCTGCAGCAGTCCTATTAATTTAAATTTTCAAGGAATTGGTTAAAACTGAATTATAAATGAAGAAAATATTGTTTATAAAAAGTATTAATAATTTAAAAATGTTTATACTTCATCTAATTTTTCTTCATTTTCTTCCTTTGTTTTATCAATTATCAAATTGTTCAGTAATCTAAGCTCTGAAATATTTTTTGCCATACAACCATCTTCAGGGCAGTAAACTTTTCCCTCTTCATCAGTGTAATTGTTCTCCAAGCAAAATTTACAAAAAAAATGTCCACATTTTAAAAGATAAGGAGTATTCTTTCCTGAATTAAAATTATTTTTACAGCATTGGCAAACAGAAATGTATTTTAACGTTATTAAATTTGAATTCTGATTTTCACTTTCATTATTAAGCTCGTAAGTATTATCTAATTTCAAGTATAAATAAAATAAAAATTATAAATATCTCAACTGTAAGTTTCAGATATTAAATTTTAGTTATAATTTTTACATCAATAAAATAAAATTCTTCTTATTTTTACCTTTTTTTCTTAAGTTTGAGTAATTCGAATTATAATTTTTCAAAAATTTATCGTTGTTTGAATTTGTATTATGAGACTCATATTCTTTACGAACATTGATCTGATTATCAATTTCATCGCAAATATTATTAGTTGAATCCTTTAATTCTTTTTCTCTCGCTTTTAATTTATCAAAATTATCTAAATCTGAAATGTTTTCTCGAGGATCATTTTCTTCGTTATTATTCTCTTTTTCAAAATTTAGCATATAGGCATCATCATTATCATAGATATGAATATTTTTGTCTACATTTAAATTTAAATTATTAGAATCTTTTTCTGGATATGTAACTTTTTCTCTTCCTAAATTAGACATTTATGTGAATAATATTTGAAAAATAATTTATTTATCATTATTTAATTTGTTCATTTTTGATTATATTCAAAAAAATGAGATATTCAAATATAGATATTATATTAATTTAATACAAAATTTCTTCTATGAAGATATTTGTTATTTAATTCATCAGATAATTAGTGGGGATTGGG
>Ga0194116_10005124_pt1 | contig 14564 bp, 14 predicted proteins | sample TA2MahsurfametaG_4_FD_148617 | JGI IMG/M metagenome (GOLD analysis project Ga0194116, IMG submission 148617) | Freshwater microbial communities from Lake Tanganyika, Tanzania - TA2015008 Mahale S9 surface | ecosystem: Environmental > Aquatic > Freshwater > Lake | place: Tanzania: Lake...
GAACAAAGAATAAAATAAATTGCTTCTCGTGTGTTAAAAAGAAATCGAATTTATTGAAAAAATAATTTAAATTCTTTTCAATATCCAATAAAATTCAATATAAACTACAAAGAATTCTTATATTTTATGACCATAAATACTCTATTAAATTATTTTTATAGATTTTCTTTATTTAACTAACTAAATCCTTTCCATTACTTAAATATGTTAAAATGCTAATAGATTCTAATATAATAAGTAATTTATCTTCAATTTTTTCAAAAATTTTAATTTTTTTTTTAAATACAAAATAATTCAACTCAATCATCCACATAAAAAATTATAAAAGCTTAAACAATTCAGGAATATCATATGCATCCTTGAAAAATTTAAATTAAAAATTAATTTATTAATAAATCTAATAAATGATACTTTCCTATGATGATGAAGAATATTTCAGCAATCCTCTTTCATCTCAACAAAAGTTGGATTCAGAATTTAATGAAAAATTAAAACAAATCGAAAATGAAAAGAAAAAGCAAAATCAAGATAATTCATTGGCTTATGAAACAAAAAAGCAAAATATCAATATATTTGCTGCTTCTATTTCAGAACAAAATGATTCGAGCTGTGATGATGAAATTCTAAAAACAATATCAGAAATGAAAATAAATAAAAACCAGGAGAAAATAGCTAACTATAAAAGTAAATGTCCATCTCAAGGAGAAAAATTATTGTCAAGGGATATGTTAAATCTAATAAACTCTCCAAACACAGTAAAAAAATATCTTTTAAAATTTTATTTGTTTTCTTTAAATCAAATGTTTATTTTTAATCATCCTTATTTAATTATATAAATGAAAAACCTTTTTGAATAATCTTCTGCAATTCATGGAAATATATTTTATATAAAACTAAAAAGATTAATAAATATTCAATTTTATTTTCTTATTTTTAATTTCTAGTGATTGATTAAGCTGAAAGCTTAAAATTTATTTTAATCTATTTTATAATTAATCTTCATTTTTAGAGACTAGATAGAATAAATTTTTTAAAAATCTATCAAAAATTGGTTATTTATAAGAAATCAAAATTGTTCCTCTACTTTAAATTTTAAATGTATTAATAAATGCTTATTATTTTGAATATTGTTTAAAATTTCAGAAAAATAGGAGCTTAAGTCAAAACTCTAAAACAGAATCGGACGAACAGAACTTAAAAAAGAATATTGGATCTCCGGCTAAAAACAATACAAGCGTTAATGTATTTATTTTTCTCTATTTATTATAAAAATTAAAATTTTTAAAAATTTTTCATAAGAATATTTTTAATTTTAATACTGAGTTTATTTGAAATTTAGTGTAGTAGTATATCGAATTATTTGATTAAAAATTTGGAAAGAAAAGAAAATTTAGAAAATTTATGGAAAAGCAAAGACGATATTTCTGGGACTCATTCTGAGCCTGATATTAATAATAATGATATTATTAGCAAAGATTTTTTAATAAAAAACAATTTAATAATCAACGAAAATAACGAAGAAATTTCTTCTATAGAACTCAGCTTTAACAGTGGCTCAATGGATAATATTTCTAAAAAGAATTTTATTCCTAAAATTGACTTAATAAAAAATAATGAGAAAAATACGAATGCAACAAATACAGTCAATAGCAAGAATTCTCCTTGTATATTAGGAAACGATTTTGAAGAAGTAATTTTAAAAATAAAATATAAACTTAAATTTTATTAATTATTTGATAAAAATTAAGTTTTTTAATTTAATTTCCTTAACTCAATTTTAAAAGAAAAATTATTACAATAAAAATAAGACAAAGTCTCCTTTTGATTGCAAAAATCCTATATTGAATTAGTAAGTTTTTTTGTAAAGAAAAAAATAACTTTTAGTTATGATTATTCTTCAAATCAAATTATTTCGAATGAAAATAAAAATGTAAATGAATATTCTCAGAATTTCGATAACAACAAAAAATATGGTAGTGAAAACTATAATACGAATAAGAATAAAGAAAATTCTTCAACTGCAAAAAAAGGTAAAATTTTGATACACAGAATAATGATTTCGTTTTTAATAAATTTTATCATATAAATATAGATTCTTTTTCTCATTAAATCTTGAAAAAATAGATTCTTATGTTTATACATTTAGATAATATATAAATTTTAGATTTGAAGCTTGATGCAAACATTTTTATCACCAACAAGGAAAATGATTCACCTTCAAAGAAAATGGATTTTATCAAAGACCCTACAAAAATAAATACTGAAAAAATTAATCAAAATTTTAAATCCGAAAATAACAACAAAAATATCAATAAAAATAATAATTTAAACGTTTTTCTTCCAAATATAGATAACAGCTATTTAGCAAATCACATTCAAGATGAAGTTTTCATTCCAATTTTAGACGAAACTAGTATTTCTAATTATTACAATGTTCCAAATGAAATAGATTTTTCTAATGAAATTGAATCTGTAGGTTATGATAGCAAGAGACAACAAAATATTTTATTTAATCAACCACCTCAATTGTTTAATTATAATCTAAATCAAAATTTAAAAGACAAAGAAAGGAGCCTCCAAAAAAATTTAATAAATGAAAATAATAATATTAATAATAAAGCTTATAAAGCCAAACAAACTGTTAATCCTATAATAAATCAAAAAAATAATAATATTGATTATAATATAAACAAAAATTTAGTAAATTTAAAAGAACTTGATAACAGCGATTATTTCGATTTTTCAAATATTGAAAAATCCAATAGTATTTTCGTAAAAAATTCTAATAAAAATAATAACTTCTATAGCACAAATAAAGATGATGATAAATACTTTAATAACTTAATGAAGAGCAACGGAATTATGAATATGAAGAATTTTAACAACACAGATTTTTTTATGAACTATAATGGTGAAAACATATGGGCTGATTCAAATTACGGCTTCCATAATCAAAATAAAAATAACAAAAAGGATTCTATAAATGATATACCTCAGGAATTCATATTGCAAAATAATAATTTTAATTTTTATAAAAATGAATTTTACTCGATGAAAAATAATTTAAATGAAAATTATGTTGGATCCCCATATAATGCTATGAGTATAGATTCAAATAAAATGCATCAAAATTCAATAGGATTTAACAATAATAATAATATGGTTAATGCAAAAAATTATACCAGTTTTAATTCAATGAATATGAACTCTCCCAATTTCAAAAACTTAAATCCAAATATCATAATGAATATGAATAATAATAATTTTGCCATCAAAAGTAACAGTTTTAATTCTAGTAACAATAATAATAAAAATATTGTGTCTGCAAATAAAATCTCGAAATTTTCTAATGGAAATAAAAAAACTAACGCGAACCAAGTTTTTCTTTTGGAAAATATTCAAGCAAATATTTCATATAAAAACTCGAAAAACAACGAGATGAAAATTATTTTAGGGAATTCCCCTGTAAATAATGATTTTGATCACAATATGATATCAATGAAACTCAATAGAAATATTTCAAATTATACCGAGTTATCGAATGATGAATTAGCCAGATTTGCTTTGATGATTTCCAAAGATCAATGTGGGTGTAGGTTTATTCAGAAAAAAATTTCAGAAAATTCAGATTTTTCGAATAATTATTTATTTCCACATGTAATTTTTTATTACTTTTTTATCAAAATTAAGAAATAATTCTTTTAATATTTTTTTATGGTTAAAACAATTACTTTATAATTTCTAGCAATATTTCAATAATTAAAATTAATTTACTCATTATTTAATTATGAATATGAAAAATAGCTCAAAGAAAACTTTAATGAATTATGTCTTGATCCTTTTGGGAATTATTTAATCCAAAAATTAATTGAATTTTTGGAAGATGAGAAAGTACTTGATGTTATACAAATAATAGGAGATGAATTTCGCAAACTTGGATTAAGCCCACATGGGACAAGAGTAATCCAAAAATTAATAGAAAATTTAAGAAATGAAGAAATTATGACTTTGTTCAATACAAGGTTAGAGGAGCATCTAATAGAATTATCTAAAGATGCGAACGGTAATCATATTATACAGAAGTATCTTTATACAATCAAATATCCAGAAAATCAATTTATATATGATATTTTAACTGCAAATTTATATGAAATTGCTACTGATAAGCATGGATGTTGTGTATTACAAAAATCCTTGGATGCTGCAGATACTGAACAAAGAGTAAATGAAAAACAATCTTTATTTAAAATAAAATAATTTTAAAGGTTGAGTTAGTTTAAAACATATTTAAAAATAATTTCTTTTAATTTAATTATTTCTTTACTATTTAAATTTATAGCTATGCTTGATAGAAATAATCCTTAAAAGAGCTCTTGAATTTATGACCGATCAATATGGGAATTATGTTATTCAATTTATCTTGACTTTAAATGATTTTTCAACCAATAAAAAAATTGCCGATATTTTTATTTCGGATCTGCATTACTTGAGTAAGCAAAAATTCTCTTCAAATGTTATAGAAAAAGTAAATTTATTAATCAAAATATTCTAATAAATTTATATGACTTAGTGTTTTGATCATTCGGATGATGAAATAAAATCAATGATAAATAATAAATTGTGTAAAGATGAACATTTGATTGGAGAATTATTAACGGATATGTATGGAAACTATGGTATGAACTTTATAATTTAATGAATAAAATATAAGTCAAATTCTTCGATGAAGAAAATTGTTAATTTTTATGAATTAGATTTTTTGAATAAATAAAAAAATTAATTAATAAATTAGTTTTACAAAAAGCTTTACAAACAGCGAAGAATGAAAATTTCGAAAAATTGATCAAAGTAAATCTATTTAATCGTTAGGTTTTTAAATCTCTTACAGCGGGTTTATTTTTATTAGAAAAGAAATTTTAATTATTTTTTTATAATCATCAAACTGTGATAAATTTATTTTTAATATTTGATAGTTCACTTATAACAACTTTGAAAAATTAAAACGTGTATCTTTTGGAAATAAGCTGGCGAACAAACTTCTCAGCCTTTATAATGAATTATCAAACCTTGTTTTAAATAAGCTTAACTCTTCTTCTAAAAACTTCCAAAGCGGGAATCTAGAACATGATAATAATAAAATTTTAAACTCCCAAAAAGCTTCAGAATCAAATTTCAGCAATACGAATAATAATAATACACAAAATAACAATCTCTTGAATAATTTGAATATTATTCCTAAAAAATTTAAAAATAATAACATAAAAAATAACAGCATTAATAAGAACAACACACTCACACCAAATTTTGTTAATTTTAATCCGAGTATGCACCAATATAATCAAATAAGTAATCGAATTAATAATTTCTCGCAAAACCAAAGCTTGAGAAATTTTAATCCTAATATGATTATTTATAATAACAATATGCAACTAGGAACAAACCCAAATTTGATAGGTTTAAATCAAAACCAATATGATAGCCCGAATAATATTAATAAAAACAATCAAGGGACCAACAGGAGAAACTATCAACAATTTTCAAATATGGATCAGTTAAATATGATGAATTTTAATACTAATAACTTCCCTCAGCAACAGCAGCATTTTATAAATTCAAATAATTATTATAATTCTGTTAATCATATGAATTTAATCAACAATTGTAATAATAGCATGAATAATAACATGTTAGGTAATAATAATCCTCCAAATCAAAAAATGTATAGATGATTGTAAAATAAGTATTCTAGAATAAATAATATTTAAAAACATTTTGATTTTTAAAAGAATTGTTAATGAAAATAAGAGAAACTAGAGAGTTTTTGGGCAATTATTAAATTTTGGAATTATAATTTTGAAAATAAGAAAATTTTTGATTTGATGATATTAAAAATAAGTTTATGAAAATATTTTAGAACAAAATGCATTATTGATATTCTAAATTATTTTATTATTGTAATATATATATTTAAAATCTAAACAAATTTCTTTTATATTAAGAATATCATTCAAATCTATTTAATAGACAATATTAATCTTATTTAAATGTTTTTTCCGACATTTTTTGTTATTTTATAAAAAAAAGTAAAAATTAAAATCTTGACTTTGAAGAGAAACAAATAATTATTTTTTTAAGTTCATTTTAAGAATTATATCGTAATTTTTCTAGTTGGATATTTTATTGCCAAATAAAGGAGCAATTTTAATTAATCTTAAATTTTGAAATTTAAAAGATAAGTTTTTATATAATAGTATGAAAAAAAGTATTAGCTAAGTTTCTGGTATTTTATCAATTAAGAATAAAATGAATTGAAAAAATTATTATACTTAATTTCAAGAAACGGAAAAAATATTTCAATGAATAAATAAACATTTTTATTTAATTAAAAATATCTGTATTTTTCTTTAAAAATTTCTTATTTAATTATTCATCCATGCTTTTACTAGTAATTTTAATAAAAATGAATATTAAAAATTCTTTACATTTATGATAAAAGTTTATAAAATGATAAGTCTTGAATATTTTTATTTTTCTTAAAATTTTAAATTCTAGGAAATTATTTCATAAACCTTGACGGTTTAAAATTAAATATTAGCAAGTTTCATATTATTTATTCATAATAAAACAATTTATTATTTATTAATTTATTTAAGATAAATTTTTTAATTAATAAGTATAATAATATCTCCAAGATGACTGAAAATAATGATCAAAATGATGGCCCGGAAGCAAAGCTTTTTAGAAAAAATGCTTTCAAGCAAGAAAATAATCTTTTACCAAAATCTCTTTTAAAAGATTTGATAGATGATGAATCTTCATCTGAGTCTGTTGATAATTCCTGTATCCAAGAAAAAACTTCCCCTATTTTTCCTAAAAATTTTGACTTCTCTAGAGACTGTTTGGAAAACCAAACTACCAATCCATTTACAAATTACACAGCACATAAAGAAATAAAGGACCGATCCAGCACTTATAATGAAGTAGAGCAAGCAAAAAGGTCTATTAAAATAGCTGAAAGTTTCAATGCAATTTCTAGTCTAAATCTCAACAAAGTCAATTCACATAATGAAAATTCCAATCATTTTAGACCCAAAATCTTGAATATCAATACGCTAAATATGCTGAATACCATCAAAACCCAAAAAAATAATAATAATTGTAATAAAAATAATAACAATTGTAATATGATTAATAATTTAAATAATATTAATAACCTGAATTTAAATAATGCTAACCAAAATAATAATAATTACTTAAATGCCGATTCTTGGAATTATTGCGAAGACCAGCAGCAGCCTAACTTCATGGGAAATATAAATAGCATTAATAACAATAATATTACTAAAAATTTAAACAACTTGAATTTAATTGGTAATGTAAATCAAAATCAAAATTTCCAAGCGATATTAAATTCTTTTAATAGTTTTTCCCGTGCTAGCACTATTTCCCAAAATCAAAATATTAATAATAATACAAATAATTTCAATAATTTTAGTCAAATGAATATGAATAATAATTTGTTATTCAAACAAAATCCTTGTAATCGGAATTTTTCATCCCAACAAAATCAGAGTCATAATCTTAATAATCAAGGCTGCTTAAGGAATTTTAATAATAATTGCTACTGTGATAATTGCTATTCTAGAATCAATCCAAATAATTTAAATAACTGTAATATTGGAAAAAATTGCATAAATCAAATATGCTTGTGTCCTAATTGTGTTGACGAAAGTTCTTTTAATGAAGAAAGCCCTAGACCCTTTTTCCTTAATATGAATAGTGCAAACAATAATAATTTAAATTGTGTGAAAAATAATGGAATTATGAGATTTCAGAATAATAATAACTTAAATTTTAATCAACAGCAACAATTTGATCAAAACAATTTGAATCAATGTAGGACATATTTTAATCTAAATCATCCTAATTTAGGTCTTGGAATAGGTATATATATTTAATTAATTTTGAGAATAATTATTTAATTGATTTTTTAATTCTTTTAAAAAACATGAGCCTTCATAACTTCTCTAAAAATGTTTTTTATTTAATTTAAAGTTAAAGATTAATTATGTATTGATTAATCAATCAATCAATTCAAATATTATTTTTTTCAAATTTTATTTTATTTTTTGATCAATTTAAATTAACTTTGAAGATGAACAAACTAATATACATCAATCGAAAACTGTAGGTTGTAATCAACTTCCTCCTCAGCAATTTTATCCTAAAGATCAAATAAATATTAATAATATAAATAATAAAAACCAGCCAAAATTTTTTGGACAATTGAACAATTCTAATTTTCAACAGAATATTATTAACAATGGTGGTAATATTAATTACAATAATTACAATATGAAGCAATTAACAAAAACAATGACGAATCTAAATATTCAAGAATCTGAGAATTGCAAAGGTATCCCTAATATTCCAAAAAAAGGATTTTCTTCTAACAACATAATAGAGAAGTCTAAACCGCTACAAGATGGAAATATTATGAACAATAATAAAAATATGATTTTCCAATCTCAAGATAATTATAATCATTTAAATAAAATGCTATTTAACAATAATATCGACTCTTTTATCTTTGAAAATAATAATCCCAATAATATTAATTTTAATCAAAATAATAACTCAATTAATTCTGATGTTTTCAATTTCCAACAAATTCAGTTTGAAATGAATAACAACAACAAGAATATTAACAGAAGCGGTAATATGATAAATCCTAAAAAACATATGTCTCCTTTAAAAATGATGGATAATTATAATGAAGGATTTATAAACATAAAGAATAATAATAACATCAAAAATTCTAAGCTTAAGAAAAATATTTCGCTTAAAAATAATAATCCCAAAAACTCAGTGAATAATGTTAATTCCAGTTTTACTTCGACTGCTTCTAGTCAATTGAATAGCCAATATGAAATTCTTGATGATGAAAATTTCGATAGTTTTATTGAACGAGTAGGAGAAAATTTAAAGCATTTAATTAAAAATCAAAAAGGCTCAAGATCCATGCAGAAGTTCCTTGATAAAATATATCCTGAACATGTTAATCGATTGTTAAATATTATCTCTTCTGATTTAAAGGAAATAATGATGGATCCTTATGGTAACTATTTTATACAAAAACTCATCCAATGTAGCTCCTCTAATCAAAGGATGACAATATTAAACACAGTAAAAAACTTTTAAAATTAAATTTGTTAAAATAGCTATCTTAAAATTCTAGGATTTAATCTGTTCTTAATCTTAAAACAAAAATAAATGATCATTGAGTTTTTTAAATAAATAAATTTTAGATTTACAAAGATTTTATTGAAATTGCTATGGATTCTTCAGGAACGCATGCATTACAATCTCTTATTGAAATAATGAATCTAAAAGAAGAAGAGGAATTGATCAAAAGTATATTAAATAAAGACAATATCTTAAAATTATCAATTAATTCTAATGGAACACATATTATCCAAAAGATTATTTCTTGCTTTGATGAAGAGAATCGTAATAAAGTTAATACTAGTGTAATAGAAAATTTTTCAAAATTGTGTATGAATGCAAATGGAATATGTGTGGTAAAGATATAATTCTTTCTTTTTTAATTTGATTATAATACATCACATAAAACCATAAAATAAAAAACTAATTTAAAAACATATAGATTAAAAGATTCATCAACGCAAATAAGGATACTAATTTAAGGGATCAGCTAATCAAAAAATTCGAGAAGGATTGTATTGAGATAGTCCAAGATCCTTTTGGAAATTATGCAATTCAATACGCAATTGATACTTTTGGATATGAAAATTGTAAAAAAATTATAAATGAAATATGTGTAAATATTTTATCTTTGTCAATGCAGAAGTTTTCATCTAATGTTGTTGAAAAATGTATTGAAAGCTGTGATGATGTAAAATAATTATTTTAAAGATTTTTTCAATTGAATTTTGAGTAAATTTAATAAGATATATCAATTTTTTATTAGGAAACTATGAGAAGTATAAAAGAAGAAATTTTTAATCCAGTTAATTTCATTGCTTTATTAAAAAATAAATATGGGAATTTCGTTCTGCAAAAGCTATTAGGTAAAATTACAGTTGATGAAATGCCGAGATTAAAAGAAGTTTTATTAAAGTCATCAAATATGTGTGGGACTAAAGAAAAAACTAAACTCAATCAAATAATGAATTTTTGTAAATAATAATAATAATTTACAGTAAGTAAAAAGTAGTACTTATGTAATATTAATAAAGACCTAAATTGAATCATAAAGTTTTTCATGGCTAATGTCCTTTAAAGCATTTTGCATTTTTATTTTAAAAAATATTATTATAATATTTTTAATAATCTCAATCATTTCAAAAAACATTCAATAGCATTTGTTTGAAAATGAAATGATGAAACTTCTAAAGTACATAGACTAGAAATATATGTTATTTTATTTATTCATTTAAATTATTTATTTGATTTGAACTTTATTTTTATTTTGTTTATGATTTTATGGTATTAATTATTAATCCTTATTTTCCTGATTCCAGTGTTTGGCACTATTTTTTTACATTTTCCTGCTAAAAATAATACTATGTTCAGCTAAATAAGGATTAAAGATCGAATAAAAAATAATTATTAGTAATATATAGGTAAATTAGATAGAGGAAATGAATTTAACAAAGTTTATTTTTAAAAATATATATAAATATTATCTTATATTAGGTAAAATATATTTATAATTTAGGATTGAAAATATTTTTTGAATACTTTAAATAAATTTTTTTAGAATGATTTTCGAATATATTCATTTCAAAATATAATTTATATAGATTACTAAAATTGTATATATTAAAGCTTAACAAATCAAAAAATTTAATAATAATTTTCATTTTAAAAACAATATTAAAAATAATAAAAAAATGAACCTTTCTGTTAAGAAATCAGAGTTAATACTAATGATAATGGTAAGAAAAAATATTTGAATAAATAATTTTGTTTATTAATAGATTAGTATCTATTAATTTAATTTGCTTTTAAATAATTAATTACACAGGATTTTCTTAGAAGTGAAAATTTGGATAAAGCATTGGTTTCATTAGAGGAAGAATCAGGGGTCTATTTATTCAATTATAATCGTGAGATTATGTTTTTTAGGCAATTGATTTTAGAGGGCCAATGGAAAGATGCTGAAGAATTCCTTATGCCTTTAAAGGAACATAGCAAATTCGAATACAACACTTCTATATTTCACATTAGAAAACAAAAATTTTTGGAACATGTAGAACAAGAGGTAAGCATTAATATCAATCGAACTTTCCAAAAATAATCCTCATATTTAAACAATAATTATTTAAATTAAACTTTATTTTAAACAAAGCCTGGAAACAGATCAGAAGAAGTAGAAGACTTGGTTGATATGCTAAAAGATTTGCAAACAAGGTGTTCGACAAATGAATTCAATAACATAATGTCTTGTTTACAAAGTCCTTCAATTACTGATCATCCAGACTTTAGCAATTGGACGCCATTATCAGGGAGACTCAGATGCTTTGAAAAATTGAGAAAACATTTGGAACTTATTTATCCAATATCTAATGATGAAATAAAAATAGAATCAGGATCATTTATGGATTTTATTTTAAATTCTATTTCAAATAATCCTAATTTCACTAGTAATTATAATTACAACAATAAAAATAATGCAAATGATTTTTCAACTACCAACAATAGCAATGTGTATGTTTCTCTTTTAAAATTAATAAAAAGCGAGAATAAAGGCAAAAAAATTTATGGTGTGAGTAAAAACAAGATAAATATAGTTGATGATTTAAATAAAAATGAAAGAATTTACAAAGAAGAAAATGAAGTTTATCTTAGGAAATCTAATTCTTCTCTAAAACAGATAAGAAATGAAAAAATAAGTCAAAGTTTAAACGTCAATAAAATATCTGATATAGAACAGGATAATACAAACGAAAATCCAAATCAAGGTGATAATCTCGGAAATTCAAGAGAAGAGTTTTCTAATCAATTATATGAAGTTTACGAATCCAAAAATAAAATCAATAATCAAAATAATAATCTTCAAACAATTAATTCGAGTAAACCTAATGATAAATCAAAAAAAAATGAAATTTACTCTGAAGAAAATTTGAATATATATAATTATAAGCAAAATAATTATAATGAAAATAAGAATATTATCTCTTCTAATAATTCAAAAAATTTATCTTATAACTTGCAAAATAATAATATTAATACCAATAATTATTTTAATGGTAGCAATAATAACATTCATCCAACTCATAGCAACAATAATAGCAAATACAATTTTTGTAAAAATAACATAAATGTGATTGAAGAAGAAGAGAGATCAAAAAAAGATGAAGAAATTAATCTTGATGATATTGATGAAAATATTGAGCTGGACCAAAATAATCAGTTTGGGATTAATAAAAATAATAATATGTCAAACAATCAATCTCAAAAATTATTCTACAATAGTAAAATCATAAACAATACAACCAATAGGGAAGCAAATTATAATATAAATCCAATCCCTCACAAAAATCAAAAGAATCAAAATAATTATAATCCTTTACAAGAAGAGGGAAATTTTATAGTTGATAATAGTATAGAACAATTGGACATTGTTGATGATGAATTGGAAAACAATCAGAACGCTATTGATGACAATGCACTATCTGATTTGGATAAAGAAGAATATTTTATGAAATCTTGCTACGATTTTTTTGATTATGACATTACAACTTTAGCAGAGAGGAAAGTTATAGAAGACTCACATCCAATAAGGACTTCTTGCTTTAGTAGCAAAGGCGATTATTTTGCAATTGGGACTAATTCTAAAAGTATTAAATTATTCCATATTAAGCCGGTTTTGCAAAGATTTAATAAAAAAAATTCCTACAATTTTAAATCAGACCTGAACATACAAAATCAAATACATATCAATAACAATTTAAATAGCAAATTAATTTATAACAATAGTAATAACAATAATTTAAATAATAAAAATAATGCTGTAAATAACAATAAAATGTCGAATTTAATAAACCAAAATCAAATAGAAAATTTATCCTATAACAATGAAGTTGATGATATTAAAATGGTTTTTGAACAAGCCAATCATCACATGGGTTCTATCTATTGCTTAGATTGGAGTCTTTCAGGCAGATTAATTGCCAGCGGGTCAAATGATCGTTTAATTAAGCTAATGGTTGTTCCAAATTTAGATGAAAGTTTGTATGGAAAAGATAATGAAACATTGGAATTAATAATTACTGGGCATGAAGGGACTATAAGAACAGTTTGTTTTGAGCCTACAAACGATTTGATTTTACTTTCAGGTGGTATATGTAATATTTATTTTTTTGAAATAGTTTAGCTGATAATTGTGTGAAAGTTTGGGATACTGAAAAAGGAACTAACATTTCCAATTTGGAAGGTCATACAGGAGATATTTTAAGTATAAAATGGTCTAATGACTCGCTTATATGTGGAAGTACTGGAGTTGATCGTACTATTCGTTTTTGGGATTTGAGAGATAATAAAACTACTTCACTAATTTCTTGTTTGCAATATAATGATATCAATGATATAAGCATATATACAAGGAACAGAGCAGTAAAATAGCAATTTTTATTTTTATTGTTTTTTAGATTATATCAAATATAAAATAAAGTTTTCTTTTTGAATTAGCTTCTCAAAGAAGATTTAATTTCTAAGTTTTTAAATATAGTTAAGCTTAATTTAGAATTCAAAATTTTTAATCACAAAAAATTAAAAAAATTTCTGAATTTAAAGTAAACATTAAAATAATCAGATAAGCTCAACAATACTTGCTGCAGGACATGCTGACGGAATGATAACAGTATGGGATTACAATCGTAGAGTTTTGATAAAGGAAATATTGGAACATACAAATGAAGTGAGGTAAAAAAGATTGTATTTAAAATGAAAACAATCTAAATATAAATTTTAAGAAGATTAAATTTTTTATTAATTTTAATGAGAAAAAAACAGATCTGTTTCATTTTCTCCTGATGGAAAATATCTTGTTTCAGCCTCTTTTGATTCAAAAATTAAACTATTCGATGTAGACAAAAATTATGAATTAATAGGAGAATTAGATGGCCATACCGATAGAGTTGTTTCGGTTAGATGGCATCCTGAAGTGCCATTGTTAATTTCAACTAGTGCTGACAGAACCGCGAGGTTATGGATTCCTGATACATGATTTCTTTGAGTAAGGATATTTTAAAAATTATTCGTTTTTTAATTAAACAATTAATAATAGAATAGAAAAAATATTCAATTTCTGATTTTTTTTAATTAAGTTTTTGGAAGAAAAATTTTTATTTTTCAGAAAGTAAAACTATTAAAAATTTTAAATAAAACTTTGATAAATTTTCTGTTATAAACTAAAACTTTAATAAATTGATTTATAGATATTTGTAAATTTGATAATGATGAAAAATTTTATTTTATTTTTTTTAAGATTTTATAAAATTAAATATTTAAAACAATAAATTTTTTGGGGATTGGGG
>Ga0194116_10005127_pt1 | contig 14549 bp, 13 predicted proteins | sample TA2MahsurfametaG_4_FD_148617 | JGI IMG/M metagenome (GOLD analysis project Ga0194116, IMG submission 148617) | Freshwater microbial communities from Lake Tanganyika, Tanzania - TA2015008 Mahale S9 surface | ecosystem: Environmental > Aquatic > Freshwater > Lake | place: Tanzania: Lake...
CAGGTTTTTCAGGTTTTTCAGGTTTTTCAGGTTTTTCAGGTTTTTCAGGTTTTTCAGGTTTTTCAGGTTTTTCAGGTTTTTCAGGTTTTTCAGGTTTTTCAGGTTTTTCAGGTTTTTCAGGTTTTTCTTGTTGTTTTATTACATTGATTGCTTCTTCAAGTATCTTCTTTTTTTTTTCTCTATGTATTCTAACATACTCTTTATTTTTTTCTCTTAATTCATCTCCTCTTCTATCTCGCATTTTTTTAGCGTTCTCATTTCTTCTCTTCTTTTTCTCAGCTTCCTTTTGTAACGTTATTAATGCTAATTCTTTATCCATTGATACTTAAGCTACTTACTCTACTTACTTATTACAATATATTTTTAAATCATTTTTTATTAAATAAATAAAATATATATATAATTAATAATACCATTTTAAGGATATAGAATGAGCTTTTCTAAATTTATTATTTTTATGATCTTATTGGAATTTATAATTAATTAAAGTAGTATTTTTAAAGCACATTATATATAAAATTATTCTACTCTTTTTTTAGATTATGACTATAAAATCTTCATGTAATAATATAATTACACTTAAACAATATGGTTCTACATGCTGGTTTAATTCTATACTTATGGCACTTTTATATAGTGATAATAGTAGAAAATTACTCTTAAAAAAATCTGCTTCATGGAATGATAAAATATTAATTTTTAAAACTATTAAGCATCTATTGTATAAAAAATACTTACGTACAAGCAATTTAATTAAAGATTATTTATATTTTGATAAGATAACTCCTGAATATATATTAAATGAACTATATAAATATAATGATAAAAAATTTACCTTTAATCCTAAAATAATGAAAGACGGGTATTTATCAGCATTATATATTAGAAAGGTTTATAAGTTATTGGGTGTAAATGTGTTATATTTAGATTTATATGAAAATAGTTTATATTATTCATTATTTAATAATGTTAAAGTACAATTTGATGTTAATAATATTATTTTAAGATGGAAATATATAACTTCTGTAAAAATAAAAGAAAAGTTTGATAATCCTGATGTTATTATAATAAATTTAGATAATAAAAATAAAAATAAATCATATCCATCATATTATAAGGTTCCGACGGATTCACCTTTTAATAATATTTTGAAATTAAATGATACTTGTACAATAAATAATAAAGTATATGAACAAGATTCAGTATTGTTAGGAAATTGGAATAAAGATGATATAGCAGCTGGACATTCGATAGCAGGGATTAAATGCAAAGGTAATAAATTTGTATATAATGGTTGGACAAGAAGTACATTAGATTATCATATTAATGATCTAAAAATAGTTAATGATGATATACATAATGATAATTTATGGATAATAAAAATTGTTAATAAAAAAGTTGTATATGTTAATTCTAAAAATAATACTATATCTTCTTATTTACCTAAAAATGGTAAAATAATAGCTAACAATATAGAAATTCCATGCGAGCTAATGAATTATGAATGGAATATTAAAAAAAATAATGATTTTTGCTTAAATTTATCTAAATGTGCTTTAGATTTACACAAAGATAATAGTATTGAAAAGAAAAAAAATAAATATCTTTGTTTTTCTTTTAATAAAGGTGAAAGGCTTGTAATTTATATAAATAAAGATACTAATATAAATACAACAAAATCAGTCAATGCTATTTGCGAAAATGGCAAGGTATTAAATCCTTCTTCTAATAGATGTATTGATATAGATGTATTAAATAAAATACCTAAAAATCTTAGAAAAAATGTTATTGAAAAGAAATGTCCAGAAGGTAAAATTTTAAATCCTAAGACTGGTAGATGTATTAATATAAAATTACCTAAAAATGTTATTAAAAAGAAATGTCCAGAAGGTAAAATTTTAAATCCTAAGACTGGTAGATGTATTAATATAAAATTACCTAAAAATGTTATTAAAAAGAAATGTCCAGAAGGTAAAATTTTAAATCCTAAGACTGGTAGATGTATTAAACAAAATAAACAAAAATAAACTTATATTATTCTTGTTTAATTAAAAAGAGTACATAATTTTATTTTTCTTAAACTTTCAAAAGTTTTTATAAATTTATAATTTTTTTTAAATTATGTACTCATTTTTATTTAATATAGTTAAATGTATAAATATTAAAATATATATAATAATTAAGATTGTGATACTTTCAATGACAGATATTAAAATATCTGGAATAAATAAGGTTTTTGAACCATTACAAAAGTCTGGATATAGTATTTTTTTAAAAAAAAGTAGTGAAGATGAAGAGTATAAAATAATTTATAAAAATGATAATAATAATAATGAAGAAACCATTATTACTAATAGCGTTATATTTAATACTATTTATTCTCATGAAATAAATGAAAACTATGTACCTTTAGTAGAATATTACAATCTACTGATAGAAACAATATCTCAAGAACCTCAAGTAGTTTCACAATCAGTTATAAATTATTCGCCGCCTCAAGCACAATCACCTTTTAATATGCAGCAAAATAGTAGTTTTCAATCTTTTACTCCTTTACAAATTACTGATGGTCAAGGTAGTACAGGTAACCAAGAATTTCAATACACAAGTCCTCAAGCAGTTTCACAATCAGTTATTAATTATTTGCCTACTTCTCCTCAAGCACAATCACCTTTTAATATGCAGCAAAATAGTAGTTTTCAATCTTTTACTCCTTTACAAATTACTGATGGTCAAGGTAGTACAGGTAACCAAGAATTTCAATACACAAGTCCTCCAGCAATTATTCAACAAACAAATACTAATATTAAAGATGCTAAAAATGCTAATGCTTACAAATTTATTATGGATCTGATTTCAAAATTTATTAATGATTTTAACAATAAAAAAAACAAAATAAAAAAAATAATATTAGGTGAATATATTAGTAAAAAAAAACATAATAATATTGAAAACAAATATAAAACAAGATATCCACCAAATTATACTGGACCATATTTTGAAATTCATGCTATTGATAAAAGTAAAGGAACTTTAACAAAAAATATTGATGATGTAAATACGATAGACAAAATTGCTATAGCTTGGAATGATTATATAACACAACATATAACAAATTATGAAGAAGATTTCAAAAAAGAAGAAGAAAATTTTAACAAATTATATAATATTTTGAAAGAATCTAATTTTTCAAAATATTATGCAGATTTTTTGAATAGTATTCTCGATCCAAATAATAATCATTCACCATATGATAAATTTAGAGAATTGGCTGTTAATAAATATCAATTGCCGGGAAATAATGTTTTTTATCAACATGTAAATTTATATGGATATCCAATTTATAGAGCTTTTTATAAAAATATTAAATTATTTTCAGATTATCTTGTAGATAATACAACACAAATAACTGATGGTCAAGCAGGTGGGATGTTTAATAAGGTCTTTACAATGGATGGTTTTCAATTAAATACTGAATCCGATTGGCAAAAATACGCGATACAACATAAATATGATAATAGAAGTCATATAAATTCTCCACAAATCTCTTCACAAGGAGCTTCAGGTTTTAATGGATTTCAATATTTATCTCCAATAAATCCAATTGTATCACCATCTCCAATTACTCCAATTACTAATAAATATGCTTGGAATTATAATAACGGAAAAATTACACGTTATAATGGATATTATGATATGGAATATAATAGAATTAAAAAAGATATTTTTTATCATAATGAAAATAAAAATATCTATATTAAATTTTTTTATATATTTTCAGTAGAAGATATTAAAGCTTCCAGTAATCCTGTAACAATTATAATAGTAAAAACTTCAGAATATAAAATAGAACCTATTATAGTTACTTCTTCAGAAAAATTTTTAATTGATAATATAGAAAAATTAGAAAATAAAATAATAGCAAAAATATCAACTAATACAGATATAGGAGGCGATACATATATTTTATTCAATGTTGATATTATAGGAAATATAAAAGAAGCTGTTGATATATATAAAGAAGAAGATAAATATAAATATGATTTTGTAAACTTAAATAATGATTTAAAAAAAATTATAGAATACTATAATACAATAAATGGATTAACATATTTTAGAACATATGGTGAACTAGAAAAAAAACTTAAAGAATTTAAAAAAACATACGATTTAAATTCTGATAATGTAGCTGATTTAATAAACATATATAAACAAGAATTAAAATTGAGAAGTAATATTTGTAATGCTATATTAGATAAAAGTATTAATAATAATATAAATAAATATAAAGATTTATTGGAATATACTTATAATAATATTGATAATTACCCTGATAAAAAAGATTATACTTCAAGAATATATAAATTAATCAATAAATTGATTGATAGAGTTAGGTATTATGGTGAAAATTTTATATATTAAAATTTAGGATTATTAAAACTATTTACTATAGAATTCAATTCTGCCTTTGTAAATCTTGGTTCTTCTATTTTATAATTAACACCATTAAGTAATTTTTGAATTTTAGGTATAACATCTCCTACAACAACAGATTTATTAAAAGCGCATCGTTCAAATGTAGGATCGCATTTATAATTAGATAAAAAATCTATATTTATACTCTCTAAATCTAATTTTTCATGTTCGTGTATTGTAAAGTTTGGATTTTTTGTTCTACCTATTCTTTGAACCTCATTAAAATCAATTTTACCTTTATCTTTATTGTTTTCTTTTATACATGGTATATATATTCCATTTAATTTACAATTACTAGAAGTATCTGGAGTAACTGGAGTAACTGGTTTAACTGGAGTAACTGGAGTAACTGGTTTAACTGGTGTAACTGGAGTAACTGGAGTAACTGGAGTAACTGGATTAACTGGAGTAACTGGAGTAACTGGATTAACTGGAGTAACTGGATTAACTGGAGTAACCGGAGTAACTGGATTAACTGGAGTAACCGGAGTATCTGGATTAACTGGAGTAACTGGAGTACATGGAGTACATGAAGTACCTGGAGTATCTGGAGTACCAGAAGTACCAGAAGTACCAGAAGTACCAGAAGTACCAGATTTAAAAAAATTTTTTAAACTATCTATAAAGCTTTTTATTGTGTTAGTATCATTAGCTGTATTTGTAGATATAGGTGTAGCATTTGGGATTTCTGTAAGTGTAGTTGTAGCTGTAGTGTTTGGGGTTTCAACTGGTTTGTCAAAACCTCCTCGTTTATTAACTATCATAAAATTTACACCTGATAGTAATTTTTTAATTTTTTCTATAGATTCATTAAATGAATATTGTTTGTTTTCATAATTATTATTTTTATAATCTATGTTAAAATTTTTTAAAACATCTTTTTCTATTTTATGTATTGTAAAATTTTTGTTTTTTTCCCTACCTATTTTTTGTATTGTTACAAAATCTAATTTTCCATTTTTCTTAAAAGGTATATAATCTTCTAATATATATTTAGCCATATTACCCTTTTTTTTCCCTCCTCCTGCAACACCAAAGTTCTTACCTTTACTATCTTTAACCCAATCATCCCATTTAGTAAAATCATAATTATAATTATTATTAATAGGTTGCGATTGTGTAGAGGGTAAGGGGGGTATAGGAGTAATTGGTACAATATTCAAGCTGGGATTTGTTTCATTAGGTTTAATTGGTACAATATCCGTGCTGGGATTTGTTTCATTAGGTTTAATTGGTACAATATCCGTGGTGGGATTTGTTTCATTAGGTTTAATTGGTACAATATCCAAATTGGGTTTTATTTCATTAGGTTTAATTGGTACATTATCCAAATTGGGTTTTATTTCATCTTTAAATAATTTCATATTGGATTTTAAAGTATTGGATTTTAAAGTAATTGTTAAAGCATTTTGAAATCTTTTAAATCCTATGCCAAATATTATTTCGAGATCATCGTCAAAATCAATTAATTTTTCTTTGAATGGTTTAAAATCATCGGCATAAGATATTATAACACAATCATTTTCTTTAAATATAACACAAGCATTTTGAAATTTCTTGATTGCTTCATTATATCTATTATTGTCTTTTACACGATTATTTGTATTATAAGGTTGATTTATATACAGAGAATATGTTTGTAGAAATTTTCCCCTTTCTTTATTACTAATAAGTATATATATATTACCTTTATCATTATGAAGTTTTATTTTAGCTATGAATTCATTAATATCTTGATATTTTTTAATTTCATTATTATCTATATCAATAGAAGTATAGAAATAAGGAGTATCTGAACTTACGGAAACACCTGTATTTTCAGGAATACTTGTAGTACTAGGATCACTAGGAGCACTAGGAGCACTAGGATCACTAGGTGCACTAGGAGTACCAAAATTAAAAGGGTCACCAAAAGTACCAGAAGTACCAGGAGTACCAGGACTACTAAACGGAACTATTGTACCAGGATTATCAAAAGTTATTGGTTTATTAATGGAATTAACAGCAGCAGTAGAGCTATAATGTCCTATCTGTGGTGGTAATGATGTAATAGGGGGGCCTTGTATGGGTCCTAAAACAGGACTAATAGGTGGGCTCTGAGGAAAACTCATACTAATATTAGAAGGAGACGGAGGATGACTTATAAAAGGAGGATAATAAGTATTAACACTTGTAGTAATAGGGGGAGGACTTACATTCGGAGAAAAATACGTTACTCCAGGTGGAACTCCAATTGGTGGAAGTCTGTTATGTAAGCCAGCATAATAACCAGAAGCATTGTTCATAATATAATTAAAACTCTTAATATATATTTATAATTTTTTAATTCTATTATTTAACTCATATAATAATGATTTATGATTAAAATCTTCAGTTATATTTTTAAAGTCAAATTTTTTTTCAATATCACCTTCTATATCGCAAAAAATAAAAATTTGTCTATTTTCATTTATTAAATATGTAATATATTTAAATGTTTTATTTATTAATAAAGCAATTATTTCATTATATTTTTCCACCATTGCTTCATTATTAATATTAATTTTTTTTAAAAGAATTTTATTATCAGCAATTAACCAAATACTTATTGATTCTAAACCTGATTTATATAATCCTTTGAGTTCATCAATTTTAGAAGATAATTCTACATTAATATTTTTAGATTTAAAATATTTACCATCAGCAGTAATAGTAAATGGTTTTTCTATAAACTCTTCTTCTATATTTATATTAAATTTTCCATTAATCGTATTTTTTTTTACAATAATATTAAAAAAGTCTTCCATAAGATATAATTCTAATATATTATAATAATATTATATAGGCAAAATAATAAGTAAGTCTTAAAAATATCCAGTTGGTAGAAATGGATTAGGAACACATATATTGTCGGATTTATAATATCCGATTGGTCTTATTGGATTAGGAACGCATATATTATCATTTTTAACATCATGTGAATAGAAACAATTGCATTTAAAATGACATAATTTAATATGCTTAGGCTTTTTAATAATATCAGTTACGTCAGTTACACCAGTTAAACCAGTTACGTCAGATACGTCAGATACATCAGTAACACCAGATACTTTTAGAGAAGATGATAATATATTACTATTTTTTTTTAAATTATTATTACCAATTAATAGCATATTTAAAAATGATATATATAGCAAAAGAGTAATAAAGCTTAGCATTATATATATAATAATATTTATATTTATATAATTTAATTATGAAAGAAAAGATTTATTTTTTAATGACAAATAAAAAAGGAGATTACGCATGTTTTCAATTTACTAATTATGAATTTTATAAAAAATGCTATGAAGAATACAAAAAAATAGGATTTATAGATGATGAATTAATTGAAGTATGATATATTATTCTTTATTATAAATAGATATATAATAAATTAATGTCAGAAATAACGAAAAATAAAACAAATCTATTAAATAAAAATCAATGTTCCAGATTTATAAAAGATTATAATGATTTGATGAGTGGAAAAATTTCTGAAATAAAACATCCTAAAACACATAAGATAATTAAAAATGCTGCTCAAATTAAATTTATTTATGATAAATGTAAAGAAATGTACACGAGTAAATCATCTTTATCATCATCGGCTAATATATCTAAAATAACTAAGATGGCAAAATTATCTTCTCCTTCAAATACAAAAGTAGTTATAGATTATGAAAAAGAAATTAAAACATTAAGCCAATCAGATATAGAGCAAATAATTAATATTTCCATTGAAACACATAGTTACAATAGAAGATTTATAAAAAGTCTATTTAATGTACCTATAAAATATGAGAAAGGTATAGAAATATTAAAAAAATATTTGAATAATCCTAATAATAAAAAATATGATGTAAATGAATACCGATTGTATATAGAACAAATATCATCTATGATACCTAATTTTAATCCTTTTAGAAATCGCAAAGATACTATATCATTTAATATTAAAATTTTTACAGAAAATAATAGAGAAAAATTACTACTTTTTAGCGATTTATGTGAAAAAGAGTTTATAAGTGCTATATTTGAAGATTCGAGAAAAATAAATATGGGTAATTTTATAAATAATGAAAATTATACAGCAGCAAATATAAATAATATGTCCCGTCGATTATTAAAAAATAGACATTACTATTTTTCACTATATTATATAGCTGGATTAGCTTTAACTAATTATATTAGAGATCCATTAATAATAAGTCAATTAATTAAATGTAAAAGATTAATGAGAAAGTTATTGAACTCAGATTTAATGGTGATAGACCCTAATATTTCAAAATCATTTAGTTCAAGTGGAAGTAATAGTAGCGATAAAGTTCAAGATGCTACAATGAATACTATATATAATCAAATAGGTATACGCGAATATGTTAATTATATAATGAATAACGGAGATAATCCGAGAACTGTTAATAATATTGAACCTTACTTAGGTGTAAAATGGGCTGATTTACCTATGAAAAAATTACAAATGGTAGTTAAATTATCTAATACAATGAATGGTCGTCATTATACATACGCATTCGATGCTAAAAGTTTATATAAAGATTGGAAAAATTCTATAAAAACAGAAAAACCCTTTATTAACCCTATTACAAGAGTACCATTTACAATACAAGATGAAGAAAAAATATTAAATGTTCTTGATAGAGAGTATCCAAATATTGGAATACCTACAAAAAGTGTAAGACGTTCTGATATATTATATCAAGATATAGAAACTATACGTGTAAATGATATGTATTTTTTTAGAATAAGCATATGGTTTAATTATGGAAACTTCACAAACCCAAGTTATACTAGAATATTATGTATAAATATATTAACAACTTTAGATATATATGATGATGAATATAGAGTTGAATATCATCCAGCATTTTTATTTAATAATATTGAAAAATTAAAAAATGAAAATAAAATATTAGGAAAAACGATGCCCTTCAAATTACATCCCGCTTTTGCTAAATATTATAATTCTTATATTACAACAGAAGAACAATATTTAGATTTCTTTAGACTAATATCAAGATCTATCTAAAATATATAATGATTTTATATTATTTTTATCAAATATATACATATGCTATATAATTTATAACAAAAATAAAAAAAAATGATTAATATTCATATTTATTATTATACTATCATGTCAAAATTGTTTATGACTTTTGTCATAATCTTTGCCATTGCCTCTAATATTGAAGCACGTATTCGTATGCATAGAAGCAGTAATAGAGGTTATTATTGTAATTATGAATTTGTAAGAAATTTAGAAAAAGAAAAAGATATTCTATCACAACATAAAGAATATCTGTTGGAGAATAATAATTATTTAAATAAAATTATTACTATTAATAATTGCAAACCCGGAACTATGTTTGCAAAAAATAATACAAAACAATATAATATTAATTGCGTTCCATGTCCAGAAAATCATTATAGAACAGCAACTAATCACTCGTGTTATCATTGTCCTGAAGGCTATTATTCTAAAACTGGATGGTCAGAGTGTAAAAAAGCTGAAAGAAATTCAAGTAATGTTCACACATTATGTGAAAAAGGAAAGATAATTGGGGATAATAAATTTGGAATTCATACTTTGAGCTGTATTGAATGTTATAAATTTGGCGATAAAAAATATATGCCTTATAAAAATAATCATGATACTTGCCTTACTTGTCCAGATGGAAGTATTGTAAAATATGGTGCTACTTTATGCGAAGAATGCCCTGTTGGACATTATGAAAAAGATAATAAATGTGTTAAATGTGAAGTTGGAACATATTCTGATAAACCAGGTATGACGCAATGTAAAGTTTGTACTAATATAAAGTCAATAGCATATTTATCTACAAGAGGATATAATTGTAATAATAGCATATTTCATAATATTGTGGAAACATTTAATGAAAATATTATTAATATAGATAGTATATTGAACCCTTTGTATCCGTTTTACATGAAGGCATATCATTTATATCAAACTATTAATTAAAAAATAAAAAATTAAAAATACTAATAATTAAATTATATCTTTTTATCTATATTTTTTATTGTAAAAAATGATATAAATAATTTTTATTATCATATATTGTAAGTATATAATGAAAAATAATTTATTATATCATATTACTGAATATCCTAATACTGACAATTTTGATGACAACATATTTCGCATTGAAAATATTACATTAGGCGATTACAATACTATTTCATCCAGAAATTATAATAGAATAACAAATTATTTCAAAAATAATGATATTATTGCGTTTAATAGGAAAAAATACAAGATGTCATCGCATATTCCTATGATACATGATACACTAAGTTATTATATTTTACATAAGAATATGAATTCTACTTTTAACAATCCTAAAAACTCTTCTATTGACACTATGGATTTGATGTTGATAAGACAGCTAATTGATAAAAAACAGAGATGTGATAGCTTACTATACAATCCTAATAAATATGGAACGCATATGATGCTTTCTAAAAGATTTGAATTATAATTGACAATTATAATATAAAATATATTTGCTATATAATTATTAATTTATTCATATTAACTTAGAAGTTTTGTGATGTATGAATAATATTTATTCATAATTTATAAAGCGTTTTTAATTTTATCAAAAAAATCCTTATATTGATTGTAATCATTCAATGTCTTACCATTATATTCTAATAATACAGGTAAGGGTTTTAATAGTACATCCAGCATCATTAAGAGGTTTGTTGGTCTTCGGATTATTTATCTTTGATATCTTGCCAATTTTATATTCCTTATAATCTTTTACAAATGCTTCACATTGTTTATTTGACAAATTATTATTAGTGTCTTTTGTAAATAATGTTGTTTTAGCTTTTGTAGACATATTTCTAATATTATTATATTTATTATATATATTATTAAAATATATATTTGTTATATTTTTTTCATAATATAAAAAAAAATGATTACCATTCTATTAATAATAATATTAATACAAAATGTATTTTTCAGTTGCTATCCTAATTATCGTATTTTCAAATATAAATAAAACCGATGCTCGTATTCATAAGATGAAGTTTGCAACAAAATGTGGTTGTGCTAAAAATACAGCAAAGGAAAGAGATATTGCTTATAGCAAATTTAATGAAGTTGTTAGTATTTCAGAGAATATTATTACTATAAATAATTGTCTTCCAGGTAAAGCATTTAATTATGAAGATTATAAAGGTGAAAATAATTATAAGATTGAATGCAAGAATTGCCCAGATAATTATTATAGGACAGCTTTTAACTCTTCTTGTCTTCATTGTCCTGTAGGTTATTATTCTAATTCGGGAGATATTGAATGTACTAAAACAGAAGCAAATAATACTAATATTCATACTCTTTGTAATAAGGGGTATAGAACTGGTAATAATAAATTTGCTGAATATGAAGATAGTTGTTATGATTGTATTCCTGAAAATAAAGAATATATGCCTTATAAAAATAATCATGACAGATGTTTTGTATGTCCGCCTGGTAGCATAGTAGATGTTAAAGCTCATACATGTTCAGAATGTCCTGTAGGATATTATGAAAAAAATAATGCGTGTATCGAATGTGATATAGGAACTTATAATGATAAGGTTGGTTCTAATAAATGCAACCTATGTAATAATCAAAATGCTATAGCTTATAATTCAATTGGAGGAACTAATTGTGACAATAGTATTTTCTATGATTTATCGGACACTATTAAAAATAATCTAATAAATATAGATATTGTATTGAAACCATTAGCATATAGTGCTAATCTTGTTGTAGCAATGATTAGTAATAATCGTCGTGCTGTTGAACTTATTATCCCAAGTATAGCAATCGTATATGTCGCTATTATTAGTATGTAAATGTATATTTATATTTATATTATTATATATATATTTATTTTTTTAATTGAATTACTTTACCTTCTTTTAATTTTATTGATATTTCTATACTATATTTATTAATATTTATCATATTCATTAATTCCTTAAAAATATTATTTGCATCTTCTTGATACAAGATTAACATATCATTCTCATTTTCATCTTTTAATGAAATTTAAACTTTGTAGTTTGTATTACTCTCTCAACTGACATAGTTTTCCATACATCAATCAAAAGTCCCTTAAATGTTGTTTTTTTTGACACAATTTCTTCATTATTTTTAATTTCACATTGCAATATTATCGTGTTGTTTACACCCTTGAAGATTTAAAATTGTACAAAAAAATGAAAAAAATGATTGATATATAAAAATTTTTATTGTATATACAAATATAATGCCACGTAAATGCATAGTTTGTAAAAAGAAAGGACCAAGCTTTGCGAAACCAGGTGACAAGGTTGCTCAGTATTGTGGCGACTGCAAACAAGAAGGTATGGAAGATATCAAAAGTCCTAAATGCATAGTTTGTAAAAAGAAAAGACCGAACTTTGCGAAACCAGGTGACAAGGTTGCTCAGTATTGTGGCGACTGCAAACTAGAAGGTATGGAAGATGTCAAAAATCCTAAATGTATAGTTTGTAAAAAGAAACAACCGAACTTTGCGAAACCAGGTGACAAGGTTGCTCAGTATTGTGGCGACTGCAAACTAGAAGGTATGGAAGATGTCAAAAGTCGTAAATGCATAGTTTGTAAAAAGAAAAGACCAAGCTTTGCGAAACCAGGTGACAAGGTTCCTCAGTATTGTGGCGACTGCAAACTAGAAGGTATGGAAGATGTCATACATCCTAAATGCATAGTTTGTAAAAAGAAAGAACCAAGCTTTGCGAAACCAGGTGACAAGGTTCGTCAGTATTGTGGCGACTGCAAACTAGAAGGTATGGAAGATGTCAAAAATCGTAAATGCATAGTTTGTAAAAAGAAACATCCGGTCTTTGCGAAACCAGGTGACAAGGTTGCTCAGTATTGTGGCGACTGCAAACTAGAAGGTATGGAAGATATCAAAAGTCGTAAATGTATAGTTTGTAAAAAGAAACAACCGAACTTTGCGAAACCAGGTGACAAGGTTCCTCAGTATTGTGGCGACTGCAAACTAGAAGGTATGGAAGATGTCAAAAATCCTAAATGTATAGTTTGTAAAAAGAAAAGACCAAGCTTTGCGAAACCAGGTGACAAGGTTCCTCAGTATTGTGGCGACTGCAAACTAGAAGGTATGGAAGATGTCAAAAATCCTAAATGTATAGTTTGTAAAAAGAAACAACCGTACTTTGCGAAACCAGGTGACAAGGTTGCTCAGCATTGTGGCGACTGCAAACTAGAAGGTATGGAAGATATCAAAAATCCTAAATGCAAATCAGAATGGTGTTCAACGAGTATTTCAAATAAAGCATACGAAGGCTATTGTGCATATTGTTTCATCCATCTCTTTCCAGATAAACCAATGGCTAGAAATTACAAAACTAAAGAGACATTTGTTGTTAAATACATAAAAGAACATTTTCATGAATTAGATATCATAACAGATAAAACAATACAAGGCGGTTGCTCTAGAAGGCGTCCTGACATATTGATAGACCTTGGTGATCAAATTATAATAGTTGAAATAGATGAAAATCAACATACTGATTATGATTGTTCATGTGAAAATAAACGTATAATGGAACTATCTCAAGATGTAGGACATAGGCCAATAGTATTCATTCGATTCAATCCGGATGATTATAAACAAAATAATAAAAACATATCATCATGTTGGCATGTCAATAAACAAGGAATTTGCTGTATAAATAAAGCTAAACAAAAAGAATGGAATAATAGGTTACTTGCATTACATGATTCTATACAGTACTGGATAAATAATAGAACCCATAAAATGGTTGAAATAATTCAATTATTCTATGATGAATAAAGACTTTGTGCAATTTTAAATCTTCAAGAATGTAAATATGTTCTAATATATATATAATCAGATACAAATTGATAAGTGTGTATATAAACATACATACCATTCGCTAATAAACGCAGACAACCAATAACCAATAAACGCATACAACTTAGGAAACAACTTAGAAAAGACTAA
>Ga0194116_10005130_pt1 | contig 14542 bp, 9 predicted proteins | sample TA2MahsurfametaG_4_FD_148617 | JGI IMG/M metagenome (GOLD analysis project Ga0194116, IMG submission 148617) | Freshwater microbial communities from Lake Tanganyika, Tanzania - TA2015008 Mahale S9 surface | ecosystem: Environmental > Aquatic > Freshwater > Lake | place: Tanzania: Lake Tanganyika...
CCAGGGCGAGCGTGTATTGGTCTTCCCGCGCGAGAAAGATCAGGGGCCCAAGAAAGTCATTCCAAGTGGCCATAAACTGGAAAAGCGCCACGGTGAGCAGTGCGGGCCTCGCCAGCGGCAGGATGATCTGCCAAAAAATCCGGAACTCGCTGCAACCGTCCATGCGGGCCGCTTCGGTCAGGTCGCGGGGTAAGGTCATAAAAAATTGCCGCAGGAGAAACACGTTGAAGGCTCCGGCCAGAAAGGCGGGAACCCAAAGGGGTTTCATCGTGCCGATCCAGCCCAGTTCCCGGAACAAGCCATAAAGGGGAACCATCACTACCGGGAAAGGAATCATCATGGTCATGAGGAGCACGAAAAACAGTCCATCACGGCCTTTCCAGTCCAGCCTGGAAAACCCGTAGGCCACCAGGGCGCTGGAGAGGACAGTTCCGACGACATTGAGGGAGGCGAGGACAAGACTGTTGGCCGCATAGAGCCAGAACGGACCCATCGCAGCCATGGCCTCTGGATAATTCTGCCATTGAGGAGGGATCGGCAGCCAAACCGGCGGCATTTTCATGGTTTCCCGAAGAGGTTTGAGCGAGGTCGAAACCATCCAGAAAAAGGGCAGGGCAAACCACAAGCCAAAACCGAGGAGAAGCATCCGGCAGATCCAACCTTGAAACGTGGAAATACGGTTCACGGATTACCTCCCTTCATAGTGGACCTTTTTTTCCCCCAAGCGAACGATCGCAAGGCTAAGGATCACGATCATGAGAAACAGAACCAGGGCCAAGGCGGAGGCGTAGCCCATGTTCCAGAAATCAAAGGCATTTTGGTAGATGTACGTGGCCAGAAACAGTAAGGACCGGCCGGGGCCGTCGCCTCCCCCGGTCAGAAGGTAAGGTACGGCAAAAGTTTGCAGGGCCCCGATTATTCCCATGAGGACATTGAAAAAAATCACCGGGGAGAGCATCGGCAGGGTCACGTGGAGAAATCTCTGCCAGGCACTGGTGCCATCCAGGGTCGCCGCCTCGTAAAGTTCGGCAGGAATTTCCTGAAGGCCGGCCAGGTAGATCACCATGGCCTGTCCGGTCCCCCAAAGGCCGGTCAGAACCAGACCCCAGAGCGCCCACGACGGGTCGTTCAGCCAATCCGGCGTCTTCAGGGAGGAGCCGAGCAGGGCGTTGATCCCCTCCAGCCACGGGCGCAGCGCCAGATTCACCAGTCCGGTCTGGCCATTGAGCATCCATTGCCAGAGGATCGCGAGGGAAATCGCGGGAACGAGGCAGGGCAGGAAAAACAATGTCCGAAAAAATCCCTGACCTCCCACCGACTGGTTCAACAGGATAGCCAAGGCGATGGAGAGAGCCGTGCCGAGGGGGATGGAGACAGCGGCAAATCCCAGGGTATTGCGGAGGGCCTTCCAAAAGACCGGGTCCTGAAACAGATCCTGGAAATTTTTTGTGCCCAGATAAACCGGCTCGGAAAGCACGCTGTAGTCACAGAGGGAAAACCAGACCGAGGCGACAAACGGGTAGAGGTTCAGCACAAGGAATCCCGCCAGCCATGGGGCGATAAAAAAAAGTCCGTGGAGGGTGGCACGGTGCTCGCGGAAGATCATGGGTTCACCTGCTTTTCCCATCCGGCCTGGTGCACTTCCGCGATTCTGGCCCAGCGTTCCGTCTTCGCGTTGAGGGCTTTTTGTTGCCGGGTCAACATCTCCTCGCGGGCGGATTCTCCACTCCTTCGCCCGAATAAAACCAGATTGGCATAAATCATCATGTCGTTGCTGTATTCCTTTATCGTGGGCAGGCAGAGGGTGGGTTGAGCCCGGGGACTTTGTGCCAGGCGTTGAAACTCCCGAAGGTAGGGATGGGGATGATTCTGGAGAAATTCTTGGCTGACCCGGGCGAGGGGGGAAAGCTTGCGCTGGGCCATACAGAGAGCCTCCATATTGTTTGGCTGTTGCACGAAGGCGATGAATTCCATGGCCTCACGGGGGTGGCGGGCTCCGGCGGGAATCACCAGAATATCTGTTTGGGCGATGGTCAGGGGGGCCTTCGGGTGCTCCGTTGTTTCGGGGAAGGGAGCCACTCCGTAGGTGAACCCTTCCGGGGCAAATTTGCGGATAAAATTGTCCATCCAGACCCCCTGCAAAATCATGGCCACCTTGCCGTTGAAAAAGGGATTGTCGGGTGAGGCAAAGTTACCGAAGCCGCCGCGCAGCTTGAACAACTCCGGACCCCCGAACCGGGAGGCGTAGGATTCGAGCCAATGGAAAAAATTCCGGCTGGAGGGGGTATCCAGCAGGAGGCGATCCCCGCCCGCCCAGGCCGGTCCGCCAAACCAGGAGGGGAAATCCCACATCCACCAGCCGGGTTCCTGGGGCATATGTCCGATCTGGGCGAGGGAGCCATCCGGGTGTTTGCGGGTCAGTTTTTCATTGAAGGCCTCTAGCTCATCCATCGTGCGGGGAGGGCGATCGGGGTCCAGGCCAGCCTCGCGGAACATCCGTTTGTTCCAGTGGAGGGCCACGACGGACGGGGTGGTCGGCAGAGCCCAAAGATGGCCCCGGCTCTGGCATAACCTCCAGAACACCGGATTGTAATCCTCGGGACGCAAGCCGGCTTCCCGGGCCAGACGATCGAGCGGCATCAGGGCGTTGTTTTCCGCGAAGGAAGGAAGGTTAATGTCCCACAGTCCGGCGATGTCCGGGGGGACGCCCCCGGCGGTGGCCAGCATCATCTTCTGATCGACGCGACTGACGCTGAGAAGACGGACAAAAATCCGGTCTTGTGAGCGGTTAAAATTCTCCACCACGCGGGCCATGGCCTCCCGCTCAAAGTCCGTCCACTTTTCCCAATATTCCAGGACCACCCGCCCCTCCGTGCGGGAATCCGCTTTCGGGGCACAGCCCGAAATGGTCAGCAAAGAAAGGCCAGCCAACCACCAGGACCCCCAAGACCGGCGCTGGGGACTATGGACCATGGGGATGGGGTTGACCGGGTTGGGCCAACCTGGCGGGTTTTACTCAGCTGTCTCGAAAGTCAGGGCGGCGATGCGCTCCTTGGAAGCCACCGCGGGTTGCCAGAACCAGCCCTGTTTGTCCCAGCATTGGGACATGGCAAATCGATCCGTGACTTCCCGGTAATGGTTGAGGGCGTCCTTCGGCTTTCCCTCTGCTTCGGCCACTTTGCCAAGAATAAACACGCAGGTGCCGACATCGTTCAAAGCCCAGTAGGAGTGAGCCTTGTCCGTTGCAGGGAGGGTCGTCAGGCCAGCCTGCATCTCCACGGCCTTGGCCTCGTACAGTTCCCGGCACTTGGCAATCCGCTCCCTGGCGGTGGCAAAATCCTTCTTCTCCAAAGCCTGCCACGCCTCGCTGGTCAGAACGGCGGAGGAGTTGGGACCGGCGGCTTCCGCCGGAGGCTGGGTGGAGGAGGCCGGTGCCTCCTTCGTTGGGGTAGGGAGCGGCACGCTGCTTGGTGCCGCTGGGGCGGCGGGGTTGGTCTCAGTGATCCCATGGCTGTTGGTGGGTGCGGCCAGGGCCCGATAGCCCAGGGCAGGAAGGAACACATATGATAGGATGAGAATGGACGGCAGGATGGGATTCATACTAAAATTTTGAATGAACCATGGCATGACTGTCAAGTTATTGTTGTTCATTCCCTTCTTTATGAATGCTTTGCAAGCAAAAGGTACTCCAGATACAAACCAGATTACTTTAACTCATCAAGTTACTTTATCGAAAAATGAAAAAGGAGTGTGGGAACTCCGCCGGAATGGTGAGCTTTTTGTGGTTCGTGGCGTGGGAGGTCCCGGATCCCTTTCGTTAGCGAAGGAAATCGGGGCGAACTCCATCCGGACGTGGGGGATCGAACAACTTGCCTTTAAGGATTCCGAAGGGCGATCCTTCATCGATCAGGCGGCTCGGCTGGGTCTGACGGTTTGTGTGGGGATATGGGTCCAGCATGAGCGGCACGGATTTAAATATAGTGATCCGAAGTTTATAGCGAAGCAGCGGGAAGAAATCGTAAGCGCCGTCCGAAAATATAAAAATCATCCTGCCGTGCTCGTCTGGGGTTTGGGAAATGAGATGGAAAGTTATGTGGGGACGGAGGATGCGATTCGGGTTTGGAGGGAACTTGAGGAGCTGGCCAAGCTGATTAAACAAGAGGATCCAAACCACCCTGTGATGACCGTGATTGCGGGCGCTGACACAGGAAAAATCAAAGAGATCATGAAGTACTATCCCTCGATCGATATTTTGGGGATCAATGCCTATTTGGGGGCCGGGGGAGCCGGAGGAACCTTGCAAGGGCTTGGGTGGACGAAGCCCTTTATCATGACCGAGTACGGACCGGTGGGGCATTGGCAGGCTCCGCAAGCGCCTTGGGGAGCGGCGATCGAACCAAGCGGGAACGAGAAAGCGGCCAACTATTATGCCACCCTTACGACCTTGATGGAAAATAAGGAGGGACTTTGCCTAGGCAGTTATGCGTTCTTGTGGGGGAACAAACAGGAGACCACATCCACCTGGTACGGGATGCTGCTTTCAACGGGAGAGAAGCTTCCGCCGGTCGACGCCCTGGTTCGTGGTTGGTCCGGAAAATGGCCCGCGAACCGTTGTCCGAAGGTGGAGTCGATCGAATTCCCCGTCGCCCTGAAAAAGGGAAAGGCCGGGGAAAAAGTGAAAGCATCCGCAAAGGTGATGGATCGGGATGGGGATTCCTTGCAGTACGAATGGTCTGTGATGGCCGAGAGCAAGGATTTGCGGGGAGGGGGTGACGCCGAATCCGTTCCAGCCTCCTATCCCGAAGCTGTTCAAAATGGGTCCGACAGGGAGTGTTTGGTGACTCTCCCTAGGGATAAGGGAGCCTATCGCCTTTTTCTTATTGTGCGGGACGGAAAAGGGGGAGCCACCACCGCAAATGTTCCTTTCGGCGTAGATTAGTTTTCAACATCGATTTGTTCCATGACTAAAAAACGGACGCTGATCGGCGAAGTGGCCTGGCCAGAGGACGGGGGCGAGGTTACGGGCGAATTTCTTCGAATGGAGGATGGCGAGACATTTTACCGGATCAGCCATTACGACCAGATGCCGCCCTTCTTCATGAGTCTGGTGAGCGGTTCCGACCACTGGATATTCATCTCCAGCAACGGTGCCCTAACCGCAGGGCGGCGCGATCCCGGGCGGGCGATTTTCCCCTATTACACGGATGACAAGATTCACGACTCGCAAGATATTACTGGAAGTAAAACGATCTTGCGCATCCATCGCGGCAAAGACGAGTTTCTCTGGGAACCCTTCTCGCAGCGCTACGAGGGGGTTTATGCCGTCACGCGCCATTTGTATAAAAGCCTCTACGGCGACCGCCTCATCTTCGAGGAAACGAACAGCGCTTTGGGGCTTCGCTTCCGCTACGGTTGGTCCTTCAGTGATAAGTATGGGTTGATTCGCGAAGCCTCCTTGAAAAATATTTCACCCGGGAAGGTTGCCGTGACCGTGCTGGATGGTTTGCAGAACATCATGCCCTGCAGTGTGGCTCAATCCATGCAGGCTAACTTCAGCACGCTGGTCGATGCTTACCGTAAGAACGAACTGGAAGCCACCTGCGGACTTGGGCTCTACAGCCTGAGCGCGGTCATCGTGGACAGGGCTGAACCGAGCGAGGCACTTCAGTGTAATACGGTCTGGTCTCTTGGGCTTCAGGGTGCGGTGCGCTTAATTTCCTCACGGCAGGTGGATGCTTTTCGGCGGGGGAAGGCTCCGGTGGAAGAAACCGATGTAAGAGCGGAGCGCGGTGCCTATTTTCTTGTGCAGACGCTGACTCTGGCCTCCAGCGAAACGGCTCGCTGGCGCTTTGCCGCAGCGGTCGAGCAGGATGCGTCCGCGGTGAGGAGTAGCCTCGTCGCGCTGGATAACCCAGCAACACTCGCCCGCGACCTTGACGACGACCTGGCGGCGGGCAGGGCCAAATTGGAGCGCCTTGTGGCCTCAGCCGACGGCTGGCAAATGACCGGAAATCTTCTGCAGGACAATCGCCATCTTTCGAATGTCCTGTTTAACATTATGCGCGGCGGGGTCTTCATGCGAAACCACGACTTATCGACCGAGGATTTGCGTAAGCATGCGCGGAACATGAATGGCAACCTGGCCAGGGAGCACGAAAAGTTTTTTGCTGCGCTGCCCGACACCATGAATTACGCGGAACTTCTCGAGGCAGCTGAGGCCGACGGCTCGGCTGACCTGCAGAGGATCTGCCTGGAATATCTGCCGCTGGGGTTCAGTCGCCGCCATGGTGACCCGAGTCGCCCATGGAACAAGTTCGCCATCATCCTGCGCAACGACGACGGAACTGATGCTCTGTACTACGCCGGCAACTGGCGTGATATCTTCCAGAACTGGGAAGCGATGGCCCGCAGTTTTCCGGCCTTCTTGCCTGGCATGATCGCGAAGTTCGTCAATGCCTCAACGGTCGACGGATACAACCCTTACCGTATCACCCGCGACGGCATTGACTGGGAAATCATCGAACCACACGACCCGTGGTCCTACATTGGTTACTGGGGAGACCACCAAATCATCTACCTACTGAAGCTCCTTGAGCTACTCGAGGACTTCTGTCCTGGCAGACTGCAGGCCATGTTCAGTCGCCGTATTTTCACCTACGCGAACGTGCCTTACCGGATTCGCCCCTACCGCGAACTGTTGGTTAATCCTAAGGATACGGTGGTTTACGACACGGCACGGGAAGCCGTTATTGCCGAACGTGTTGCGCGAACTGGAGCGGACGGCAAGCTCGTGTGGGGTCGCGCGGATCGTGTCGTTACGGTAAATCTGATCGAGAAACTTCTCGTCTCCTTACTGGCGAAACTGGCCAACTATATTCCCGAAGCTGGACTGTGGCTCAACACCCAGCGCCCCGAGTGGAACGATGCCAACAACGCCTTGGTCGGCCATGGGGTTTCCGTGGTAACGCTTTGCCATCTGCGCCGATTGGTCGTCTTTTTGCGCAGGCTTCTGCAGCGTCCGGGCTGCGCTGACTTCGCGATCTCGGAGGAAGTGGCTGAGTGGTTGTCCGCCACCGGTGGAGCCCTCCAAGAATCCCTCCCACTCTTGGACGCTCCGTTTTCCGATCGCGATCGAAAGCGAGTCCTTGATGCCCTCGGTGAGGCGGGCAGTCGCTATCGCAGTTTGGTCTATCCCCAAGGTTTTTCGGGTGAAACGAAAGCGGTTATGCGTGGGAACCTCCTCGCATTCCTCGAAAATGTCCTGCGGCATGTCGACCGGAGCATCGCCGCGAACGAGCGGGAGGATGGCCTCTACCACTCTTACAACCTCATGTCGGTAACCGCGGGGGGAGAGGGGATCGCCGTTCGACGACTCGGTCTCATGCTCGAGGGGCAGGTGGCGATCTTGAATAGTGGTTACCTCTCGCCGACCGCATGCTTGCGCCTCCTGCAGGCGCTACGCCAGAGCAAACTCTACCGCGCCGATCAGCGAGCCTACCTCCTCTACCCAGACAAGGCGTTGCCGCGCTTCCTCGAAAAAAACAACATCCCGGCAAAAGCGATCGCCTCATGCCAGCTTTTCCGGCAACTCCTCGCGGATGGTAACCGGCAACTCGTGGGCCAGGACATCCAGGGGGGTTGCCATTTTCACGGCTCTATCCGCAATGCGGCGGACGTGGCTCGGATTCTCGCCGTCCTCGCGCAGGCCGGATACGGGGAGGCAGTCGCCCGCGACGAGTCCCGCGTATTGGAAATTTTTGAAGAAATGTTCGACCACCAATCCTTCACAGGAAGGTCTGGTACTTTTTTTGGTTACGAGGGCTTGGGTTCCGTTTACTGGCACATGGTCTCAAAGCTTCACCTCGCTGCGCAGGAGGCCTTTCGGACGGCGGTGGAGGGGGGTGCGGTGCCAGAAGTGGTGGAGCAGCTGGCGGAGTGCTGCGCCGATATTCGCAACGGCATGGGTTTCAATAAGTCGCCGCAGGAATACGGTGCCTTTCCCGCTGACCCGTATTCACACACCCCGGCTTATGGTGGTGCACGTCAACCTGGCATGACCGGTCAAGTGAAGGAGGATATTATCACGCGTTTCGGGGAGCTTGGCCTTGAGGTTCGTGATGGCTGTCTGCATATCCGTCCCCGCCTTCTGCAGGAGGCCGATTTTATTACCGCGCCCGCATCCTTTCGCTACATCGACACCCGCGGAACCGTGAAGCACATGCCCGTGCCGTCGGGTGCGCTGGCATTTACCTTCTGTCAGGTTCCCTTCTGTTACCTTCGAGGGACGGGCCAACCCGGTATGGAGGTCACCCGTGCGGACGGCACCAAGAAACAGATCCGGGGCCATATTCTGGATCCGACGCAGAGCGCGGAGCTTTTCGGGCGTCAGGGCAAAATTTCCTCGGTGACGGTCACTCTTTAAGGCTTTTTCAACGGGCGGGGGGAATCTCCGTGCTTCCTCAGTTGGATCAGGCCATCAGGGAAAAAGTAAGTTTTGCGACTCTGGGGGATCAGAAAACGCTATTTGCCGCGTAAGATACTGCGTGTAGGCTGAAATTCATGAGGTTTTCGCAGGGTAAATCACTTCATCGCGGTCGAGCTCGTTTGAAGTATCTCTATCGGCAAATCTCCGACCAAATCCGCCAGGATATCAAGGACCTCAAGTACCCACCCCTCTCTCGTCTTCCCTCGATGGATGATTTGGCGGTCCGATTTCAGGTCAACAAGATCACGATTCGCAAGGCTCTCAGTGAGCTGCGTGTCGAGGGACTCGTGTATAGCGTCCCCGCGCAGGGAACCTTCGTCTCTGATCCCGACGCCATCCAAACGGTTCGTAAGAAACCCCAGTTGCTCACCATTGGATTGCTGGGACACGTGCTCATGAAATCAGGACTCGGGCCTTACCATTTGGAAATCATTTCAGGTATCCAAGCGGAGTTATCCAGGAATAACGCCTCTTTGGTCATTCTCCCGGCAGGGGAAGTTTATCGGCAGGAGGATTACCTTGCGCTGGTTCGTCACGCGCACTTGGATGCGGTTATCTATTTAGGGCAAATCCCCAAGCCTATTTTGCAACATCTGATCCGTCATGGACCTCCGGCGGTTGTGGCCGACCTTTCCATGCCTCTTCTCAATGCCGATGTTCTTTATTTTGACAATCGGGCTGGTGCGTCAGCGGCGGCTGCCCATCTGGCAGAGCTGGGTCACAGGCACATCGGCATTCTGACGGGCCCGGTCGATGACGTGGCCAGCTTAGAACGGGAAGAGGCAGCGATGGCTGTCTGGGCGGCGAAAGGAATTTCAGCTACCGCCATCCGCAAATTGCACGGTGATTTCACGCGGGAATCGGGACGGAAAGCCGCCGAGCAGTTGCTGAAATCGGGGGCGATGCCTTCCGCAATTTTCGCACTGAACGACGAGATGGCGATTGGTCTGATGGAGGCCGTTCGGGCGGATGCACGATATCGGGTTCCGCAGGACATCTCGATCATCGGCTTCGACGACATTTTCTGGGCGGCCAGCTGTGTTCCCGCCCTCACGACCGTTCGAGTGGATAAGGGATTGCTGGGCAGGGTGGCGGTGCAACGGATTCTGGACCGGATTCAGGAGCCGTCCTTGGCTGCCACGACCACCCAAGTGGAACCTCAACTGGTTTTACGAAGCTCCACCAGCCAGGGCCCTGCCAGCTTGACCGGTCCGGATACACCCCACTCCATGTAGGAGTGGTTTGCCTCGGCATATTTTTGGAGAGGCTTCCGTAAGTGGATCGCATGAGCTCTTTTCCGAAGGAGTTTCTGTGGGGCACCGCCACCTCTGCCTATCAGATCGAGGGCGCCTACAAGGAGGACGGACGGGGTCTTTCCGTCTGGGACCGGTTTTGTGAAACGAAGGGGAAAGTTTGGGAAGGGCATACGGGGAAGGTCGCTTGCGATCATTACCATCGGTTTTCCGAGGACATCGCCATCATGCGGGATCTGGGCCTGCAGGCGTATCGTTTTTCCATTTCTTGGACACGGATCCTCCCCAATGGCCGGGGGAAGCTGAACCCCAAGGGGTTGGAGTTTTACGACCGCCTTATTGATGAACTTTTGCAGGCCGGAATCCGGCCCTTCTGCACCCTGTTTCACTGGGATTATCCCACCAAGCTTTATGACAAGGGCGGCTGGCTGAATGAGGAAAGCCCGAAATGGTTCTCGGATTTTACTTTGAAGGTGGCGGAACGGTTGGGGGACCGGATCCTTGACTGGATGACGCTGAACGAGCCCCAGGTCTTTGTGGGTCTGGGACACGGAACCGGGAAACATGCGCCCGGAGACAAGCTCCCCATCGCCAAACAATTGAAACTTGTGCGGAATGTTCAACTGGCGCACGGGCTGGGAGTCCAGGCGCTGCGGGCGGGATGCGCCAAGCAGGGTAAGATTGGCTGGGCTCCGGTGGGGGTCGTATTTTATCCGGCGACGGATCGTCCAGGAGATATCGAGGCAGCCAGAAAATGGACCTTTGGGTGTTCCAACAATCACGTTTTTAGCAACACCCTATGGAGTGATCCCGTGGTGCTGGGTCGGGTGGCCCCAGAGGCGGAGAAGGCCTTTGGAAAGGCCTTGCCGAAGTATTCCGAATCGGATCTGCGCATGATGGCTCAGCCGATGGATTTTTATGGGGTGAATATTTATCAGGGCACAGCTGTTACGGAGGGAAAGAAGGGGAAGGGGGAAGTTGTTCCTTTCCCCGATGGAAATCCGCGGACCGCTTTTGCTTGGAGTGTGACCCCAGAAAGCCTCTATTGGGGGCCCAAGTTCTTACATGAACGGTATACGCTGCCCCTCTACATCACGGAGAACGGACTGAGTAATATTGATTGGGTATCGACCGACGGAAAGGTGCACGATCCGCAGAGGATCGACTTTTTACGGAGGTATTTGGGGGAGTTAAAGCGGGTAGTGAACGATGGGGTGCCGGTGAAGGGGTATTTCCAGTGGTCCTTGTTGGATAATTTTGAATGGGCGGAGGGATACAAACAACGATTCGGTCTGGTCCACGTGGATTACCGGACGTTGAAGCGGACGCCGAAGGATTCGTTTTTCTGGTATCGGGAGCTGATCAGGAGAAAAGGGGCGGTTTAGGTAGGGCGACCAGTCCTTGGTCGCCTCGTGGAACGTTGGGTGTCCGACTAGGCGGGATCATCGATCCCGCCCTACCGGTTTTGGGTGAAGAATTGAGAACGACGCGGCATGGGGACATGCCGCCCTACAGGTGTCGAATGATGGATTTGAAACGTATCTAAAAACAAAAAACCCGGGAGGGGTAACCTCCCGGGTTTTTGTCAGAAAGGAACTTAACTACCGGTACTTAGACCTTCCGGCGTAGGCGGAAGGCCAGCAAGCCGGCCACGCCTAAGCCCATGAGGGTAGCCGAGGAAGGCTCGGGGACTACTGTTTGCACCAACAGATTGTCCACCTGAAGTTCGCCCGGGTTAGAGCCTCCGATATAGAAGTTCAAGTTGATCATATCAATGTGCGGAGCGTCCGTCGCCAGCCCAGCGAGGTTTAGATCGAGGTTAAACGCTGTCCAATCCGGAGTGGCAGAGTTAACGGTGAGTTTATTGTAATCGAAGTACCACGTGTTATTTTGATACTCAATTTTGGCAGTGGTGGCGAAAGCGGCTCCACTATAGGCGTTCTTGGTTCGGTACTCGCCGGAGATGCGGAGCAGGCTTTTTCCTGCAGCCAGATCTGCACCTAATCCCACTAACCGAGCGGAACTGGCACCGTTGTGGTCTCCCCCGCCATAGATGGTGAGGGCATCGTCACGTATGATGCCCCAGTTACCGGGTTCGCCGTATGCCGTGAGGGTTAAGAGGCCGCCGTTAATTGATTTTGTACTTGTGGCCAGCCCATTAAAATCAGACTGGAAGTAAACTGTGGCATTTGCCTGAATCCCCAAACCGAGGACCAAGGCGGTTAACAAACTAAGTACTTTTTTCATTTCTTTATGTTCCTTTCTATTGGTTTCTACTATTTGTTTTAGTTTACCATCAACTAGGTGTATCCTAATCCAAGTTTCCATAAAGTCAAATAAAAATATTTGCAAAGCTAGAAAAATTATATAGGTTTATCCTAGAATGAGCAGGCCAATCAAAAATAAAGCCTTTACCCTTGTGGAACTCCTTGTGGTTATAAGCATTATCGGCCTTTTGGCGGGTTTGGCCGTACCTGCTATCAACGGGGCCCTGAAAAAGGCAAAATCCGGGGCTTGTATGGCGAATTTAAGGCAGATTGGATTGGGCTTAATTACCTATGCCGCTGAGACTTCCGCCGGTACTTTCCCCCAATCAAGCGGTCAGGAAGCGGCCTGGGCGACCGAGTTGGGAAAATACATCAATACCACGACCAAAAGTAAAAAGAGCATTTTTGTCTGCCCCGGTTGCGAGAAGCCGGTCACCGAGGGAACCGACACCACCGTGGCCATCACTTACGGAGTTCATTCTGCATTAGTGGATTCGACAAAAAACGTGGCGATCAACAACGTGGTCCGCCCATCCGACGTGATCTTGGTCGGAGATGTCTGTCAGGATCCTGGTAACAAAGGCTGGTCACCCAATCGGATTGAGAAGCCGTCTTTTGACAACCCCAGCGGCGGGAGAGGTGGGGCGGCAAATTTGGAATCGCCGATCGCTACTTCTGTGGATTCGGACAATGGCAACTCCCCTTGGCTGCGTTATCGTCACCAAGGCAGGGTCAATGTGGTGATGGTCGACGGTCACGCCGAATCGATCAAAAAGGGATCCGTCCTCAACAAACACGTAGTGTACGATCAGTAGACGATTTGGTGGGGATAGGACTGAGGGGGGAATTGATTCAAGGTTGTAGAATCAGCATTCAACGAGGCGGCATGGGGACACGCCGCCCTACTGGGGATGGATTTGAAATTTACGACGAGGCGGGATCATCGATCCCGCCCTACCGGTTCACAATTTTGAGGTGAATGACTTGAGCTGGGTAGGGCGCTCTCGCCGAGAGCGCCTCATTGATTTTTGTGCGTTGGGCGTTGAACGAGGCGACCTGCAATTCCCCCGCGCAAGCGGACAACTATCCCATCGCGGAGCGACTAACCAGAATGGGCGGGGGTAGGTCTAAGGGGGCCAAAAAGGTCGCCCTACCGGCGTCAACCCCCTGGGTTAGGGCGTGAAAGTGGCCTTGAGGCGGAGAAACTTCTTGGTCCCGCTGACCGGGGTGGAAGCTTGCCGTTTCTCCAGGGTGGTGCCGTTGGTGCCGACCGTGGAAAGGGTGGTCACGGTGACCCCCGTCTCCGTCCAATTATTGGAGTTGGCCAGATCGGTGGAAACCAATGGAGTGAGGCTCACATTACCATTGGTCCGCGCGTAGTAGGTGAGGACCAGATTGCTTCCGCTGACGGTGTTGGAGGGCAGGAGGCTGGTGGAGATCGAACTGGTGCCGGTGCCACCGAAGGCGTACCGAAGGACGTCGGTTAAACCGTCCGCCCCGCGGTTGGTTCCGCTGTTGGCCATGACCACGTTCACCGTCCGGTTGTTGGTGGCGCGGTTCGATTTGCTGTCCGCGGCGGTGTAGATGACCTGATAGCTGCCGGGCACAGAGGTGTTCACTGAATTGCTGGTAGTGACAGCCACACTGGCGTTATCGCCGGCATCAAAAGCCGTGGCTCCGCCGTCCGCATAGGGGGTCCCCCAGTTCACCGAGGCAGGGTTGGCCCCGGCGATATTGATGACCGGCGCGGTGGTGTCGGAGGGTGCCGAAAAGGTTGCCGGATCTTGGTACACTCGAACGTAGTCGACTTCATAAACGGCGTTGGTCAGCGTGGAAGAAATGGCAGTTGCGTTGTTGGTGCCCACGTAGCTGCCTCCCATGGCCAAGTTGAGGATAAGGAAAAACTCCTTTTGGAAGGTGGCGGCATCGGCGGTTGGAGGAGTCAGAGTGGCTTTATCCGCCCCATCCACGCTGAAAACCAGGTTGTTGCTGTTCCAGAGAACCGCGTAAGTGTGGAACTCAGTAGACGGATTGGTCACGGAAGACCTTCCGGGCTGAACGGGGTTACCGCCGTATCGAGAAGAAGAATGAAGGGCGTGGCCAACGGTATTGGCGTCGCCGTTGGCGACCCCATTGAAGCCGCCGCGCCACTCCATCACGTCGATCTCACCGCAGGCTGGCCACCCGGCCGTGGAAAAATTGGTGCCCAACATCCAGGCGGCCGGCCAGGGGCCGATGCCGGAGGGCATCTTAGCCCGGAACTCAATCTTTCCGTATTTGAAGGAGCGCAGACCCTGCGTCTTGATCCGGGCAGAGGTCCAAGAAGATCCGGATTTCACGGCCTGGAGAATCAAACTGCCGTTTTCAACACGCAAGTTGGCGTTATTCGTCGTATACGTTTGGGCTTCGTTATTCCCCCATCCGCCCGCCCCGGTTTCCGGCACCCAGTTGCCCGGGTTCAGGGAAGTGCCGTCAAACTCGTCTGACCAGACCAGCTGGTAAGTGTTGCTGCCCACGGTAACGGAGGGGGCGACCGC
>Ga0194116_10005132_pt1 | contig 14540 bp, 10 predicted proteins | sample TA2MahsurfametaG_4_FD_148617 | JGI IMG/M metagenome (GOLD analysis project Ga0194116, IMG submission 148617) | Freshwater microbial communities from Lake Tanganyika, Tanzania - TA2015008 Mahale S9 surface | ecosystem: Environmental > Aquatic > Freshwater > Lake | place: Tanzania: Lake...
CCCAATCCCCAATCCCCAAATTTTTTAAAAGATTAATTTCAAAAATCTTAATTTGAATTCTATTTAATATTAATTTGCGGAATTGAAGAATTTAAGCTCATCAATAGTTTATTCAAATAAAAATTTTACTCTACATATTAAAAATTTAAGAAAAAATAAAAAATAATTTTTCTAAAAAATTAATTAATTATTTTTAATTTTAAAAAAATTTTAATAAATATTTTTTTCATTCATAAAGTTCTTTTTCAATAAATAATCAAGTGAAAAGTGGAAATAAAATATTAAAATATTAATAATCATTTTAAGAAATACATTAAAATTTCTCATAAAAGCTGAAGAAATTAAATTAATTAATAAAAATTAAACATTATATGCAATTTGCCTCTAAAAAATCAGAAATTTTAAAAGAAATAGTTAAGACAAGAGAAATATTAAAGGATTTTACATTTTCTCTGACTTGCAAACGACATAAAGAAAATTCAATAGATTTCCTATGTAGAAATGATGGAAGGCCTCTCTGTAATTATTGTGTTAATGATCATTGCATAAATAGTTTTTGTTTAATAGTTCCAATAAAATATTTGAAATTGAAGATGAAAGAAGAACTAAATTTGTTGGAAAAATATTTAAGCTTTCAGAATAACATTCGAATGAAACATATTTTATCTACTATTTCAAAATTAGAAAATTATCTTAAAAGAATAAATTTATATATTGCCAAGATAAAAAATTTAAAATTTGAATATAATTTTTTTGATGAATTAAATTTGAATTTTATTGTAAAATATGATATACATAAGAAATTAAGACAAAAAGCACATTCAACAGATAAGAAAAATATGCATAAGACTGGCAACTATTTCCCTAAAAATATTTATGGATCTGATTTTGAGAATTTTAAAATTGAAAATTTAAATTTAAATAATAGAAATTTGTTTTCAAAAAATTCATGCTCATTAGAAAAAAAAAATTCAGAACGAAAGTTCATAAAAGGAAAATTTTATAAATGCTCTAATTCATTAATTTTTGAGAAATCATTGGAAAATGATTTTAAAAATAAAAATTCCTTTAGTAATGAAAAGTTAGAGCCTAATTTTGAAAATTCATTTATGAAAATTTCAAATTTAACAGAAAAATCAAATTTTGTTAATTATAATGAAAAGATTAGAAAAAAATCTACTTCTCTTATACAATTTCAAAATTCAAAAATAAAAGTAGAAGAAGAGGAATGTCTTGAATCAATATGTATTACTGAAATAAATGGGTTTCTTAATGAAGCATTCTTACAAAAATTAAGTTATGAAATTCCTCTTTATTTAGATCAAAAATATGAAAGCAGATTTAAAAAGACAGCTTTTAGTTATAAAGAAGCAATCAAAAAAATTCTTTTCGAGAGAGAAGCGAATGAAAAAATTTATTATGAAAGAAAAAACAAAAAAAAACAAAATAAAGAAATTAAATATTATGATAATAATGAAAGCGAAAGTAATGAAAGTTTAAATTTTTATAAACATATAAAAGACTCAAAAAATAAAAAAATAAGAAGTCCATATAAAGAACAATTAAAAAAAATACTACATAAAAAATTCATCAATGAAATTTCATTTCAAGAAAAGATATTCAAAAAAGAAAATAAAGAAAAAAATAATATAGAGGAAATGAAAATCAATTCGAAAAAATCTGAAAATTATTTTAAAAAGTTTAAAAAGATATTAAATGAAAAATTTCTATTATTAAAACAAGAGGGGGACCAATCAGATTATTTTATAGAGGAAAAAGAATTTCTTTGGGGAAGCGCGAAAAATAAAATAACTGAAATTAAAAAGTTTCGACTTAATGATGAGAAATTAGAAAATAACAATATTCTAAGTTCTGATATAAATAAATTAGAAAGAGGAGAAAAAGATTGTAAAGACAATCTCCAAATAATGAAAAATATAAATTTCAAAACCATAAAATTTAATAAAGATAAATTTGAAAATAATAAAGCGAATGATTGGAACAATAAATCTCTTGATTTTTGTAATCAAAAGAATGCCAAATTATTAAATAAAAGTAATTTTATAATCTCAAATAATAAAATTTTAAATAATATATCTGACTACGACAAAGGGAATAATGAAAACTCCGAAAAAGAAACCTTCAATTTATGTTCCAAAAATCCAGCTAATTCATATAAAGATTTAATAAAAATTAACATTGGGACATTTAATTTAAAAAAAGATGTGTTGACGGAAACTATTGATAATTATAAAATTGATCGCTCGATTGAATTAATTGATCAAATTAATAATAATAAAAATAGTTCTCAAATTAAATTTGATAATAAAAAATTAGAGAGAGAAAATAAAAATATCAGGATTGAAAATAATAATCTTGAAAATTTAGATAATTTTAAAGTATTTGAAGAACTTAAAAGAAAATCTTATGAATTAAACAAATCAAATGTTTCACATTATTCTCAAGAATCAAATTCAAGTGAGAATTCAAATCCAAGAAAAATTAAAATTTTTGCAGATTCTGATCTGGATCAAAATTTAGAAATATATAATCGCGTTAATTGTATTCAAAATTTAACTAAAGACCAAGACTTTCCAAAAAAAGAAAATTTATCTACACAAAAAAAGTCCAAAATGCATATCAAAGATCTTAATGAAGGTTATTTGAAAGACAGTAATGAAAATGAAGAAAAAAGCAACAGAAAATTATCTAATTTATTCATAAAAAAATTTAAATCTGGAGAAAAATTAAAAATTGAAAATCCTGAAATAAAAGACAATCGAAATGTTAATGATTTTATTTGTAGAAAATCCATTAGCCCTAATAAAAACAAAAATTTGGATATTCAAAATATTGATGATAATATAAAAGATTCCGATATAAACCAAAATTATTATAACATTAATAATATAAAAAGTAATATTTTCACAAGAAATTCTGATAATAATAACCAAAAAGAGGAAATTTCAATTAATGAAACTATTGATTTAAATAATCCTAAAGCTGATTTTATAAATAGAAACAATTATTGTATATTAAGCAAAGAAGAAAACAATCTCATTGAAAATACAAATATTGAAGAGCAGTCAAATATAAAGAATATTATTATGGCATTAGACTCAAGAATTTTAAAGTCTTCGGTCCAGCAAAAGAATATTGATCCCAAATTAAATTTATCAAAAAATAAAGGAAAAAATTCATCTGATAATGAAAATAGTAATTGTTCAAAAATTTCAAATGACACTTTTATTATACATTTAGTTGATGATGAAAACTCAGAAGAAGATGATATAAAAAATAAAAAATTTCAGAAAAATGGTTTGTTTATAAAACAAAGTATAAGAAAAAATTCTCATTCAAAAGATGCTGATTTAATCTGTAAAGATAAGCTTTCATCTAGTAATTTAATTGAGCAGAAAAATAATGATTTTGATAATTCGAAGAAAAAAAAAGAATCTGCAAAAAACAACACCCTGAATAACAATAATTTTTTACTAAATGCCAATAAGATGATTGAAGAAGCTAAGAAAAAAAAACTCTTTACTACCATGGATAGTTTCATAGAAAAAAAATTAAAAAATTACGATACTAAAAATGAAAATGAAAGTAAAAAAAATATTTCTTCTCCAAATAATCTGATCAATTCACCAAATATTAATGCAAAATTAAATATTGATTTAAAGCAGAAATTAGAAGTTCAAGATACGATTTGCTCTAAAAATATTTCAAGTAATCAATATCTAGATTTGATTAATAAAAGTGATCCATTTATAAATAACAATCAAAGCAATATTTATAAAAATTTAACTCAAAATAATCCTGATACTAATAAAATTGTAAATTCATTAAATGAGGTAAAAAATATAAACAGTAATAATAACTATTCAATAAATAATTTAAATGGTTATAGCAATTTTAATAACATGAATGGCTTTGTTAATAATGGAATTAATTCAGAAAAAAATTTAAAAAATATTTCTGAAAATAATAAGGTAAAAAATTCTCAAATTGATTTAGGAGATCAAAACAACCCTCAAAAAATTAACTTATTGCTTAGCCTACTTTATAATCAAAATCCCAATAACATAATTAATAAAGCTTTTAATAATACTGATAATAATAATGTAAACATTAATACATTATTTAACTCTTTGATAAATTTTAATTATGGTCAATTAAATAATGCCTTTAATTTAGGAAATCCAAATTTTCCTCCAAATAATTTAAACTTACTATACAACGAAAAAAATTCTTCGAATCTTCCTAATAGCAATATCATCAATAATTTGAGCAATTATAATAACAATCACTTGTTTTATTTAATTCAACAACTCCCAAATTCTCAAATAAAAGATGCTATGATGTGTGTTTTAAATTCGAAAAATATTGCAAATTTATCCTTAAATTCTCAAAATTATCTTAATAACAATTACATAAATAATAATCAAACAAATTCTCATGTAGAATCAATTTTAAATATGAATAAAAACTCAAACAATACTCCTCAAAATTTCAATAATTTTCCTAATAATAATTATAATCAGTTCAATTTATCAAATAATAACAGCTTTCCTTTTTTAAATAATAATCTCCTATTTCAAAATAAAAACTTTATCAATAATAATATGTCTCAAATAAATCATCAAAATCAAATGAACATACCAAATAATAAAGATTATAATTTTGGGACGAATAATAATAATATTTTTAATTTACAATCACAATTAAGACTATCTTTAAATGAAAATAATATAAATAATTTAAACACTGCTCCTAATCTATTAAATAATTTTCTTTGGAATAATTATTTACAAAATAATAACCAATCTTTCGCAAATCCTTCTAACTTAAATTTAGGTAATTGTCAAAATTCGGATTTCAATTTAAATAATAGAGATAAAAATTCTGATTTAAATTTAAATAATAACTTAAAAAATTCGGATTTAAAATTAAATAATATTAAAGAAACAGATACAGAAATTCATAATAATAATCACTGCTACAAAACCAAAGATATTGATGAAAATTCAAATTCTAATAAAATTAAAATAAGTTCTTTATTATCTGATAAAAATATCTATAAAAGTGATATTACAAATAATTTCAAAACATCAAGTTTTGTTGATAAATAAATGATTTTAATAATAAACAAGAATTTGGATATATACTATATATTTCTAAGGATTGGAATTAAGCTCAAATAAACTTCTATTATTATTGTCAGATTTTTAATTTATAAACTATTTTATCTTTATTTATGATTAAATTGAATTAATAATATAATTGTTGTTAAAATTAGAAAAATTTTTTATTTATTAATACTTAATAATAATATTTTATTAAAAGAAATTCAAAAATATTTTAAAATATTTATATAATATAATATTGATTTTGCAACAATTTTTGTTAATTCTCATAATTTTAAATAATATTTTTAATCCTATATAAGAAGCTAAAACAAATTCAAAAACAACTTAATTATTAACAGATTATATTAAAATCTAAATTTATGTGTTTATGAAAAAGACTTATAAAAGAATTATATTAATTTAGGATTTAACTATTTTTGAAAAAAAATATTTTGTGTTTAAGATAAGTATATTAAATCAACGGAAATTGATAAATATAAATTATTTTTATCAGTATTAATAATTATAAGTTCTTGATTTATTTATATCAGAGGGTGTTATAACAAATGAAAATTTAATCTAATAAAAAATTTAAAAATGGAGAAATTTCCTGCTGAAATAGAAGCAAATAATATCAAAAATGATAAAATTACTTACAATCCGGAAACACATTTTATAGTTGATAAAAACTTGTTGAATTGTATTATATGCTTTGATACAACTCCTAATAGTTACGAAACTAGTTGCTGTGGGAACTTTATTTGTCATGAATGTAAAGGTTTTCTTAAAGATTCCAAATGTCCAATTTGTAAAATAAACACAGAATTAAATATTTCAAAAATTTCAAAGAGAATAATATCAAATTCAATATCAAAATGTCCTCTTTGTCCTTTCACTGATATTTATGATAGAATTGCAAAACATTTTTTAAAATCCCATTTAGATTATATCAAAAAAATAGAAAAAATTGAAAAAGATAAAATTTTATTTAATTTTCTATCAACATATTTTTGTATTAGTTTTGAAAAGAAATTTTTTATTCATGACCATCCTCTTCAATTAACAACAAAAGAAGAAAATAATTGTGTATGCTTTGCAGGTTGTGTATTGCGTTTCAAAAATTGTAAAATGTTGGATTCCATTGATAATAATGAACAAAAAGCCAAAACAGATTCAATAGAAAGCAAGATAGATTCAAACCAAAACATTTTAGATGAAAAATTGGAAAATCTAAATCTTAAAGATTTAGTATCACAAAAGAATAGCTGTGAAAAAGAGAATCTTATAATAAATTCTGAAATTGTAGATAAAAATATTTTAGTTCAATCTTCCAATAAAATCTTGGATAAGAATAATTATGATAATTTAAATGAATCAGATGAATTGAAAAAACTATTAATGCAAAGGCTAATTTACTTTTGCAGCGAATGTGAAGGCTATTTTTGTGATAATTGCTTAGAAGGTAAAGATATTTGGATAAGAGTAAAAGTTCATGATCATCTTCTAAATCTAACAAAGAAATCAACTCCTTGGACATGTGATGGAAAATTATTTTCTGAAGGTTGTTTTAATCAAAATAAGCCAACATCTGGATTGGCAAGATATAGATGTAATGAATGTGATTTTGACTTATGTGAAAAATGTTTAATGTTTTATATAGATGAAAATCAAATTTAGTTACTTTAATTTTTTACAAATTGAAAATTAAAAAATATCAAATTTTTAAATAAAAATAAAAATAATTTTTATTGCATAATTAAATTTAAATCATTAAATAGGAGCAAAAACTATAAATTTTTACTTGTCAAATATAAATTATTTTATTATTATGGAATATTATTAAATTTTGATAAGGGAATTTATTTTATCATAAAAAATTGAAAAAATAAATTAGAAAAAAAATGACGAATATTTTTCAAGAAATTTATATAAGTCCAGAAACTCATTATATACTAGAAAAGTCATTCTTTAGCTGTTCTTTGTGTTCCCATTATTCTTTGAATTTATTTCAAACAAGCTGTTGTGAGAAATTTTTATGTATATCATGTAAAAATAATCTTCTAAATAAGAAACTTGATTGTCCTCATTGCAAAAAAAATGATTATTATATAAATTTTTCTGAAATAGCCCAAAAACTACTTTTATCTTCTATTTTAGATTGCCCCCTTTGTGATTTCAATGATGAATATGAAAATTTAATTTCTCATTTAAAAACAATGCATTTTTCGGAAATTCAAAAACCAGAAATTTTTAATAAAAATGAAAGTTTATTCGAATTACTTTTAGTTAATTGTGAATTGGTAATCGAAAAAAAATACTATGCTCATATGCACAAAGTTCTTCTGAAGCCAAAAGATTCGAATTTTAAATGTTATTTATGTGATAAAAAAAGACCAATGCCTCCTAAAAAACTTAAAAATGATGAAAATTCTTATTTTGAATCGGAAGAAAAATTAGCTAAAAATGAAGAAAATAATCTTAAAGAAATTGAAAATTTTGATGAAAAAGTTAAAGAAAAGAAAGAAGAAAAACTAGATGAAGACGAAGATGAAAGTTTAAAAAATATACTGTTAGAAAATATAAACTTCAAGTGTGAAATTTGCAATATAGCTTTTTGCAGAAAATGTATTGAATCTACAAAAATTTATTTGAAATCCAAAAAACATGAGCATGAAATGAAATTATTTTTCGGAACAGAAAAATGGGTTTGTGATTCGACTAAAACTGAAAATGGATGCTACTCAGCTCAAAAAAATTTAAATAAAAGTAAGATGATGATTGAGAACTTTCCAAGATATAGATGTAAACTATGTAACTTTGATTTATGTGAAAAATGCATGATTCAAGATATTCAATGATTTTGAATAACATATTTCTTATAAAATGGAAATATCATATGCCAAAAAATTTATATTTTATTAAAAATAATTTGATTTTTAATTAAAATATTTTACTTTTTTATTTATTGTATTGAATATCTTTATTTGAATTTAATTATTTATTAAATTTTTTAACTGCAAATGACTATATAGATACATTTAGTTTGTTAAATATCCGTCCAATTCTTAGTAATTTCAATAATTTTACATAAATAAATGATGTTTGATATAATATTTATCAAAATGAATTAAATTAATAGAAATAATAAATAACAAGTCTTCTAAAATTTAAGATAATCTGAATTTTAAAGATATTTAAATTTAATAGAAGTTAGAAATAAACTCAAACTCTTTAATGAATTATTAAACTTAAAAAAATAATATCTAAATGATGAATAATAAATATATTATTCAAAATTGTTTAAACATTTTAAAAGATATTTATAGAAAGATTTAAATTGTATTCCAATCTGAATTTACATAAAATTATTTATTTAAAAATTTTAATTAAATTTTTGTAAAATTTATCTAATTTAATGAACAATAATGTCAAAGTTAGCAATAAGGAAATATGTATCCCACATAAATTATTGGAAAATATAATAAAAGAAACAGATATTCAACAAGTAGTTATTGAAGAAGAGGAAACAGAATTATTTTTTACTTCTCTCACAGGTCAAGGGAAAATATACTTTAAAAATAATACAACCTATGAAGGAAATATTAAATATGGAATTTTAGATAGTGGAGAAGAAAAGAAAACCTGTAAAATTAATTTTCCCAATAGTACAAGATATGAAGGCGATATTAAACAAAATCAAATTTCAGGTTCAGGCACTTATTATTTTCCAACTGGATCGATGTGAATTATTTATAAATTATTTTTAGCTCTTATGAATATTTTAAAAAAAAAAATTTTAACTATTTCATTTAATTTAATTTTAAAAAATATTTAACAAGTTTCTTGAATATTAACTGAAATTTTATTAGTTATAAAGGTGAAGTAAAAAATGGTTTAAGGAATGGTTATGGAGTTTACAATAGCACTGATGGGATAAAATATGAAGGAAATTGGTGGAATGGATTAAAGCATGGATTTGGAAAATTAGTAATTAAAGAAAACATGATTTATGAAGGAGAATGGGTTGAAGGTATCAAACATGGAAATGGGCGAATAAGATGGCCTAGTGGCAATTTCTATGATGGGGAATTGTAATTCAAAATTAATTTTATTCAAAAAACAATTTTTTATTAATTAAATTTTTAAAATCATATTTTCAATTTTATTGATTTTTAAAAATGATTTCTTAATAATTTTTTTAATAGTAAAGAAAAACAAAATCGCAGGAAATGGATATATGATTTGGGTTGAAAAGTACGAAAAATACACTGGACATTGGAATGAAAATCTTCAAAATGGGCTTGGAATTCATATTTGGTATGAAAATAAAGGAGAACACAAGTTTCTAAGAAATAGGTGATTTGAAAGATTTATTAATTTTAAATTGAAAACAAGTTTTCATAACTGATAATTTTTTTTTATATTTCAAATTTAAATTATTTAATTATTTAATTATTGTAATTTCAAATTATATTTACTTATAATAATAAATTAATCAATTAAAATTATATAGATATGTTGGAGAATGGAAAAATGGTTTTAGACATGGTTATGGAGTATTTTTTTACGCGAATGGTTCTAAATACGAAGGATTATGGGATCAAAATTATAAACACGGATTTGGAATTTTTACTTTTCATGATGGAGCCCAATTTATAGGTAGATTCCATAATGATAAGATGATTGAATATAATCCTTTTGGGTATTTGACAGGAGATAATAAACAAGGGTCAAATCAGGAAGGAATTCTAACAACTACTGGAAAGCATGGAAAAATAAAAAACCCTGTTCCTGTTCGAAAAAATTCTTTAAATAAGAAAATTGGAGATATAAAAGAAATAATAAATGAAAATATCGATAAAAATAATAAAGACAAAGTTAATGAAAAAGAAACTGCTGGAAATAGCAATAATTATAATTTAATTTCTAATAATATCAATCAAAATACAATTTCAAACCTAAACAATAATAAAGAAAATTCTGCTAAAGAAGATTCTTCTAAGGATGATATAAAGCAAAGTATTTTTGGAAGTACAAGCGGTAAACTAGGATTTGGAAAAATTAAGGCTGATTTAAAAACAAATTTCGCACCTGCCGGACTTGAAGCAATTTCAGAACAAGCTGAGCTAGGAAATGTTAGTATGATACAAAATGAAAAAAAAGAAAAAGAACATTCAACACAACTTTCATATAATAATTTGGAATCTGCACAAGCTTTAAATTCTTTACAGCAAACTAAGCAATCAGTAAATAACCGTGCTTTAAAAGAATCAGAATATAATATATTTAAAACACTAATCGATTTATCTGATATTATAGAATGTGACACAGAAATAGAAAGAGGTTTAAAAGAAGTTGAAAATATTTTACTAAGAAATTTATCTGAAATGAAAGTTTGGTACAAATATTACAGTAATAAAGAGTCACAAAAAGAAGATGTTAATAGTGTAAATGCTTCTTCTTTAAATACCCAACAAGATGAAAAAGATAAGCTTACGAGTAAGGATGTGTTAGAAAAAAAAAGTTCAATGATGGTTAATATTTTCGGAGTTTCTAATTTAAACAATCCTTCTTTTCTTCCTAATAATTTAGAATGTATTTATAATAATGATTTGGGATTTGCGATGGAATTGAAAGATCTTTGGAGATTTTTAAGAGATTCAAATATAATTTGTTCAGATTTTTCATTGGCTCAGTTTGACAGATTGTTTTTTAAAGGAAAAAAAAATTATATCGAAATGTTTATGTGTCCTGATGACATTGATTCCAAGAATATTTATGATTATTTGTATTCTATGATAATAAAGTCTAAGGAGGATTTTTATATCAGATACAGAGATAAATTGCTTACAAATACTTTAGTGAATAATGTAAATGGGAATGTTATTGGAAAATTTAATAATTTGAATAATTCGAATTTCAGTAAAATAAATCAAGGAAACTCCAATAATCAAAATAGTGTGAATAATTCGATTTCGAATAATAAAGACCAAGCGAGTGAAACTTCACAAAATAAAGAAAATCATAATATACCAACAAATAAAGGGGTTATCACACAAGGAAATTCAAATCATCACAACACGGATAATGCTTCAGAAAATAATAAATATATTATAAATCCTCAAAACTTTTCTGAATCAAATTTCGATATGCATAATAAAAAACAGACTATCTTAATTCGACAATTTTTTGAAGCAATTGTTAGAGCCTCTTATTTGCGATTTTTCCATGTTAATCAAACCTTAGGTTCAAAACTGACAATTTTAATTGATACATGCATAAAAAATAATTTAAATTTTAAAAAAGGAGGCAAAAAATCGAATAGAGAACAAACTGAAAATTCAATAAATAACTCAGTTTATATAGATAAAAAAACTAAAGTATTTGAAAGCAACTTCGAATTTTTTACATTTAATTTCGAAAAACAACTGAAAATAATTTTTAAAAAGTATTATTTTAATTCTAGCCCAAATCCTCGCTTAGATGATATGACAATTACCCATAAGTTTTTTTATGAGACTTATGTTTCAAAATCAGAGCATTTTAGGAATATATTTCCTGATAAATTCAAGTTTGTGGAAATAATCAACATATATCACAAGGATAAAATAATTATTTCTGAAAATTCCCCATATACAAAAGAATTATTGAATTATGTAGAAAATATTTATGATATTGAAATGATTTTTTTCGAATTTTGTGAAGTGATTTATTTTATGTCAAGAAAATATTTTATTAAAAATGCGATTATGGATACAAGAGAAAATTATAGCGAGATCATTAGAGACTTGGAAAATAATTTAAAAAATCCAGAGAGCTTTATTAATATAAAAAGATTTGATAAGAATAATTATTTATATCCGAAATTAAAAAATCATATTGATTATGAGAATTTAATTGCAAATAAGCTTGCAAAGGAAGAAGAAGAAAGGAGAAAGAAAAAAGAAATGAAAAGAATAGATTATGAAAGAAAAATGATGGAGATAGAAGACATGAATATTTTACCAGAGTCAAATGAAGAGGAAGAAGAGGAAGATGATTATTCAATGGAATCATATTAAATTTTAAAAAATTATTTTTAAAATCGTTTTGTTTATAATAAAAAAATTTTTAATTCATAATTAATAATTTGCATTTTTGAAAAACAGATTAAATTTCATTTAATGAAAAATAAAAACAAAATTAGCATTTTTTAATTCCTCTAAAGAGAATCAATGCAATGAATATATGCAAATCAAAAAAGGAAACAAATTATTAAAAAATAATATAGATAAGCCATTAAAAATTAAAGGCTTCTTATATTAAAAAATTATATCATAAAATTTTTGATATCGAAAATTCAATATAAATAAAAATTATTAAATAAATTTCAATTAAATCTAACTTTAAATTTATTTATTTATTTTTATTTAAAATTTCTCTTTAGTCATAATTTTCATGAGTCATAATTTTCATTAGATTTTGATTTTGATCTCTTTCTATGCTTTTTTGATCCTTTTTCTTTATCTTTATTTTTTTCTTTATGGCTTGATTTTTCTAAAAATGATAAAATATATTATTGGGAAGGAAAATATATTTATTATTACTCTTTTTTTTTTCTTTTTCTTCATTTGACTCTTCTTTAGATGATCTTGATCGAGACCTAGATCTATCTTTTTTCTTCTTTTTCTCTTAATTTACAAATTTTATAAGAATTCATTTTAATTATTGGTTAATTTTTCTTTGGATAAAAAAAAGAATCTCATAAGTATTGAATTATAATATTATTTAGCATTAAATAAAATAATAAAAAATAATTTAAAATTCAATTAAATTTTAACAATACTCTTCTCTTTTTTATGCTTATGAGAATGTCTCTCATTTTTCTCTTCTTCTTGCTGATGCATCCAGTTTTTTTGATATACCTGCATAAACAACATATTATTTTGTAATTGTGGCCTAGCAGCAATATTCATTCTCATATAATTCATATAAGCATATTGATTCAAATAAGCTTGCTGCATATTTGTTATATTTGTAGGTAAATTACCTTCAATTGGATTTAGAACTGAGCATAAAGGATTTCCCGAAATTTCATTATCTTTTTTATTTTCGATTTCAATATTATCTGAATTAATTTTTGAATTGTTTGCTCTTTGTGGGAGCTCTATATTTAATTGACTTGAATTTGAATTTTGTTTGTATTCTAAATGAGGTAAATCAATTATTTTTCCAGAAGGTTTGTAGTAGAAAAAATTTAAATCTTCATATTTTTGATCATTGTAAATTTCACCTAATCCACCCAAATCAGATGGAAAATTAAATAAATAAGTTTCTAAATCTTTATAAGTTTCTGAATTAAAATTATTTTTTATATTTTTATCCAATAATAAAATGTTAATTTCATCATATTTTATTTTTAAAGAATTGATATATTCATTCCAAACATCTTCTTTGAAATCTAGAAATTGATATTAGAATTTTAAATGAATTTTTGAATAATACTTATTTGGAAAAATAATCAAATTAGAAATAAAGATGAGATTTACTGTAATTAAAATAATCTGATATTTTCTGATTCGGTTCATTCCATGGTTTAGTTTCATAATCTTCTGTGTTTTTCAATAGAATTTTAGGTATATCCATTTCTCCATATCTTTTTATTAATTATCATAAAAAATTATAAGTTTTTTTTCAAGTTTAGCTTTGTTTTAATTATTTCTAAAATAAATATTCTTTTGGAAAATGTAAGATATATTTTAGAATTCGCCTTTATTTTTTATGATTGAAAAAAAAATTTTTCAAAATTTTATTTTTCATCATTTTATTTCCAGTTTTTAAAAGAAGAAATAGGTTTACATATTTCATATTAGCATTGATAAAATTCATTTTAAGATTAATATTAATTAAATTTATTCTCATTAAAATAAAAGTTGAGTTGTCCTAAAATATATTTTACTTTGTAAAAAAATTCTCATCACCTTCTTCATAATCAACTAAAAAACTAATTTTTTAATAATAAATCATTGATACTCTACATCAATATTTCCATCTAAATTTTATATATTCTTATTAAATTCTTAAAATTTTAAAATTTTATAAAAATCAAATTAAATGAATTTTAAAAGAATTTATTATTTTTAAATGAAAAAATAAAATAAAATTACTAATATTATCATTAGTCGGATTTTGTAATGCTTGATTATTTTTATTTTGCTGATTATTTTCTGGTGAATTCGCAATAGTATTTGTCATTGATCTTGTTCGACTCTCCATATTTAAATATAATAATAAAAATCTAAAATTTAATTTTATATTATTTAAAATTTTCGAAATACATATGTTATTTATTTCTTGTTATACATTTTAAAAATGATTTTTATTAATATTTAGATAAATTATTCTTTAATTTGGGGATTGGGGATTGGGGAT
>Ga0194116_10005134_pt1 | contig 14539 bp, 11 predicted proteins | sample TA2MahsurfametaG_4_FD_148617 | JGI IMG/M metagenome (GOLD analysis project Ga0194116, IMG submission 148617) | Freshwater microbial communities from Lake Tanganyika, Tanzania - TA2015008 Mahale S9 surface | ecosystem: Environmental > Aquatic > Freshwater > Lake | place: Tanzania: Lake...
ATCCCCAAAATTGAAAGGGGTTTTATTTTTAATTATAAAGCTTTTTTGAAATAAATAAATTAATAAATAATAATTTAGAGTGAAAAATTCATGAAAATTTCTTTAACTATTTTTATAAATCATAAAATATGAATACTGACGATAAAAAGATATTCAAAAGTTATTTGGACCAACTAACTCAAAAACTATGTATAGAAAGAACTCGTGAAGGTTTTGCAAAACGGAAGAAAATATTTGAAAATTTTGATAAGAATAATAACGGTTATATTTCTTATATAGAGGCCTTAGAAGGAGTTAAAGAGGTATTGGGTTTAACTGAAATCAGCGAATGTAAGCCTGTAATTTATCGTGCGTTTTTAGCAGCAAAAAATAGCCAAAAAAATAAAACTAGGCTTAGTAGTGAATTTATAGAATTAAATGAATTTCGATACTTTTTATGCTATATTAGGCAATATTATGAATATTATCAAATGTTTTCAATGATTAATTCTGATGGAAATATTTCAATAAATTGGCAAGAATTTTCACACGGATTACCTCTTTTAGAAAAATGCGGAGTTGTGGTAGAAAACCCACATAAACTTTTTGAAGAGATTGATTTGGATCATGGAAGAACAATCAAGTTTGATGAGTTTTGTACTTGGGCCATAAAGAATAAAATAGTTTTGGATCAAGATGATTTTTATGATGAATGTTTAAGGAATTTAAAATAGGTGGATTTTTTAAAATTAATTAAAAATTTTTGAATATAATTTATATATAATAGAAGAAATAATTTTTATTTGAATAAATTCATATTAAATGATTAAAATAAAGTCTAAATTATTATTTTATTTAAAATGTTTTTAACTATAATTCGAAAAGTTAAAAGAATAAGGATTAGTAGTTATTTTATACAATATTTATTTATTAACATTCTTCATATGAAAGATTTTATTAAAAATTAATATTTTATTAATTTAAATTCAATTCTTAATATAGATATACTTGAATAAATTTTAAAAATTTTATTCGAATTTACATTTTTAATTTCCTTTATATAAAGTATTAGTTTTATTCAATAAAAAATACAACAACAAATATTTATAATTTTCTTGTAAATATTCTTTAATTGTTTAAAATAATCTCTTACCTTTGTAAACTTTCTATCATATAATATTTAATACCATTCATTTTAAAATATTTTAACCTATTAGAAAGGTTATATATTGCTTGTATCAATTCGGATTCCTATTCTATAAAAAAACTCAATAATTTTCATTAAATTATTTAGATATTTTCGGCAATTTCATTTTTTCATCTTTATAATTCTCTTCTTCACAATAATAAACATCACTTGTTAATTTTAAATTTTCTTCAGGAGATTTTTCTTTATAAAAAAAACTTTTAGTATAAACTTTTTTATCAGAAGAACTTTTAGAAATTAAAAGCTTATTTTCCAATAATTTTTTTTCATATTCAAGACTCTTTCTCTCAACCTCTCTGTAAATTTCCTCAAAATTTTTCCTTAAATCCATTTGCTTCTTTATCTTGTGAAGAAGAGGATTATTGCCTCTCAAACTCCTTATTTTACTTATTTGATTTAATTTATCAGCATCAAATTGAAATTGAGAATTTGTATTTTCTAAATTATTTATCTCATTGGATGACTTTTTTCCACCTACTTCACTCTCTGATAAAATTTTTACTTTAATTCCTGGTTTCAAAATTTTTGGTAAACTCTGCTTGTAATTTAAATTTTCTTCTTGGGGAAGCCGTTGAACGAAGCAGCCATAATCTCTTTTAAAATCACTTCAAATTTTATGATGATTTATAAGAGAATAATAATAAAATTTATTTTTCAATATTTAACAGCTTACTATTTAGTATCAAGAACTTCATCAAAAAGTTCATTCATTTTTAATTGCTTAACTTCTATATCTTTTTTATTTCGTTTTTTTTCCAAATTCCTTAAGTACTCTTTATAAGAATTATCATTTTTATTTATAACTAACTAAATTACCTGTTTTTAAGTTTAATAATCTATCGACTCCTTTATGCTTACTATATTTCATTTTTAATTTATTTGAAATTTTTTTATTAAAAATAATAATTTATAATTTTTTCGGTTAACCATAAATAGCTTACATGCTTTTTCTTTTAAAAAGGGCCTATATATTGAATGTTTTTATTCAGGAAATAAATAAATATTTTATATAATTAAATATTGCAATTTATTAATTGAATAATAAAATGTTGTTTTTTATTAATTCCACGATTAAATTCTAAAGTAAAATTAATTGTTGTGATTTCATTAGAATTTTTGAGTTTATGATTTATTTATATAGAAATTCTAGATAAATTTTTTATTTTTTTATAATTTTTTATTGATTAAAAACACTCAGCTAATTAATTAATTATTTTTTATAGAAAAAACTCATTTTTAATCTTCTTTTTGTAAACAACAATTTTTATATTTTTTATTTGATCCACAAGGGCAAGGAGTCTTTAGAGGCATTTTTGCTTTTTCCTTCAATTGCTTTTTCCTTAAATCATGAATCGATAATTTTTTATTTAGATTATTATTGATGGGAATTCTATTTGAATCAATAATATCATCTTGATTAGTTTGGATTTCTTCCTCTTCATTATTTCTAGATATTGATGCCATTCCCATACCAGCAGCAATATCATTAACCGTAAAAGTTCCCTTATATAAAATAGTAAGAAAAAATTTTAAAATTGTTATTCAATTTATCTTCAAAAGATTTTTATTAATTTTAAATTACAGGTAATCTTTCAAAATTTGGATTGAAAACAGAATAAGCAGATAATTGCCAAGCTTCCCTTTTGCCCAAATTAGTAAAAATTAAAACAATAATCGTTAACATCAAGAATCTAAATGAGAATAAAATTATAATGTTCTAAGAATCATTATTTTACTTACACTAGGCCAAATTCATATTTTATAAATAATTTGTATAATAATCCCCATATTATAAATATAATAAGATTTTTTCTTGTTAAGAAGTTTAGATCTGCTATATTCATCGAATCTTCTTGCTGTTTTCTTATTTTTTCTTTTTCTTCCTGAACTTTTTTTGCTATTAAATCATCATATCCTTCTCCAATTAAGCTAATACTGTGATTTTTATTTTTTGACATTTTCTCAATAATTAAAAATTCTTATATTAGAAAAATTTATTAAGAGAATTAATTATTTATGCGCAGTTTATAATAAGGTTTATTTATCGACTTTAATTAATTAAAAGTTTAAATTTTGAAAGAATCAACCGTATAAATATGAAATTTATGTAAGATTGATATTAAATATTAATTAATAATTAAAAATTTCTCTTTAATTTAAAACATTCAAACATTAGAGTATTTGATATTTCCCAGTAGTAAATATTTTGATCTCAAAACACAAGGGCTGTGTATTTTTATCTTATTATTAATTTTATCATGATTTATCCTAAATTATTAATGTGATTAATATCAGATTTTAGTAATAAAGATTTAATTTATAAAATGCTTATTTATAAATTAAATTTCTTATCAAAAGCTTTCATATAAATAAGATATAAATTTCTCATAGAAAGAAAATTTTAAAAAAGATTATATTTACACATAAGCCAAAAATGCAACTGGTGCTCTACAAATTTGTTCATTATAAAAATTCAATTTTTTGTTAAAATTTAAATCTAAATCGTTTAATATCTTTTCATCTAAATGTGGAATTGCTAGAACTCTATTAACTAAATTTTCTTCTAAGCTATTTACTTCTTTAAGTATTAAATTCAAATCAGATTCAGAGTCGGTTGGTAATATTGCTTGTGTTAAATTCGAAGAAATAACTTGCAAAAGTTTATATATATTTAAATCGAGAGTAAAAGGATTTAACTTCAAATTATTAAAAGGACCTTTGAAATAAATATCAAATTTTTTCTGGTCAAGATATTCTTTATATGCAGGATCAATACTAACAACTCCTCTTGATTTAGTTAAAAGACAAATTTGTGGTATTTTTGAATTTTCCATACTATTAAAATTATTCGGATCTTGATAAAATCTACTGAGTTCATGGTAGAGTCGCTGATTCTCGATAATGAATATCAAATCACAATTAAAAGATTTTATAATAGTTTTGTAAATTTTATCTTTAGAATTTTCTTTAAATGTTGGGCAATTTAAAATTGCTCCTGATGCAAACAAAGTTGGAGTATCGCTACAAATAAAACTTTCGCCTGAAATATCAGAAATGTTTGTAGTATTTTGAAGAGAGTAAGGATTTGGTGTATTTAGATGGCTATTTGAATTACTTTGTACGTTCATAAATTTTTTATTTTTTTCTAAATTATATTTACTAAGAAAATTATTCAAATCATGTTCTAATTTAAGTCTGACTAAATCAGCCATTTCTTTTACCTGTAATTCATATAGATTCTCATTCATTTCATTATTCGTTTGTCCATGGAATAATGAAATGGCATTATCAATTAAAAAATCATTTGGTAAAGGATAATCAATAGTGCAAGCAGAAATAGATCCAGAAGTGAATATATCATTTGAAAGATCCAAATCAACATAAGTTGGATTCCAGCCTAATTTAATTGCATAATTAAGAAAAATATTGCATAGCGTTGTTTTTCCAGAAGAACTCCATCCGGCAACCATTACTATTGGTCCTATATTATTATTCTTCAAAGCTTCTTTTCGCTTTTCATTTATTATATGATGTGCCATAAGATATTCTGACATTGGAGTTTCATTTGCTTTATAAATGCTTTTTATATGAGAAGAGATTCTAACTTTGGATTCAGTCCATGAATATAAAGCAAATTTTCTATCTGAATAATGAACAGGAAAATTTAATGGTAATTCACTGCCATTGATTTCCACATTTCCACTCTCTACCTATGAAAAATTTTTCAAATAAATTTAAATTTTATTTGTTTTTGAAATTATTAATTTAAAAATTAATAGAAAAATAAAATCAATTTTTTAAAATGATTTTTAATTCAAATAGGTTACTAGGCTTTTTTGTTATTGATTTAAATGAATTAATTATGACTGTAAAATATATTAAAAATAAAGTAATTGTAATTACTATAATTGTGATTATTTCTTTTTGTCCAATTTCTATTCTTAATTCTTCATCTGATTGAAGTTCCCAGAGAATTGAATTTTCATTTGTTAATTCAATTGTTGGTATAATAATGTTTTGTTTAGTGGTCGATCCAACATTAGAATTTGGATTTGATATAAAAGGTAAATTTTTATTTTGCATTTTTTTAAAAATTTAATTTTTTCTTTATGACAAAAATTTGATTTCTAAATAAAAATTTAAGATATAATTTCAAAATTTTTCAAAAATTAAATAAATTTTTAAGTTCTTGAAGTCTTTCATTCAGATGAATCGATCAAAATTTTTTAAAAAACCAATTAAAATAAATTTAATTCAAATAAAATCCTGTTATAATTGTAGAAAAAATCAAATTTTTTACTAGTTTATCAGAATTATATAAGTTTAAGAAATTTTAATTTGAATATAAAAATTTTAAAAAACTTGAAGAAATAAAATTCTTGACTATGGGAGGATAAGCTTTTTATATTTAAAAAGATTAAATAATTTAGTATTGAGGATGAAAGGCAAATATTAAAATTTTTAAATTATGAATAAAAGGATTTTTTTTAATAAAGTGCTTTTTCCCAGAATGTGATAAATATCCTTCTAAAATTTGATAAATATTGAAAAACCATAAAATCATTTAAGTGTTAATTAGTAATGAAAAAAAAATCAGATGATGTTTCATAAAATGTTTTTTAAAAGTAAATGCTAATTTTTTTTGTAAATTTTTAATAAACTAGTTTTGATTTATAAAATTATAGATTTTTCAATAATACTAAATTTCTTGAAAATTAATATATATCAATCTGCCATTTTTGATATATTTAATTTATTTTAAATATTAATTCTAAATGTTTTAAAAGCAATTGATTGTAGAACTCAAAAGCATAATTATTATTAAATGTTATTTCTATTTCTTATATTAATATATAAAATAAAAATATTAAAAAAAAAATTTATAATTATTGAGTTGTTTTAATGAACTTAAATGAAAACAATGAAAAAAATAACAATTCTTATGAAGAATTAAATTCAAATAAATTAAAAAAACAAATGCAAAACTTTTCTCAAGAACATTCATATTATTATGAATTAGAGCTTAAAAAAGAAGAGGAAGAAATGATTTCCTTACTTGATAAACCTGATGAAGAATATTTGACAAGCAAAGGAATTTTTATTAACAATTTAATTTTAACAGATAAAGGTTTTACTACATACGGAAAAATTGAAATTAACTTACAAAGTATTATTCATTTTTATATAAATATTTCTTTATGAAATGAATCATATTTTTGAATTTAATTATTAAGGATTACAAAATATTGCAAAATGTGAAATTAATCAAGGTGATGTAGTTTATATTATGAAATCATCTGATTTAAATCAAATATCTAAAAAAGAGCATGAAAATAATATTCCTTTAAATTTGAATTGCGTTAAATTTAAATGTTATATCCAGATTATTAATGATTACCTAATATCTATAGTTTTACATGATGATTTTAGTATTAAATTAGGGAATTTTTTCAAGGAGAATCAATCTTTTTGCATTATAAAAATGTTTTCGACAACTTTTGAAAAAATATTTGAACATTTGGAAGAATTACATGAAGGGTAATTTAAAATAAATATCGAATAAAATTTTAGAATTCCTCCATCAAACTATAACTATGACTTATTTAAAGTTATTTTTGATATTGAACCTCCTTCCCAAGCAGATGATAATTTTGAATCACAATTTAAATGTATAACAATTAAATTTTAAAATTTCTTTGTTATTATTCTTTATTATTATTCAAATTAAAATTTTTTCTTTTTATTAATCATAATCTTAAAGATGAAAGACAAATTAGTGGAAATTTTAATGATAATTCTCATAAATTTAATTCAGATATAAATTTAATTTCGAATTCATTTAATGATCAAAAAATTATAGAGAAAAATGATGATTTATCCGGAGCTCCAGAATATATTATAAATTTAGATTTATTTAATTCAAAATTAAATCCTGTCCAGATATCAGCCATTAAATCATGCTTGGCTGCACCAGAAATTGCAATAATTCATGGTCCACCAGGAACTGGAAAAACTTCGACAATAGTCGAAGTTATATTACAACTTTTAAGAATTAAAAAAAAAGTATTAGTTTGTGCTCCCTCAAACGTTGCTGTAGATACAATCGCAGAAAGGTTTGTTCACTATGTAAATTCCGAAGAATTTAAAATTTGCAGACTTGGACACCCAACACGTGTTTTGACAGAAGTTCAAGAAATATGTTTAGAAAATATAATAGAAAAGAAATATAATTTCAAACAACCAATGGAATTTTTAGTTAAAGAGATTACCAAAATGAAAGAAAATAAAGAATTTTGTGATGAAATAAAACTACAAAAAATGGAAGACGAAATAAAAATACTAAAACAACTTCGAAATGAAAAAGCAGCGGAGATTTTAGATGAAAGTGAGGTTATATTCTCAACTATATCAATGAGTACTTGTCAAGATTTGAAAAATGGCTTACATGATAAATTCTTTGATGTTGTCCTTATAGATGAAGCATCACAAGCGAAAATTGCAGAAGGTTTTTTGGCAATTAAATATGGAAAAAAGTAATGCTTAATAAAATAATAAATGCTTTTGAAAAATAATTTATTTATATTCTAAAATATTTATTTAAATAAAATTCAAATGAAATAAATCTTTAGATTAATTTTATCAGGTGATAATCATCAACTATATCCAGTTGTAAAGAACTTTGAAGCTCTTGAATTTTTAAAAAAATCTATATTTGATTTTTTCATTGAAAAATATAAAGATAATCCAAAATTATATAATAAAATCGTTAAAACTTTATATACTCAATATAGGATGAATGAAAAAATTATGAAATTTTCTGCCCAATACTTTTACGAAAATAAATTGATCGCTCATGAAACAGTAAAAAATCAGTCATTGAAAGAGATTATCAGTTTATCAAAAATTACAAATATTCAAAGAATATCAGAATTGGATCATAATTTAACAACTAATCCATTTATTTTTATTGATACAAGTAAATCCGGATTATATGAAGATGTAGATAGCAATTTAAAATCAAAAATGAATGATTTAGAGTCGATAATTTGTATGAATTTAATCTCCAAGCTAACATCCTTACAAATAAAATCAAAAGATATTGGTATTATTACACCATATGCATCACAAGTTAATTTACTATTAAAAAAGATAAAAGATTCAAAAATAAAAGATGTAAAAGAAATTGAAGTTGAAACTGTTGATGGTTTTCAGGGTAGAGAAAAAGAAGTTATCATACTTTCTTTAGTTAGATCAAATGAACATGGTGAAATAGGTTTTGTTAAAGATAAAAATCGAATGAATGTTGCAATTACAAGAGCAAAAAGATGCGTAATTATTATTATCGATACCAAAACCTTTTTTGATTATGATTCCTATTTTCGACCCTGGGAAAGATTTATATTTACTTTCTGTACCTTTCTATATGACAATGCATATATTCTCCCAATGGAAAAAATTATTACCAAAGACCAAATTGAAAAAATAAAAAATGATATTAATACTCGTAAAATTCAAAGCATATATTCATCCTCATCGTACGTGAGCTATAATGGGCAAAAGCCTTTAGTTACAAATTATGCTTTTAATGAAAATCATTATAATTTAAAAATTAAAAACTATTTGCCTAATTTCCATGAAATTGTAAAACAAAATTTTAGAGATATAATAGTTAAAAATCAACAATTAAATGGATATTCAGCTCCACATTTTAATCCTATATTGAATACTTCAAATATTAATTCAAATCAGCAAACTTCTTTTCAATTTTTTCCTCATAATATAGAAAATATTAAATCTAATCGTCATAATTTAATTAATAATAATAATAAAACTACTTTAAATCTTTCAGCTTCTGTATATCTTCCAAAATCTATGTTGAAATCAAATAAAAAACAATCTGAAAATCAATCAAATCAAGCAATTTCTAATATAAAACTTAATGAAGAAACTTTGAGCAAAATCGTTATCGATGAGAAAAAAGAAAATAAATCAAATCTAGCAGTATTATTAAAAAATGAAAAACAAAATGTTGATGAAGAAAGTAAAAATAAGACAAATGGCTTTCAAAACATAAATAAAATAAATAATTTAACTCAAGATCAAAATTTTGTAATAAAATCACATACTAATTCAGCTTCTTTTACTTATAAACCTCGTTTTATCAAAGAAATTAAAAAAGATGATATAAACACAGTAGATATTGAATTATTAAAGAAGAATAGTAAAAATTTAACAGTCTTTAAAAATGATATTCAGATTTTATTAGAAAATGACTCTAAAAATAACCTAATAAATAAAAAAAATAACAAAAAGCAAAAGAAACTTGAGAAAAATATTAAAAAAATACAAAGAAAAAATCAACTATATCTATTTATGAATAATAACCCAAACATTTGTATTCCAATTTCTGATTTCAAAAAGAAGTTCTTTGTTCATGATATAGCCAAAATAGAAAATTATAAGAAAAAAAATGAAGAAATTTTAAATAACCTTAAGAGAAGACAAGAGGAAGAAATTGAAAAATTTTTAAAAAATCAGTTATCTAATAATAATAATGATTTTGAAAAAGAAAACGAATCTTTTATTCAAGAAGAAAATCAAAACGAAGTTGAATACTGCGAAGAAAATCATGATTCTATAGAAAATTACAGCCAAAAATCAAATAGTAAATCTATTTCAATAAAAAAAATAATTGAAAATAATAAGCAAATAAACAATTCTCATTTAGAAAATAATAATGATTATGAAGAAGAAAATAGCATTTGTAAAAAAGAATCAGAAAACACCTTTAATGAAAATGATGATAATAATGTAAAAAGATTAGATAATTGTGATAATGAAGATTGTGATATTTATGAGAATGAATCAAAAGAAAATAATCAAGATGATAGTGAGATAAATGAAAAAGGATCAGAAGAAAGTGATTACTTTGAAAATGGGAATATTAAATACTTTTACTTTTGTATTGCTGATAGTTTTTTTGAAAAATATGTGAATTATTTAAAAAATAAGAGAAAAAATAAAGAAGGATTGAGAGTCTTTAATATTTATTTTTCTTTTAATTACTTCAATAAAAAATATGAATTATTGGAAGAAGAATCTTTTTATCTTAAATCTTTAAAAACAAAGTTAGATTCAAAGAATATAGTAATCAATTGTTTAAAATTAGAACATTTAAATTATGCCAAAGAAAACATTATTTTTTTATCTGAATATATTCCTACGATGAGATATATGACTAAAATTCTAAATGAAAATGTTATAGCTTTTGATTCTGAATGGACCAATGAAAAAAAAGGAACGTCAATCTTTCAAATTTCAACACAAGATAAATTTACATACATTTTTGATTTAAATGTATTTTCTGATGGAGAAAAACCTAATTCTCAAAGACTAGAACGATTGTTTATGAATTTTTTTTATAAACTGTTCCTTAGTGAATCAGTTATAAAAATTGGATGGGATTTTCGTAATGATATACATTGTTTAAAAAAGAAATTTCCAGATATCTTCAATAAAACTGAATGTATAAATTCTATGCTTGATCTAATGGAATTCAGAGGTAAAGGCATTCCTAAAGGATTATCTGGTTATTGTAATAAACATCTTGGGTATCCTTTAGATAAAACATATCAAATGAGTGATTGGGATAAAAGGCCTTTATCACAAGAGCAATTAATTTATGCTGCACTTGATTCTATTGCTTGTTTAGAGATATTTGAAAAATTAAAAGAAACTGTAAAATTTGAAAACAAAAAATTTCGAATTAAAAATTAAAATAGAAAAAAATTTGATTATTTATTATATAATTTTATATTTGTCTTTATATCATAAAATTAAAGAATATATTAATTATTTATTATTTCGTTAATAATATTTTTTTAACAGTACTTAATAAAACTTAAAATAATCTTACAGCCAACAATTATATTAATGAAAGCCATTATACCTATAAAATTTTTTAAAGTGACTTCCTTAAATTGTCATCAATATCTTAAAATTTTCATTTCGCCAATACCCTTTTAAGTAACCAATAGAATTCCATTTAATTTGTTATGTGATATTTATGGCATTTGTTTTAAGCTTTGAAAGCATAAAATAATTAAAAATATTCTTGAAATAATGTTTAATTTATTCATTAATCCCTTTTTAAAATTAAGCCTTTTTTAATTAATATTGTTTTTTTATAAGTTATTTATTGCTCAATTTTACAGAATAAAATAAACTATTTGGTTATTGATTTAAATAAAAAGATGGATTCAGTTGAAATTCAAAACTTTTTACTGAGTGATAATCAAGAAAAATACAATGGTGAATTCAATAATGAAGAAACAAAAAATTCAATTTTACTTGAATATAAAAAATTTATGTCAGAAATAAAAGGCAATTTATCAAAATGCAAGTACAGAAGAGCACTTGAAGTAATAGAAAGAAAAGAAAATTTATTCATAGATTATGTGGATTCTTGGAAAATAAAAGAAATTAAAATAATAACTATTCTTAGGATTTTAAATAAAAAAATTTATAAATCTGAAAGTTCTAAACAATCAAAAGAAAAAAGCATTGAAAACTGGCTCAAAAAAATTGATAATGTTTTTGATATTTGGATAACAAATATAAATTTAAAAGAAGAAACATATGAACAATTTGAATCTTTATTAAATTTATTTTTAGAAGAACTTCTATTTATAGCGAAATTCAAAAAGCAAGAAATTTTAATAGCAGATTGCTCCGCGATTTTAGGAATAAGTGAATCGATAATGAAATATTTTTATGATTATAGCATGAGCCCTCATTTTTACAATATTTGTCAGCAAATTTATTTATTTATAAGTAGTTTGCTTATCTCTGATAATGATTATCTTATTGCGAAAACTTATCAAGCTCTTGCAATTAAATCAGCTTTTAAAGAGCTTTTCCTTCGAATTGATATTGAAGAAGGGACCAATCTGAATAATTTAAAAAAAATCTCTTTTCATAAATTTAATAAAACATTTGTTAATATAGTTTTGGCTTTTTATCAAAGAGGTGTTACTGAAGAAAATTGTGGAAAGTATTTAAAGGCCATTGAATCCTATAAACAAGCTGTTTGGTTCAGTCAGAACTTTATTAAGTATCAATATCCTGAAATCTCTCAGCTTATAAGCGACATTCGAATTCGTGCTGAAAGTTATCATGATTTTATTGAAAATAAAGTATTTGAAAAATTTAACAAATATTTATCGAAATTAGACATGAATGATAAAAAATCAACTACCAATATAAAAAGAGATATTTTCAGTATTTATAAAGAAAAACTTTATCAAGAAAAAGAAAAAGAAATAAATGAAATTATTAACTCATTCAATTTTAGAGAATTTGAATTTCCGGAAGATGAGAAAAAGTCTCTTAACGTGAAAAGCATTCTTTCAACCTTAACTCTCTTAAATAATTTCAGCTCAGATCAATTTAGAGATCTATTATGTGATGATATTGATGTTCAAAACATTAATAATCTTGAAGAATCCACACTCGAAAAAATCCAAAAAAGACTCAATCAGATAAAGACTGAACAACTTTTTCAAAAAAGAGAAAAAGAAAAAAATTTAGAAAAATTCAAAACATTAATGATAAATTCCCAATTATTGAAATCCACAATAATGAGTTGTGTAATAAAAAATCCGGAAACTCTTTCTGATCACAAAAATTTAATTCCTGAGAAATCAAGAAATGGAACAACCAACATAAATAAAGAAGAAAGTAATTTACAAAGCATCAAACTTATTAATGATGTTAATAAAAGTCCTGATTATTCCTATTATAATATCAATAATGAAAATTGTTTAAGTAATGATATTATCAATGGAGCTAAAGAAACAAAGATAAATTCTAGTATTCATGCATATCCAAAATTAAAAAATTCTCAAAGCTTGATAGATTTAGAATTTTTGCGTCTTGGTATTGAAAATCCTAGCCCTATAAAGCCTAAAATAATAAAGGAAACCAAGAAATCTCCTCTGCCATTTAAAAATGCAAAAGATTTAAAAAGTTATTTGAGTTCCAAAAATAGCAATGGCTTATTAAATAATATAGATAAAAGTTTTGAAAAAGAAGAAAAATTTGAAAACGGAAATCAAAGTAAGACAACATCCAGACATATCAAGAATAAATCTTGTTTATTCTCAAATATTAAAACTCATAAACAAACTAGAGATAGTGTAAAAAAATATAATCATGATAAGTTCACTTTTTCAAAAACTTTTCATAATAAATTTAAGAAGTTAGATGATTTAACTCGGAAAGAAACCGAATTCCAAAAAAAGATCCTTAGATTAAAGAGCCATGAACAACTGCCGGATCAAGAAAATATTAAAAATAATAATGCTTATAAGATATTATCTGAAACAGAAAATTTCTTCAATCGCATAATTTCGGGAAATTTAACTAATTTTATAAACACTGATAATGATCCTAATAAAAAAAAAACCTCTGACAATTTAAAGGATTTTAGGAAATTTCATAAAGAACGAATAAAAAATCGATTAGAGGTCTCAGTTTTAAAAAGCTTGGAAGTAAAGTCATTAGATAAATGGGATAATTTTGTCAAAAACTCCTGTAAAAAAGAACAAAAAATATTAAGAGATGAATTCATTAATACTAATAGAGATATAATAACAAAACCTTTAGATCAAAGAGATAGAGCTAGGAAAGTCAATGACCAGCAAATAAAAATAATTGAAAAGGATTTAGAAAAAATGGACAAGGAAGGAGATATATTTAAAAAAATGCTAAATAACAAATTGGACATTGAAATTTTAAAGAAAAAATTAAACAATTATGAATATAAAAGTCAAACAATGAGTTTAGGCTTAAATAAAAATACAAAAAATATTGATTCTTTTGTTAAGATTCCAAGTAAAGCTATGATCTCAAATATATTAAAAAATGGAAATTTATAAAGCAATATTATTTAAAAAATTCTCCTTTCTAGAAAGTAAACAAAACTAATAATCTTAAAATTATAAAAAAATAAAAGGGAAATGAAAATTTTATGTTAATTTATTTTTCATTTGGTCATAATATTTTATCGATAAATATAATAAATTCTAAGATTGTCTATATTATCAATTTATATAATCAATTCAAATATTGTGTAAAATTGTTTAATAGTAAAATTTTGTCTTCTTAATGTCTTCAAAATGAACTAATTTTACTATTTAAATTAATTTATAAATAATTTTAATTATTTTAATTTATTTTTTTAATTTCAATTTGTTTTTTTCTTAATTTGAAGATATTGAAATTTATTTATAAATCATTTAGTTTTTTTTTTTAAAATTTTTTTCTTTAATAAAAAGAAATTTTCCTTAAAGA
>Ga0194116_10005138_pt1 | contig 14529 bp, 8 predicted proteins | sample TA2MahsurfametaG_4_FD_148617 | JGI IMG/M metagenome (GOLD analysis project Ga0194116, IMG submission 148617) | Freshwater microbial communities from Lake Tanganyika, Tanzania - TA2015008 Mahale S9 surface | ecosystem: Environmental > Aquatic > Freshwater > Lake | place: Tanzania: Lake Tanganyika...
GCCGATGGCCAAGCGCCCCCTGATCGAAACAGCCGTATTTCCCGTTGCGGGTCGTGGCACGCGATTTTTGCCGGCGACCAAGGCGAGTCCCAAAGAAATGTTGCCAGTGGTCGACAAGCCGCTGATCCAGTATGCCGTCGAAGAAGCCCTCGCGGCCGGGGCGCGACGTCTCGTGTTCATCACGGGTGCCTCCAAGCGCGCCATCGAAGATCACTTCGACTCGGATCGCGAGCTCGAGAGTCTGCTCAAGTCGCAGGGTAAATCAGAGCTCGTGAAGCAGCTGCACAGCGTGTTGCCGAGCTACGCGACCTGCATCTATATCCGGCAGCCGGCGCCGCTCGGTCTCGGGCATGCTGTGCTCTGCGCGCGTCCCGCCGTCGGCAACGAGCCCTTCTTCGTGCATCTCGCTGACGACTTGATCGCCGCCGAGGAGCCTTGTTTGGCGCAAATGGCGGCGGTTTACGAGGCCAAGCGCGCGAGCGTCATTGGTTGCGAGACCGTGCCGCGTCGAGACACCGACAAATACGGCATCGTCGCGGTCGAGGCGGCGGGGCAGACCGCCCGTATTCGCAGTATCGTCGAGAAGCCGAAGCCGGCCGTCGCGCCGTCGAATCTCGCGGTGGTGGGTCGTTATTTGTTGTCGCCTGCCATCTTTGATCATCTCGAGCGTATCGGAGCCGGTGCGGGCGGCGAGATCCAGTTGACCGATGGCATTGCACGCTTGCTGCACGAAGAGGCGGTCTATGCATACCGATTTGCGGGTACCCGCTATGACTGCGGCAGCAAACTCGGCTATCTGCAGGCCACGGTCGCCTATGCGCTCGCACACCCTGCGCTAGGTCAGGATTTTCGCGCGCACCTGCGTAAAGTGGTGACCGCTGGGTCGCGTCAGGGACGGCCCAAGAAAAGATAAGCCGCGCGTTCGCCGCCCTCGCCGAATCCTGCGCCAAGATAGAGCGGTCCGAGCGCCGTATCTGCAGCCAGGAATACTGACGACGCAAACACCAGATCCACAAAGAATTTGTCGCGCTGCAGCGTGAGCGGTCGCGTGCTGTTAAGGCGCTCGCGAATTTCGCCCGCCTCGAGCGAGGCGCCGAGATAAAACGCGCGTGCGGCAGCTCCGCCACCCGCCAACTGATACGCGTAGACCGCGCGACCAAAGCCACCGCCGTTGGCGATGATTTGGCGATCGGCAAACCCCGAGAGATTTTGAAACCCGCCGAGCGCAAAACCCTCGACGAAGGGCAGGTCGGTGCCGAATGAACTGCCAATGCGACCAAGCAACGAAAGGCTGTGACGGCCCGAGCCCAGCGCTTTTTGCAGTTCGATTTCGGCTTTGCGGTAGTCGGCGCTGCCGCCGAGCGCCTCGAAAGCCTGCTCGAACTTCATGCTGGCATAGAGACCACGGCGCGGAAAATCCCAGTCGTCGAGACGGTCATACGTAAAACGCAGGAACGCGGTGGTCGCGTGCGCGCGCACCGGGGCAAAACCGATGCCGGATTCGCGGCGCAAGTCGTACCACGAACGTTCCAACCCGAGGCGCCATTCCTCGTCGGTTTGATCGCGACTGCGCAATTCGAGCCCTGAGCGCACGACGGTGTTGCTGAAGCGGGTGAAGGGCTGCTCATCGAGAAACAGCGTATCGATACGTTCGCTGGCATCGAGGAAGGCTCCGGCGATCCAGCGTTGGCGTCGCTCGAGGGGCTGCAGCAGCTCGGTGCGAAGCGACATGACTTCGCCGAGGGATACCCTTGTTCGCGACTCGAGACCCTGGTCGTTGAGCCACGTGGCGCGCAGATCGGCAAAGACCGAGAAGCCGCTTTCGCCTTCGAGGTTGGTGGTCAGTGTGGTCCCGAAACGCAGGTAGTTCGGACCCCAGGATTTTTCGCGCGGTTCGATGATTACCACGTTGCCGGTCGGCAGGCTCTCGGTGCGCAAGGTGACCCGTTGGAAATCATCGGTTGCGTAGAGCGCATCGACTGCACGATCGACGAAGGCGGTTTCACTGCTTTTAGCGCGGATTTCATCGAGTACGGCGGTGATGCGCTCGGGATTCACGAACCGCAAATTTTCGGTGCGCACCTCGACAGCGGCGAGCGCGCGCGGAGCAGCACTCGCTTCGACGGTGCGCGACCGCCACGCCTGCCAAGTGGTTTCATCGACCGAGAATTCCTGCAAGCGATCGCTGACGGCACGCGCGGCGTCTTCACCACGACCGATGATGCCTGTGGCCTCGCGGAAATTTGCTGCGCTGAAGTTGCCGAGCAGCGGCTGTATCAGCACGTCACCGCTCTGCAGTTCGGCGAGCGAGGTGTTGACGTTCTGGTCGGTCAAAATATTGATTACCTACGCGGTGACGCCGACCAAAGAATTGACTTCATCGCGCCCCGCGAGCGTGGAGCCGAGATTCACGGCGATCACGAGCTCTGCACCGAGGCCGCGTGCGACATCGACGCCGAGATTGCGCACGAGGCCGCCATCGACGTACAAGCGGCCATCGATCTCCTGGGGCGCGAAGGCGCCCGGCACCGACATGCTCGCGCGCACGGCTGCATTCAAGATGCCGGCCTCGAGAATCTTCATTTGCCCGGTTTCGATGTCGGTGGCGATTGCGCGGAAGGGGATCGAAAGTTCGTCGAAGGAGCGGCGATTGACCGGGGGACCCAGCAGTTCCTGTAAAAAGCGCTCGAGCTGTTGGCCGATGACCGCACCGCCTGGCAGTAGGGCACCTTTGCGACCCATGCCGATCTCAGCGCCTACGACGCGCTCGCGCTCGAGATCCTTGCTGAGCCAGGAGCGCTGCGGACGGTCGGGCTCATCGCCGAGGACCACATCCCAGTCCGCTGTGCGCATGGCGCGCTCCATTTCGGCAGGGCTACGGCCCGAGACCCAGGAGGCGCCAACGATGGCGCCCATGCTGGTGCCCACCACGCAGTCGATGGGAATACGCATCTCCTCGAGCACGCGAATGACGCCGATGTGGGCCGCGCCACGCGCACCGCCGCCGCTCAGCACGAGGCAGGTCTTGGGGCGCGCAGGGGCGAGCTCAGCGATGCCGCCACCGAGCGCGACGGGTGCCAGCGCGAGGAGCGACAGAGCGGCGAGGGGCAGAGCGGCGAGGGACAGCGAGAACATACGCATTGGGGTCTCCGCGGACCTTTTGGCGGGTGAAAACGTCGCCAATCCTAGCGACTCCCGGCGGGCGCTGCGATCGGCGAGAATAGCGATGCCTGGCCGCGCGCTTGGCCGTGAAAGAACTTATCGCATGTTCAGTCTAGGGAGCAGGGAAGCATGGCACTCGAACTCGTACCGACCGGCAAGGATGTGCCGAACGACGTCAATGTAATCATCGAGATTCCGAAAGACGCAGACCCCGTCAAATATGAGGTGGACAAGGCGACCGGAGCGATCTTCGTCGATCGTATTCTGTCGACGCCGATGCGGTATCCCTGCAACTACGGGTATATCCCACACACGCTTTGTGGCGATGGTGACCCCGCAGATGTACTCGTGATTTTACCGTTGCCGCTCGTGCCGGGTTCGGTCATTCGCTGTCGGCCCGTCGGTGTGATGCTGATGCAGGACGAGGCAGGCTCCGACGAGAAACTGTTGGCCGTACCGGTAGACAAAGTGTTCAACGGCTATACCCATGTGCACGACATCAGTCAGGTGTCGAAGCATTGGCTCGAACGCATCGGTCACTTTTTTCAACACTACAAAGATCTCGAGCCTGGCAAGTGGGTGAAGATCAGTGGTTGGGGTGATGCCGCACAGGCTCGCAAGATCGTTCTGGACTCCGTGGAGCGGTTCACGGCTTCGCCGGATGAAATGCATTACTGACGCTCGGCCTATCATGGCGCCCTCAGGTTTTCGTTACCGCGGCCGTAAACAAAGCGAGGCGGCGGACTTCCGATAGGGGGGGCACAGGCGCGTGATTGATCGTCGGCGATTTGTATGCTCCGCGAGTGCACTCGGCTTAGCCGCGGCATTGACCGGCTGAAACACCTCGGCGGCACCGGTCCTACGACTGGGTAAGCACGTCTGGCCCGGGTACGCCCTGCTGTCTCTGGGTGCCGACTTGGGCGCCCTAGATGAGTCGCTGGTCAAGATCGTCAACACACCCTCGGCCTCGGCCTCCATTCGTTCTTTGGAGGGCGGCGTGCTGGATGCCGCCTGCCTGACGATCGATGAGGTATTAACGGCCCGTGAGTCCGGATTGCCGTTGACCGTGGTTGCCGTGGTGGATGTGTCGCTGGGCGCCGATGTGCTTCTTGCCCCAGGCGATGTCACCCACGTTGCGAGCCTCAATGGCTTGCGTATTGGCGTTGAGCAGACCGCCGTCGGTGCAGTCATGCTGGATGCTGCTCTCAGGGCTGCGAGTTTGACCGCCACCGATGTGACGGTCGTCTATTCTGCGATCAACGAGCACGAAGATTTTCTCAAGGCCGGCAAGATCGATGCGGTGGTGACCTACGAGCCTGTCAAGTCACGATTACTTGGCACCGGCATGCGCGAGGTGTTTTCCAGCGCTGCAATTCCCGGAAAAATCATTGATACGATTGCGGCTCGGGCCGACTTTGCGAAAGACAACCCTGCCAATGTGACGGCTTTGGTGAAAGGCTTTTTTGTCGGGCGTGATGCTTGGGTAGGATCACCAGCAAGTCATAGCGACCGACTCGGGCAGATTTTGGGTCTGCCCGCGACTGCTGTCGCAGCCTCATTCGATGGCCTGTTACTGCCTGATCTCGCAGAGAACCGCCGTTGGTTTGCAGGGGCCCCGAGCCGGATAGAGGGTGTCGTCAAAGATATCTCGGAGGTGCTGTTGATGGCGGGTTTGCTGCGGCGCCCAGCCGATCTGCAGGGCATCGCCGATGGTCGTTTTATGGGGTAGGGCTCGTTTCTGAATATCTTCCCCTTGAGACTACCCGGTTTTTTACGCAAGGCTTCGCTGACCACACTGATTTTTGGTTGGGCTGCCGGTGGCGCATTGCTGTTATTTTTGATCGGCTCGTCGCTTGCCCTCACCCGCGCTGATGATCGAATCCGGGACGAGCGCGTCGAGCATTATGTCGAGACCGTCGGCACGCTCGCTATCACGGCGGAACGCTCCATCGCCCGCGACCCCGATTTGCTCTCCGAACTGCTGATCACGGTGGTCGCAGCCCCTGGAGTTGAAAGAGCTTTGATCCTCGAGCCGCAGTTGCGCGTGGCGGCGGCAACGCGACTCGAATTCATGGGTCAAAGCGTCGCTGCGCCGCGCGAGATTCTCGATCGCATGCAAGTGGTATCCCGGCGCGGCGGGACGGAGATCGTCAATGAAAGGGCACGGGTCGCCTATGGGTGATGCGCAGCTTTCGCTTTCCGGCGGATGCCGGCGAGCTGCGCAGCGTCGCGCGGGGCGTCGCGGTCGTCGAGCTTGATCTTGCAGGAAGCATTGCGCGCGAGCGCTGGGCCGTCGTCGGCTCGGCCATTGCGACCATGCTTTTGCTGCTAGGAGTCGTCGTCGCATTCCTGACCTTGCTTTATTTCATGATGCGTTCGTCGATTCGTGAGCTGACGGATGTAGCCACCGACCTTGCCTCCGGCAACTACTCGCGGCGTGCCGAATCTTTTCGCCTGGTCGATCTCGATGCCGCGGGGAATGCTTTCAATTCGATGTCGGGTGCGATCAGCGGTGCCCTTGCAAATATCGAGGAAAGCCGCGAGCGATATCGCTCGCTGGTTGATCTTGCCGCCGATGCCATCGTCACGATCGACGCGCAGAGCCGCATTGTCGGCTTCAACAGGGCCGCTGAGAAACTTTTTGGCTACGCGATGACTGAACTCATCGGCCAGTCGCTGCTCATGCTCATGCCGAAAGCGGCTGCAGGTCGTCACGATGCCTGGGTGGACGGCTACCAAAAGGGTGCGCGGTCTTTGGAGGCTGCCCGTACCTTGCACGGTTTGACTCGCGACGGACGGGTCATCGATATCGAGGTCAGTGTCTCGAGCCTTAAAACTCGTGACGGGATGCTGCACACGTCGATCATTCGCGATGTGACGCAACGTCGCGCGAGGGATCTCGAGATTGTCCGCTATCGCGATCAGCTCGAGCAGGTCGTCGCCGAGCGCACCGGAGAACTCGCGCAGCAGAGAGATCTCGCCGAGGCTGCGACGCGCGCCAAAAGCGAATTCTTGGCAAACATGAGCCATGAAGTGCGCACGCCGATGAATGCCATCATCGGCATGACGCATCTTGCGCTCGGCACGGAGCTCGACGAGCGGCAACGCAACTTCATCGCCAAGATTCAGGTGTCAGCGCAGCATTTGCTCACGATCATCAACGACATTCTCGACTTCTCGAAGATCGAGGCTGGAAAGATGACCATCGAGCAGGCATCGTTCAAACTCGGCGATCTGTTCGAAAAACTTTCGAGCCTGATCGCCGACAAGTGTGCGCAGAAAGGCCTTGAGCTCGTCATCCGCGTCGACCCTGAAGTGCCACCGATGGTGCGCGGCGATGCGTTGCGCATCAGTCAGGCGTTGCTCAACTATGTGAATAACGCGATCAAGTTCACCGAGACCGGCAGCATCGAGATCCGCGTACGTCGCACTGGCGCCGCGGATGGATATTGCGATCTGCGCTTTGAGGTCAAAGATACCGGCATCGGTATCTCCGCCGAAGACCAACTCAAGCTTTTTAATAGCTTCACGCAGGCCGACAACTCGACCACGCGCAAATTCGGCGGTACCGGCCTGGGTCTGGTCATCACCCGCCAGCTCGCCCGAATGATGGATGGCGATGCCGGTTTCTCCAGCGAACTCGGCCAAGGATCAACATTCTGGTTCAGCGTTCGCGTCGGCTTGATCGCCAGCGATCGCAGCGCAGCGGCTGATGCCTTGATGTCCTCACTCATCATGAGTCGCGCGCTGGTCGTGGACGACAATCTCAGCGCGCGAATGGTGATGACCGGATTGCTGGAGGAGCTCGGCATTATTGTCGAGGCGGTTCCGAGTGCCGAGGTTGCCCTGGCGCGAATCGCGACTCGCGAGTGCGAGGGGCAGGCCTTTCGCTTCGCGTTCATCGACTGGCGGATGCCGGGGATGGATGGCGTAGAGCTTGCCGAGCGTCTCGGGCAGCTGGCGCTCAAATCGCCGCCACGAATTGTCATGATCACCGCCTTCGGGCGGGACGAACTGGCGGTTGCCGCGCGAAACGCGCCGCATGATGCCGTGCTCGTCAAGCCTGTTCATCAGGCTGCGCTGTTTGGAGTATTCGAGCGCCTGCTAGGCAACGCAGGGTCTGCTGTGGCGATTGCGGTCAACGAAAAAAAACGGGCGACTGCCGACACCGCCAGGGATTTCAAGGTTCGGATTGGCGGCACCAAAGTGCTCGTGGTCGAAGACAACCTCATCAATCAGGAGGTAGCGCTCGAGCTGCTGCGTGAGGTCGGAATCGAGGCCGAAATTGCTGAGCATGGGCGGCGCGCGCTGCAACTGCTCGAAGAGAAACGCTACGACGTCGTGCTGATGGATATGCACATGCCCGTGATGGACGGTCTCGAGACGGCGCGCGCGATCAGGCGGCGCAGTGACTGGAATTCTTTGCCGATCATTGCCGTGACCGGTAACGCCATGGAGAGCGATCGCGATCTGTGTTTCGCCGCCGGCATGAACGATCACTTGTCAAAGCCCATGAATCCGTCGGATCTTTGGGCGAAGATCGATCGTTGGAAATCCGGGCTGGTCGAAACTGCCTCGACGGCCGCAAACAGCCTCGCGGTAGCTGCGCCGTCGGCGACCTTCGGTCGTGACTTCGATCGCATGCTGTCACGGCTCGTCAATGTAAATGTTGGCGCGGGCCTGCAGCGCGCCGCCGGACTCGCCAAGCTCTATGTCGGCGTGCTGGAAAAATTCGCGCTGGCGCACCCGCATTTCGTGCGCGAGTTTGCCGCGGCGCGGGCGGCAGGCGAGGCCGAGCAGCTGTTGCGCCATCTGCATACGCTGCGTGGCAGCGCCGGGGCGGTTGGCGCCGAGCGGCTCTCGGCAAGGCTAGATGAACTTGAAAGTTTGCTGCGCGGCCCCTCTGCACCGGCCGAGTTACTCGATGCGAGCCTCGCGGCAGTCGCGACTGAATTGTCGGTTGTCCTGAAAGGAATCGGCGCCGCCCTCGCGGTGAGGGACTCGGCCAGCGCGGAGTCTGCGTCTGGCGGGCGGGATACCGCCAATATGACGGCTGTGATGGCACGCTTGGGCCGCGCTTTCGCCGACAATGACCCAAGCGCGATTATGTTGCTCCGCGATGAGCACGACTTGCTGGCAGCAAGCTTGCGCAGTCACTTTGCACAAATCTGCGTGGCCGCGGACAATTTCGATTTCGAGTTGGCGGCGAAACTGCTGCAGGACGCGACCCGACAAAACCCGTTGTCTGTCGGCAGATGGCTCCCCGGGTTGGACTCGAACCAACGACCTGCGGATTAACAGTCCGACGCTCTACCGACTGAGCTACCGGGGAATGGTCGGTCAAAAGAGGCGCGCATTCTCTGGAAAGCGCTGCGGCGCGTCAAGTCGCGCCAAGAAAACGGCCAAGTCTCTGCACGGCCTGCTGCAACTGCTCGAGGCTGGTGGCAAACGACAGCCGCATGTGCCCGGGAGCACCGAAGGCGCTGCCGGGAACAACGGCAACGCCCACCTGATCAAGCAGCGCGTCGCAGAATGCGGTGTCGCTGGTCTCGCCACGCGATTGCATTGCGGTGGTGATATCGGCAAACGCATAAAACGCCCCAGAGGCCGGCAGGCAGCGGACCCCCGGCAGCGCATTGAGTGCGGGCACGAGGTAGTCGTGCCGCTGCTGATATTGCTGGCACATGTTATGCACGATCGCAGGATCGGAGTTGAGTGCGGTCAATGCGGCCTGCTGCGAGATGCTCGACGGGTTGGAGGTGCTCTGGCCCTGGATGGTCGCCATGGCGGCAATGATTTCGGCGGGACCGCCGCAATAGCCGATGCGCCATCCGGTCATCGCATGGCTTTTCGAGACGCCGTTGATGGTGACGGTGCGGTCGTACAGATCGGGTACGACCTCGGCAAGCGTGCTGAAGGGTTCGCTCGCCCACCAGATCGTCTCGTACATGTCATCGGTGCCGATGACGATGCGTGGGTGGGCGAGGAGCACTTCGCCGAGAGCCTGCCATTCGCGGCGTGTGTAAGCCGCACCGGTCGGGTTCGAGGGCGAGTTGATCAGCAACAAGCGGCTGCGTGGCGTGATCTTGGCTGCAAGCTGTGCAGCGCTGATTTTGTAGCCCTGTTGCGGCCCCGTCTCGAGAAATACGGGTTCGGCGTCGGCCAGTCGAACCATGTCGGGGTACGACACCCAGTAAGGGGAGGGGATCAGGGCCTCATCGCCCGGATCGAGTACCGCAAGACAAAGATTGAAGAGGGTCTGTTTGGCACCGCAGGACACCAAAATCTGCCTGCGTTCATAGTGCAAATGATTGTCGCGAAGAAATTTCTCGCGAATCGCTTCTTTCAGGGCGGGCGTGCCACCGACGTCGGTATAGCGCGTTTGTCCGTTGCGGATGGCCTCGATGCCGGCTGCGGCAACTTCGGCCGGCGTGTCGAAATCGGGCTCACCGGCCGTCAGGCTGATGATGTTGCGGCCCTCGGCCTTGAGCGCCGCCGCGCGCGCGGTGGCGGCCATGGTCGGTGAGGGTTTGACGCGCTGCACGCGCCGCGAAACAGGCTGAGTCATATGCGGATATAGTAGGCGCTCAATGAGCGAATTTCGGCTTAAATCGGCATATCAACCGGCGGGCGATCAGACGACGGCGATCGCGGCGCTGACCGATGGGTTGCGCAGTGGCCTCGCGCACCAAACCCTGCTCGGGGTCACGGGCAGTGGCAAGACCTTCACCATTGCCAATGTGATTGCCGCGGTACAGCGGCCGACGCTCGTACTGGCGCACAACAAAACGCTGGCTGCGCAGCTCTATGGCGAGTTCCGCGAATTTTTCCCCGACAATGCCGTCGAATATTTCGTTTCGTATTACGACTATTACCAGCCCGAGGCCTACGTGCCCTCGAGCGACACCTACATCGAAAAAGACGCCTCGATCAACGAACACATCGAGCAGATGCGTCTGTCCGCCACCAAGGCGCTGCTCGAGCGACCCGACGCCATCATCGTGGCGACCGTCTCCTCGATTTATGGTCTTGGCGACCCGCAGGCCTACCTTGCCATGGTGTTGCATCTGGTGCGCGGCGAAATCCTCGATCAAAGAAAACTGCTGCGTCGTCTGGCCGACATGCAGTACACGCGTAACGAGATCGATTTTTCGCAGGGCACGTTCCGGGTACGCGGCGATGTGGTCGATATTTTTCCGGCTGAATCCGAGCGCGAGGCGCTGCGCGTCGAGCTGTTCGACGAAACCATCGAATCGCTCGCGCTGTTCGATCCGCTGACCGGCGAGATCCAGCGCAAAGTGCCACGCTACACCGTTTATCCCGGCACGCATTTCGTCACGCCCAAAGAACGTTTGATCGGTGCCATCGATCAAATTCGCGAGGAACTGCGGCTGCGACTGGCCGAGCTGCGCGCCGCCGACAAGTTGGTCGAAGCGCAGCGTCTCGAGCAGCGCACGATGTTCGACATGGAGATGATGAAAGAGGTCGGCTATTGCGCGGGCATCGAAAACTATTCGCGCTATCTTTCTGGACGCGAGCCCGGTGAGCCGCCGCCTTGCCTCTACGATTATCTGCCGCCCAATTCATTGCTGATCGTCGACGAGAGTCACCAGACGCTGCCGCAGCTCGGCGCGATGTACAAAGGCGATCGTTCGCGCAAAGAAACTTTGGTCGAATACGGTTTTCGTTTGCCTTCGGCGCTCGATAACCGTCCGCTGCGCTTCGAAGAATGGGAGCGGATGGCGCCGCAGATGATCTTTGTCTCGGCCACTCCGGGAGACTATGAGGCGCGGCATGCCTCGCAAGTCGTCGAACAAGTGGTGCGGCCGACGGGTCTCATCGATCCAGTAGTCGAAGTGCGGCCGGTGCGCACCCAGGTCGATGACGTGCTCTCCGAAATTCTGCGTTGCGTCGAGCGGGGCGAGCGCGTGCTTATCACGACGCTCACCAAGCGCATGTCGGAAGATCTCACCGAATATCTCGATGAGCACGGGGTCAAGGTGCGCTATCTGCACTCCGACATCGAAACCGTCGAACGCAGCGAAATCATTCGCGACCTGCGCCTCGGGGTATTCGATGTGCTTGTGGGCATCAACCTGCTGCGCGAGGGGCTGGACATGCCCGAGGTCGCGCTGGTGGCGGTGCTCGATGCCGACAAAGAAGGCTTTCTGCGGTCCGCGAATTCATTGATCCAGACCATTGGTCGCGCCGCGCGCAACGTGAACGGTCGCGCCATTCTCTACGCCGATCGCATCACGGGATCGATGCAACGCGCCATCGATGAAACCGAGCGGCGGCGGCGCAAACAGGTGGCGTTCAACACCGAACACGGCATCGTGCCGCGCGGCATCGTCAAACAGGTGGTCGATGTCATGGAAGGCACGCGCAGCGAAGGCTTTGCCGCAGCGCTCAGCGGTCGCGGCACCGGCAAGGCCTCGCGGGCGAGTGGGGGTACACGCCCGGGTGCCTTGCGCGCATCTTCGGCGGCCGAGAAAGACGTGCTCGCCTTGCGGCCCGAGCAGGCGCTGCGCCGCATGAAGCAACTCGAAACCGAAATGTTCCGGCACGCGCGCAACCTCGAATTCGAAGAGGCGGCGCGGCTGCGTGACGAAATCGAAAAACTCAAACGAGCAGGCTTCGGCTTGCCGGAGGTCAGGGCGGGATGAAACGCAGAACGGTGCTCTGGATGGGATTGAGTGCACTCGGCGCACTCGCCGTGGGCGTAGGCGTAATGCCCGCGCGTCAGCGTCTGACGGGCGGCGCCGATACGCTCGATCGCGAGACCGGTTTTGCACCCAACGCTTGGGTCAGCATCAATCGCGACAAATCCATCACGCTCTTCATGCCGCGCGCCGAGATGGGGCAGGGTACGCACACGGGCCTCGCGATGCTGCTCGCCGAAGAACTCGCTTGTCCGCTCAGTGATATTCGTATCGAGCCCGCACCGATTGCGAGCGTGTACAACAACATCGCGGTCGTTGCCGGGTCTCCCGCAACACAGCCCGCACAGCCTGATACGGTCGAACGTCTGACCCAGCATTTCTCGGCCAAATTCGGGCGCGAATTCGGCTACATGGTGACCGGGGGTTCGAGCAGCATTACCGATTTGTTTGTGGTGTTGCGCGAGGCAGGCGCCATGGCCCGCGAGACCTTGCGCGCCGCGGCGGCGCGTCACTGGAACGTGCCAGTCGATGAATGCATTACCCGCGCTGCGCAGATCGTGCACACGAGCGGCGAGGTGCTCGACTACGGCGCCATCGTCGCGCTCGGCCCGGATCTGCTCGAGCCGGTGCACGATTACACCCTCAAAAAGCCCTCTGAATGGAAGCTCATCGGCACTCCGGCAAGACGCCTCGAAGCTCGCGACAAAGTCACCGGGCGCGCCTTGTTCGCCGCCGACATTCACGAACCCGGCATGCTCTACGCCGAATTTTCGATGTCGCCATTCTTTGATGGTGAAGTCGAGGTCTACGACGAGGCTGCAGCCCGCGCGGTCCCGGGCGTGGTCGAGGTGCTGAAGATCGCCGCCGGCGGTGGTGCACCCGCGGCCGTAGCCGTGCTTGCCGCGCAACGCTGGCGCGCGCAGCGCGCGGTGAGTGCGCTCGATGCGCAGTGGGTGGCGGGCCCTGCAGGCCCGATCAATCAGGCCGAGCTCGATGCCAAGTTGCAGCAGGGCCTGCTCGACAACGCGCCCAGCGAGACCTATCTCGACCTCGGTGGTGTCGATGCCGTGATCGGCAACTCCGGGACGGTCGTGCGCGCCGATTATGAAGTGCCGTTTCTGGCGCACGCGGCCATGGAGCCGCTTTGCTGCGCCGTCAAATACGAAAACGATCGCGCGACCGTGTGGGCGGGCGTACAGATTCCGGATGTAGCGCGTAAAGCCGCTGCGCTCGCACTCGGACTGGAGCCCGAGCAGGTCACGCTCAACGCCCTGCTGATGGGTGGCGCCTTTGGGCGTCGACTCGATGCCGATTTCGTCAGTCTCGCCGCGGCCGTGGCGCGAGCGGTGCCGGGACGTCTGGTGCAGGCGCTATGGAGGCGTGAAGATGACATGCGGCACGACTTCTATCGGCCGGCGGTACACGCTCGCTACGCAGGCGTGATCGAGCTCGGCGCCGGAGTCGTCTCGGCGTTCAAAGCGCACAGCGCAAGTCCCTCGGTCACCGCACAAGCGCTGCCGAGGCAGCTCGGTCTGCCAGGGAGCCCAGGCAAGGCCGATGTCGAGGGCGCCGTCGATCAAGCCTACGAATTCTTGAATCATCGGGTTCAACACACCCACGTCGAGTTGCCGGTACCGCTAGGTTTTTGGCGCTCGGTCGGCCACTCGCAGCACGCGTTTTTCCAGGAATCTTTCATTGACGAAATAGCCGTGATCGCCAGCGTCGATCCCCTCGAATTCCGCTTTCGGAACTTGCAGAACAAGCCCCGTCACCGTGCGGTGCTCGAACTGGTCGCAAGCAAAAGCGACTGGAAGCAACCGCCGACGAGCGCCCCGGACGGCAAGCCTGTCGGCCGCGGGATTGCGCTGCACGAGTCATTCGGCAGCATCGTGGCGGTGGTGGCCGAGGTCTCGCAGGGCGAGGCGGGTGAACCGCGCGTGCACCGGGTTGTGGTTGGCATCGACTGTGGCACAGCCATCAATCCGAGCCTCATTGCGCAGCAGGTCGAGAGTTCGGTCATCTATGGGCTCTCGGCTACGCTCTACGGCCGGATCGCCATCAAGGATGGCCGAGTGGAACAAGGCAATTTCGACAGCTACCCGGTGCTGCGTCTCGCCGAGACCCCGGTCATCGACACGTGGATCGTGCGCAGCACGCTGCCGCCGGGTGGCGTCGGTGAGCCCGCGCTGCCGCCCGTGGCCCCGGCGGTCGCGAGCGCGCTCGCGGTTTTGACCGGTCGGCGTCATCGGCGGTTGCCGCTGATCGGGGCCTAGGGTATCTTTCGCGGCCTTTCTGCAGGCGCGTAGCTCAGTGGTAGAGCATCACCTTGACATGGTGGTGGTCGGTGGTTCGATCCCACTCGCGCCTACCAACCCGGCGGGGGGCGTTTTCGCATCGCGAAAGCGCCCCTTTTGCCATGGGGTGACCGTGAGCCTTGGGGCGCTCGGTTCGCCCCGCGCGGACGGAGTGTGGCATCGATGCCCGTGATTACACTGCCTGATGGCAGTCAGAGAACCTTCGACAAATCGGTCACCGTAGCCGAGGTCGCCGCCAACATCGGCAGCGGTCTTGCCAAGGCGGCGCTCGCCGGCAAGGTGGTCGGCAGGCTCGTCGACATCTCTTTTGCGATTGCCGACGACACCCGTCTCGAAATCGTCACCGACAAGCACCCCGATGCCCTCGAGGTCATTCGTCACTCGACCGC
>Ga0194116_10005148_pt1 | contig 14517 bp, 25 predicted proteins | sample TA2MahsurfametaG_4_FD_148617 | JGI IMG/M metagenome (GOLD analysis project Ga0194116, IMG submission 148617) | Freshwater microbial communities from Lake Tanganyika, Tanzania - TA2015008 Mahale S9 surface | ecosystem: Environmental > Aquatic > Freshwater > Lake | place: Tanzania: Lake...
TGTGTGTGTGTGTGTGTGTGTGGCGAACGAGTGTTCGCATAGGCAAACGAGTGTTCGCCAAACTTTCTGCCCGACCCCCCTACGGGTGCGCACCCGTGCGCCGGTGTTGTGGCCGCTGCCCCGATCGGATTTATCCGACCGATCGGCCTTGCGCCCGGCCCCGTGGCCGCCTATCGTGGTCGTCGTGGGCGTGCTCCCGGAGTTCGAGGACGAGTCGCAGCTGGTGTTCGACGTGCGGCGGGGTTCGCAGGCGGAGCTGTTCGTCGACCTCTCGCGGCACCCGGAGTCGATGGAGTCGATCGTCCTGACGGTGACGAGGACCGGGGTGAGGACCCAGTTCTACGGGGAGGACGGGCAGGTGTTCGCCGAGACGTTCAGGACGTACGAGGAGATGACGCTCGACGCCCTGCGGGTCTAGGTGTCGTAGGGGTGGTCCCCGGGTTCGGATCTATCCGAGATGTCGCCCGCGAAAAATTTGCCGATTAAGAACACCAGGGCGAACGAGATGGCGAGCCCGAGGACGAGCGAGAACATGTGGCCCATAGCCCCACAGAATAGCCGTTCCGCCCGGGTTCGCCCGGATTTATCCGAGTAGTCGGGGGTGGGTCAGTCGCACGCCCGACCAAGGAAGGAGGAGAGGCGCCGCGCCGTCCGGGAAATTTCGTCGTGCTCCCAGACCGTCATCACCCGCCAGCCCGCCCTGCGCAGCCTGCGCTCGTCCCTGCGGTCCCTGCGGCGGTTGGCCTCGATCTTCGCCCGCCACCACGCCCGGTTGCGCTTGGGGGGCCTGAAGCACCGGGGGCACCCGTGCCAGAAGCACCCGTGGACCATGACCACCGACTTGTGGTCTATGAGGACGAAGTCCGGGGTGCCCGGGAGGTGCTTCCAGTTCGACCTGTAACGCGTCCCGGAGGCCCTCAGGAGCGAGGCGACCGCCTTCTCGGGTCCTGTACCCCTCGTCTTCACCTGGCGCATCCTGGCGCTCGTGGCGGCGTCGGTTTTAACCTTCTTCAGGGGGTGCCTCGACCCAGTTCTCGGCCGTCTCGTCGGGCAGGAACAGCTTCAGCTGACCCCCCACCCTCTTCAGGGTCCAGGACCACCTGCAGCACGGCTTCTCGGAGTTGTCGGGGTCCGGGGAGTGCAGGCCCCGGCCGAACTTGGCCGTCGCCCTGGGGAGCGCCGAGTAGATGAGCACGGTGCAGTCGTGGCAGAGCGCTATGTACCCCTCCACGTACTTCTCGTCCGACGAGAACGATTTGTTCAGGTGCTCGTTGAACTCGTCGTACCCGCCCGAGAAGTCGAGGCATATCCCCCCGATCACCTGCTTGTAGTGGCCCTCGCCCTTCCAGAACTCGGGGGCGAAGAGTTTGATCGGCTTGCCGCACTCGTCGCAGCGGTGGTCCATCGTCGTCACGGGGGGGAGGGGGAGGTCGTCGCCGATGGCCACGGGTCCAACCTACGGCAACCCGGCCCGGTAATCAATACCTAATTGGGGTTGCGTTTTTATGCCTACCCGGGTAGGGTAAAAGCAAATAACTACCACGAAAGGAAACGTAGTGACTAGGAAGAAGGAAAAGACCGAGTACGAGAAGATCCAGGCCTCGGGCGCCAGCAAGCGCGGCCGCAAGCCGCTCCCGGCCAACGAGAAGGCCGAGCGGCTCGAGGAGCAGCGGATCAAGAACCGCATGAGGGCGGAGGCACGCCGCCGCGCCCTGATCGTCCTGGCCCACCGACACGCCTCGGAGTTCTCCAAGCTCTACAGGGGCGAGTACGAGGCGCTCGCGGCGGACGAATGAGGAAGTCTCTCTCGGCGATTCTCGCCGCGGGGGCGATTTCGCTCCTCGTCGCTCCGTCCGCCGAGGCCTCGGTCGGGAAGAAGTGCGCCAAAGCGGGAACGGTCAACGAATCGACCGGCCTCAAGTGCGTGAGGAAGAAAGGGAAACTGTCGTGGGTTCAGTTCTACGCGGTGCCGGGCAAGCCGGCCTTCGTGGATTTCGCCCCGGCGACCGGCGCCCTCGCGTGGGGCAACCCGGTTTCGTGGGGGAATCCCGTCGCCACGGTCTTCGTCATCCAAATGCGAAGCACGGTCGCCCTGGATTGGGTGACGATGGTGGAGACCTCGGTGGCGAACCGTTCGGCGACGGTCACGAACCTGGCGTCCGGCGTCGGCTACCAATTCAGGGTCGCCGCCAGGAACTCGTACGGATTGGGGGAGTTCTCCGACTCCAAACTTTCGTACGCCGGCTCGGTCACGTCTACGACGATCGGCGGCGGAATCGTGGGATCGACGACGACGACCGTTGTGCAAACCACCACCACCACGACCACGACGACCACGACAACCCTCGCGGGCACGGTGAGCCAACGCAACGCCGTCAGCAAGGCGGCGAGCTACCTGCGTTCTTCGGCGTTCTCCCGATCCGGGTTGATATCTCAACTCGAGTACTCGGGCTTCTCGCAGGCGGACGCGATTTACGGAACCGACGCGCAGAACGCGGATTGGAATCAACAGGCGGTCCGGAAGGGTGCAAGCTACCTGCGCAGCTCGTCGTTCTCTCGCCTGGGATTGATAGGCCAACTCGAATACAGTGGCTTCTCCAATTCCGAGGCGACGTACGGAACGGACGCGCAGAACGCCGATTGGTTCGCCCAGGCGGCGAAAAAGGCGGCCAGCTACATGCGGTCGTCTTCGTTCTCTCGCGCGGGATTGGTCAATCAGTTGCTCTACGAGCAATTCACCCAGGCTCAGGCCGAGTACGGGGCGAGTTCGGTGGGACTTTGATCGTCAGACTTCGGTGAGGATCACGCCGTCCCTGACTTTGCGCGGGGGCGGCATCGTCTCGCGCACGAGGATCCGCTTTATCCACCGGTCCGACCCGTCGTACCGGGCCTTGAACGAGTTGCGACCGTGCACGGTCGTTCTGTTGTTGATGACGAGAATGTCGCCGGCCTCGAGCACGACCTTGCGCGTCCTCTTCTTTATCGCCGCCCCCAGCTTGCCGAACGCCTTCGTCGCGTGGTCCGTCAGCGGTCGCATCAGGTCGGCGTCGTAGGTCAGGACCCAGTCGCCCGATCCGACGAGCGGGCGGACGACGAATTCCTTGTCGGGCTCGCCCTTGGTCCTGAAACTCTTGTCTATCGACGTGACGAAGTCGGGCTGCCTAAGCTCCCACGTGGTCGCCTCGTCGAGCTCGTACAGCACGTCGTCCAGCGTCGCGTAGGTCGTCTCGGCCCTCCTGTCGCCCCTCACGCAGGCGAGCAGCAACCAGTCCGGTTTGTACTGGTGGAAGGCGGTCTCGGTGTGCATCTTCAGCACGACGGACGAGGAGGAGGATATCTGCTCCCTCGCCTCCTTTCGGTCGGGGAAGACGTCCTGCACCAGCGCCCCGTTGCGTTCCCTGTCGTACCCGACGGGGGTGCCGTACTTCCCGGCGTAGGAGAGGAGGAACTTGTCGACCTCGGGCAGGAAGTCGGACTCTTTGTAGCGCTTACCCTTTTCGTTCGGCGTCCTCACCCCCGCCAGGAGCTCGGACGGTATTGCGTTGCGGACGACCACGACCTGCGGCGGGTACTTGCGTATGAGCTGGTTGTGCGTCAATTCGTTCCTCCGTCGTCACGGAAGAACAGACGAAGAACCCCTTCGACTCGAGGAGGACCCTTATCAGCTCCTCGTCATCGTAGAGTTTTGACGTCTCGTCATCCGGTTGCCTGACAACACTAACAACGAACCTTCCCATCGGCGGGAAGCATAACTCCCTTGACCCGTGACGTCAACCGCGCTAGTTTCCGGGGATGACCTGGTCCGATCAGGATTACAAGAAGGCCTTCGCCGACGGTCATTCCCGCAACAAGTACGTGGCCGAGCTGCTACGCAGGCGGGGTCTGTGGGCCGACTGCCCGCCCCTGCGGTACGCGAGGACGAAGAGCGAGATATCCGAGTTCACCCACGGCGAGAAGGACGTCGTCACGCGCGCCGGCGCCCTCGAGGTCAAGGGTCAGGGCAAGTTCTTCACCTCCGACCCATCCTCCTTCCCGTTCGCGACGATGATCGTCGACACCGTCGGCAGCTGGGACGGCAAGACGGAGAAACCCGTCGCGTACGTGTTCGTCTGCATCGAGAACAACGAGTGCCTGGTGATCCCGGGATCGAGCAGGCCCCAGTGGCAGACCAAGTTGCTGTTCGACAACAAGAAGAAGATCACCGACAGTTTCTACGTCGCCCCGAAGTCCTGCCTGAGAACGATGGATGAGCTCGTCTCGTTCCTCCAACGGAGGGAGAAGGAGTGGGATTCCGTAGCGGGCCGATAGCTCAGTGGTTAGAGCAGGGCACTCATAATGCCTCGGTCGGGGGTTCGATCCCCTCTCGGCCCACCATCATCGAGCCCCTCTACGACGACGGGTCGGTCGTCGTGGCGAGGGGGGACGCGTTCGATTTCCTGGAGTCGCTGGTGGACGACTTCGCCGCCGCGGTCATAACCGACCCGCCGTACGACCTGGACGGCGACGAGATAGGGACCCTCGATCGGCAATTCGCCCGTGTCGCCAAGGGCAAGATCGTGTTCATGCCGCCGGAGAACCAGTGGGTGAATTCAAGCCAGTTCGGTTTCTGGGTGAAGCCGATCAGCACGAAGAACACCTCGCGAAAGTACTCGAGGTTCGTGGAGATGATCTTCTTCGGTGGCGACCTCGCGTGGAACACCGACCGGCACTGGAGCCAGTACACGAACGTTTTCACCGACCTCGTCGAGGGAGAGACGGAACACCCGTACGAAAAACCTTTATCTCTCATGAAACGCTTGATTCTCAACCACACCACCCCGGGCCAGATAATCGTCGACCCGTTCTGCGGCAGCGGGACGACCCTGCTGGCGGCCAAACAGACCGGCCGGAGGGCGGTGGGCGTGGAGATCGACGATGCGCACTGCAGGATCGCCGCGAGTCGTCTCGCCTCCCTCGGGTGAACGTCCGACGGATCCTTCGTCTCGGTCGAGTCCGAATCGAACTAAAATCGTTGCATGGCAGAGAGCAAGGCGCTGACGCGCGAGTTCCTGAGCGAGAGGGACTCGAAGATCATGAAGCTAAGGCAGGCCGGCGTGTCCCTGCCCGAGATCGGCAAGCGCTTCAACATGACCTCGCGCGGCGTCGCGTCGAGGATACGCAAGGTGCTCGAGGACATGAACTCCGAGGCCCTGATGGCCTACCCCGAGCTCCTGAGGATGGAATTGGAGCGCCTCGACGCGTTGCAGGCCGCCATATGGCCGATGACGCAGCACCGCAAGGTCACCGCCGACGACGGCCAGGAGATACAGCTGGAGCCCGACGTGAAGGCGATACAGCAGGTGCTGGGCATCATGGACCGCAGGTCGCGCCTCCTCGGCATGGAGCGCACGAACATCGCCATCCAGATGGAGTCGAACTCCACCGTCAACGTCAGGGCGACGCTGGCCGGCGCCGAACCCGTGGCCGAGTTCAGGGTCGGCACCGCCGAGGCCGAGGCGAGGCAGTTGCTCGAGTTGATGGGCAGGAGCGGGGCGTTGCCGCAGTCCACCGTGAGGGAGATACTCGGGCAGCCGGGGATCATCGAGGGCGAGGTCGTTGAGGAGGTCGTTGCAGAGCCCGAACCAGCCGATGAGGTAGATTCGCAGTCGTGAGCTCGGACACCGCGGACAACATGGGCCCGGCGATGGACGCCGTGATGAGGAACGAGTCGCTCACGCGGAGGGCGAACACGAGGAGCGAGCCCGGCAAGCCGGCGACCAAGCAGTTCCTCATGCGGATGACCCCCGACGAGCACGAGTCGTGGAGGGTGTTCGCCGAGTCGCTCGGGGTCTCCATGGCCGAGATGGTGAGGGACGCGGTGAGGGGGCACATCGCCAGGAGCCAGGTCGACCCGAGCGTGTGCCGTCGCACCGACTGCAATATAGTTTCCTACCCCTGGGGCGTGACGGTGTGTCAGACCTGCGACAAGAAGTGGAAGTGAGCCACCCCCGGAACGCCTAGACGATCTTCTTCTCCGTCAGGTAATCGGCCACGTTGATGTTCGCCTTCTTCGCCGCCCTGTCGAGGACGCTCCTCCAGCGGGGGTCGTAACGGTCGGCGTAGTCGCAAAGCTCGCGCACCATCTTCCTCGCCAACCCCTTCTCGCAGAACTCAGTGAAAGTGTCGGTGAACTTCTCGCTATCGGTGGCGCAGTGAATGCTCAACCCCTTGAACGGGTGGTGGAAGCGCGCGTACGCCGCGTCGAGCATCGGGGTGATGGTGCTGTACTCGGAGTTCGCCGCCGAAGAGAAGGCGGACTGCTCGTCGTTCTTCTCCTCGCGGGCCTGCTTCTTCTTCTGTGGACCAGCCATCCCGAAATCATACAACCACCGGCTAGTAGCCGGCGATAGTGCCGCCCGTGACCTCGGACAGCCACTTCCTCGCCTTGTCGTCGCAGCCGAATCCCTTGGTCTCGTGGACGAGCTGCGTCCCGTCGGGGAGGTCCAGCGTCAGCCTCCTGACCTGGTCCTTGTAGGTGATCCCGTTCTGGCGGATGTCGCCCTTTTCAATCTTGCAGGAGTAGCCGCCACCCTTGACTTTCGTGATTATCGGCGAGACGATTATCTGCAGATTCACTTACGCTTATTTCCCACGAACATAAAATAGCACGTTTAGGGCGCGGTGGTCAACGTTGAAATCATCTGGGACTTTCTGCGTCGTCGGGGATCATTGAGCACCTCCACAAGTAATACCTCGTGGCGATTCGGTAGTAGACGATCTTGATGCTGAGCCAGAACCCCATAAAAAAATTATCCCATCGAACTCCTCCCCGCGGTGGACCCTGTATATTGACTGCCATGATCAAGTCCTCCGAGGCGAACGCACACACGAAAAAGCGCAAGAGGGAATGGGAGAAGACGCGCAGGGCAAAGGGAAAGAAGCGCGCACCGACGGCGCGCAGGGTGCGGGAGAATTCCGACCGCAAGTACCGCGAAAAGCAAAGAGAACCGATGCTCAGGGCGCTCACCGAAGCCGCCTCCGAGGCGGGGAAGGTGACCGCGTCGGGCAGGAGGATGTGCATGTGGGAGGGTTGTACGACGATCATCAGCCGCTACAACTATGAGGAGTGTTGCTCCAACCACCAGAGGGACTGGAGCAGGAGGAACAAGTTGATCTCCTGCGAGTAGGCGAGGATGTAAAATCTTCTCATGTCCAACTCCTTCAGGGACCCAGCCTTCGCCGCCCAGACCGATCAATCTCCGCACATGAGGGACGGAGCCTCGTATCTCGCCGCGGACAGGCAACCCTGCATCATCTGCGGGCAGCCGAACGGTGACTGCGTCGGGGACTCGCCGAGACCGAGCAAGGTCGCGTTCTCCGACGAGGCATCCCTGCCGCCGTCGTTGGTGCAATCGGCAAAGATTTTGGTCGAGGAAGACGTCTTCGAGGAGAGACAAATAACTCCGTTTACTAAAATCACCGTGCGTCTCGCCAAGAAGGGTTCGTACGTGACTATCGACAAGGCAAGGAAGCTCGGTATTTTGAAAGATTGACGGCGTCGGCGGCGTCGTTCGATGTATTATCTAACATTCTGCGAACGGGGGTTCGAATGTCATTGTCAAGCGAGTTTCTGTCCTCATACGCGTCCAGGAGGGCGCCGTGGGGATTCGGCGGCCTGGGTGAGGTCGTGTACATGCGCACCTACAGCAGGAAGCTTGAGGACGGCTCGCGCAACGAGACGTGGTTGGAGACGTGCGCCCGCACCGTGAACGGGGCGCTCGAGATCGGGGCGAAGCTGACCGACGCCGAGGCCGAGAAGTTGTTCGATCACATGTTCAACCTCCGTTGCCTGCCGGCGGGCCGCGCCCTTTGGCAACTCGGGACGCCGCTCGTCAGGAAGTTCAGCGGGACGTCGCTCAACAACTGCTACTTCACGAACATCGAGAAGATCGAGGACTTCGAGTTGCTGTTCGACTACCTGATGCTCGGGGGCGGCGTCGGATTCTCCGTGGAGCGCGCGAAGATCCACGACCTGCCGAAGGTCAAGACCGGCGTCCAGATAACCCACGAGCGAACCAACGACGCCGACATAATCGTCCCGGACAGCAGGAACGGGTGGCGCCGCCTGCTGCACAGCGTCATGAAGTCGTTCTTCGACACGGGAAAGTCATTCTCCTACTCGACGATCCTCATCCGGCAGTTCGGCGCCCCGCTCAAGACGTTCGGCGGCACCGCGTCGGGTCCGCAGGCGCTCATCGACGGGGTGGAGGACATCTGCCAGGTGATGACGAACCGCGAGGGAAAGAAGTTGCGATCAGTGGACGTGCTGGACATCTGCAACATCATCGGCCGGATAGTCGTTTCCGGCTCATCGCGACGCTCGGCGCAGATTGCGATCGGCGACCCCGACGACGTGCTGTTCCTCAGGGCCAAGAACTGGTCGTCGGGTTCCGTGCCGGCGTGGAGGGCCAACTCCAACAACAGCATCTACGCGGACTCGTACGACGAGATCCTCCCGGAGCTGTGGAAGGGCTACGACGGCTCCGGGGAGCCGTACGGCCTCGTCAACCGCAAGCTCGCGCGCACCCAGGGTCGCCTGGGCGAGAAGCGCCCAGACCCGACCGTGGAGGGCTTCAACCCATGCGCCGAGATCGGGCTGGCCGACGGCGAGTCGTGCAACCTCGCGACCATCTTCCTGCCGAACATAGAGTCGCTGAAGCAGTTCAAGGAGATATCCGAGCTGCTGTACAAGGTCCAGAAGCAGGTGACGAGGCTCGACTACCCGTACGAGAAAACCTCCGAGGCCGTGAGAAGGAACGCACGACTCGGCCAGAATGTGACCGGAATACTCCAGGCTTCGGACGAGCAGCTTTCGTGGTTGTCGCCCGCATACGAGAGCCTCAGGGCGTTCGACGAGGTTTTCTCCAAGGACAACGACCTGCCCGTGTCGGTCAGGCTGACCACGGTCCAGCCGTCGGGGACGCTTTCGCTCCTCCCGGGAGTTACGCCCGGCGTCCACCCCGCCTACGCCAGGTACTACATCAGGAGGGTGAGGTTCGGGGCCGCCGATCCGTTGGTGGAGGCGTGCCGTAAACGCGGCTACAAGGTGCAGTGGGACATCGGCATAGACGGCCGGGAGGATCACACCCGCTACGTCGTCGATTTCCCATGCGAGTCGCCCAAGGGTGCCGTGCTGGCGTCGGAAATGACGGCAATACAGCAACTTGAGTGGGTCAGGAGAATGCAGGGGGAATGGGCCGACAACGCCGTGTCGGTGACCGTCTACTACCGCAAGGACGAGCTCGAGACCATCAAGAACTGGCTGTCCGAAAACTACGACCGCGGGGTCAAATCGGTGTCCTTCCTGCTCCACAGCGACCACAACTTCCCCCTGCCTCCGTACGAGGAGATAGACGAGGGTCAGTACGAGAGGCTCTTCTCGAAGATCGACTTTTCCGTGCCATTGCACGACGTCGCATCGGGCGACGAGCTCTCCCTCGAGGAGTGCTCAACCGGGGCCTGCCCGGTCAAATAAATTCCTAGCACAAGGGAACTTGGCTTGGAACAAGGGTTTCGTGGGCCCGATTCGTGGGGCTAACCATTGACCGACCCCCGTTGTTCGGTATAATTTACCCATGACTTGCCACGAGGTGAGTAACTAGAAGCGACCCGAGCGCGGCTCTCGTGAGGCCGTGTCGTCGCCGTCCCATCCCCTAACCGAGGAGAATCAGGTTGAAGCGAAAAACGAAGTTCGTCATCGCCATATTTATTGCCATAATCAACGTATCCATAGGCATCGCAAACGCCGCCTCGGCACCGTCCGGGCTGCCCCCGGCCGACATCTACGGTCCGGTGGAGGCCGCCCTGATGTTCTCCGAGCGGCCCGAGAGGGACCGCCAGTTGGCCATGAACCCGACGACGACGGCTGCCGCCCCGGCCCCCGTGTTCAGGCACGGGGACGTCTCGTGGCTCCCCCGTCTCGCGGCGCAGGCTGGTTGGCCCGAGGAGACGCACGACAGGCTCTCCAAGATAATCCTCCGTGAATCGGGGGGCTGCCCCAACCGTCGGGGCGGGGACGTGGTGAACGAGAACTGCGAGATCCTCAGGGTCTCGGAATGGAACCACCGCTCGGACACGGGCCTGCTCCAGATCAACGGGGTGAACTACAACCTCAAGCGGAACAAGTGGGCGAGGCTGTGCCTCGATCTCGGGATATGCGAACAGGAACCTTTGCTGGATCCCTTGACGAACCTCAGGGCGGGCTACCTCCTCTACCAGTACTCCGGATGGGGTCCCTGGGACCCGTGCACCTGGGGTCCGAAGTACGCCCACCGTTGCAAAAAGGACGACTAACCCTCCTCGCACAACCGGGCTATGTCGGCGGCCGACAGGAACACCGTCGCCCCCGAGACGAGCATGTTCTCGTCCTGCTCGACGAACACGTTGACGCCGTCCGGCTGAATCCCGAGCACGTCGGCGATCCTCGCCCTGATCCTCTCCACGTTCCTCTCGGAGGACGAGAACAGTATCTCTATCGGGTCGGGCTTCATCTCCATTTCCGTGATCGCCTCGTAGCCGACGCCGATCCTCACCAGATCCCTCGTTTGCTGGCCGAAATCCTCCGCCATGACGCACTTGGCGCAGGCGATGACCGCCGTCTTGGCGGGCCTCTTCCTCTCCTCCACGTGTCCGCACTCGAGGGCGTGCAGGTAGACGACCGAGCCCCACTTCCCCGTGCGGGTTATCTCAACGACCTTGCGTTGCGGGGCCTTCTTCTTGTTGATCCTCATTCGACGCGGCGACCCCTTGGGGAGACTACGCGTTCTTGCCCGGCGTGAAGACCGCCCTTACGGTGGCGATGGCGATGAGGAGGGCGGCGGAGCCCACATACGAGTTGAGCCATGACGCACCGAAGTCGGTTCCCGTCTCGGAGCGCACGACCCATGACAGGGCCTGAAAGCACACGGTGATCAGGCCGGAGGAGACGCCGAGACCTGCGAAAATCCTCATTTGACCGAATCCTCCAGTCTTCTCACGATTTGATGGACGCGTTGCCTTGAAAGATTCCATTCCAGTGCGATTGATTGTAGGCTCCGCCCGTCCCTCCTGGCAATCGCTATCTTCATGTCCCTGCCGGGGTTCCCGCGGGGACCGGGCCTCCTGGTGTCCCAAGTCCATTCGGCGATTGCGCTAAGTTCGGCGACCCTGTCCGCCGGCAGTTTTCCCGACCTTCCCCTCGAGCGTATGTAGCCGACCCAGTTGCCGAGCTTCAGCGTCGTGCCGTCCACCTCGGCCTTGTAACTTGCGGGCACGGCGGTGTGGCCCTTTGCCTCGGAGAATTTTCGCAAAGCCTTCAAGTATTGATTCCATTTGATTTCAGACTTCTTCATAATCCGAAGATTAGTAGACGACTACTCCTTCGGCTGCAACTCCGACCTCTGACTGTTGGCCCACGCGGCAAAGAATTCGTCCGTCGTGGGGATTATCCAGACCTGGCACGTCGCGTAGTCCCTGGTGTCGCCGACGAGCGTCCAGGCGATCTCCATCGTTCCGTCGATCGGCGAGACGCCGACGTTGCAGTCGAATCCGTACTCGAGCACGAATCTCTCCACGATGCACTCGTCGTTCACGCGGCACACCGGCGAAGCATCGGCCCTGTGCGGGCAGTGGAAATCGACTATCTGCACCGTCGACTTGTCGATGACCACGCGGAAGGAATGACCGTCCTGGTGCCATTTCATCGTTTGTTCGGCCATCTCAACCCCAGATAAATTTGAAAAAAGGTCGTCCGTTCCGGGCGAGCTGGGTTAACACAAGTTTACCCCCCAGAGCCTAGACGAGGCGGTTGCGGATCCGTGGTACTCTTGTTTGAGTCGTCGCCATTACGGGCAAAAAACCGCCGCCGACGCGCTCATCGGGCTCTACTCTTCTCGGGCTCAGCCGAGCTTGAGCCTCGCCATGCATTCCGCCTTCATGATGTTCAGATCAAGGTCGTTGGAGACCATCCCGTATCGCTTGCCGCAGTTGTTGTGCCCAGCGGCGAACTGCCATATGTCCCAATCCTTCCAGCCCATCAGTGGTTTGGGCTGTTCAAAAGACAATGCCCAATCGACCCAGTCGGCGGGGTTCATCGGCACGCCGTTCTGCTCGAATTCCTTCTGCGAGTACTGGACGTATTTCGCCACCCATAGCGGGCAGTTGCCGTGCTTGCGCGACTTGACCCTCGAATTCCAGAACCAATCGCCGCTGTACACCGTCGGGGGTCTCCCGAGTGCTTCGGTCGCACGCTTTATGATGTGGTCAACGGATTTCCTCACATGCCTTGGGTGAAGGTCGCCGTGGTGCTCTACGTCTATCTGTGGAGCGAGGTTCGCCCCGTACTTGCGGTGTGCGTCGAGAAGAATTGATATCTGCTCCTCGGCGTCAAGTTCTGGTTTCACGTACACGTAGTAGCCGAACGGTATCTTGTTGTTCGCTACGCGCTTCGAGTTGTACTCAAGCATGGAATCCTGCTTGGTGCCCACGTTGCTTCTGATGTATGCAAAATCAAACCCGAACGAGGCGACCTTCTTCCAGGCTATTTCCCCCTGGTACTCGGACACGTCTATGCCGGTGACATACCCCTGCGTCATGGTTCCTGACCGGCGTCCTCGGTGGTCGCCTCGGTCTCCGCGTGCTTGTTCCTGCCCGTCGAGATCATCAGGCCCGCCAGCGTCCCCGTGATGAACGTCGCCACCGACGACAGGACCCCGAAGAACATCTTGTCGTTCTCCGACTGCACTCCTATCGGCTGGGTCACGAACACCAGGGCGTAGAGGACGCCGATCGTGGTGACGGTCAGGACGAACCCGAGGATGCAGCCGACCACGAACTTCAGTCTGGCGTCGAGATCCTCCGGCGTGTACTTGTTGCTCATGGGTTGTTTTCCTCCCAGTCGAATCCGATCAAATCCTTCGAGCACGCCCCGTCAACTTTGCATTTCGGCGGGTTGCACTCATCCGACTCCCAGTTGGTCGGGTCCTGGCACTCGTATCTGTAGTGCCCGTCGTAACCGCACCCGGACATCGCTAGCAGCGCCACGAGGACGAGCTTTTTCACTCCTCCCCGCCGTCCACCTTGTTGAACACGGCGTTTATCTCGCTTTGGTCGAGACTGCCGTCCTTCAGATATGCCCTTGAGAGACCCTCCACCACGGTGGCCACGCCGCCGATGCCCGCCATCCAAATCGACTTGACGAGGCCCACCCCCGCGATGGTTCCCGCGCCGACGACCCCCAAACCGGTGGCAAGGAAGGTTGCCACGACCCTGTAGGCGATCCCCTTAAACATTTCCAGATTCATGATTCCTTGGCCTGCTTCCTTCTCGCCTTGGTCGGCGGTTGCTCCTCGGTGAACGACCTCATGGCGTGATCGGCGAGGTGGTTGAACAGCACCTCGTCGTGCTTGTCCACCTTGTTCTCCAGTCGCGCGATGTGGACGGTGAGGTTCTCCTCGACCCTGTCCAGCGACCTGCCGAGATTCGATCCGATCATGTCCATCCTGTTGACCAGCGAGTTGTGGTCGTCTGAATTCTGCTTCCACTTCTCCTTGTCGCTCCGCGCCCGACGCTCAAGGTTGGCGACGATGATGGCCGTCAGCGACGATACGGCGAGAACTACGAACTCCATGTCTTTTCCTTCATGTCGAAGTTCTTCATAGCCCTATCCCCAGATCATCGAGAACGCGCTTGCCGGCCTTCGGACCTTCGCCGTACCCCTTGGACTTCTTGAAGGCGATGACCGCCTCTTCCGTCTTCGGGCCGAACTGTCCGTCCGGAGTGGCCTTGTAGAAGCCTCGCTCGGCGAGTTCCTCCTGCAACTTCGTCACCCTCGGGCCGCTGTCACCCGGGTCGAGGTCGCCACCGTCGTCCTTGTGCGCACTGGTGGGTGGGGCGACGGCGAGATTGACTGTCGGAGCGCCAGGCGACGTGACCGGTGCGCCCGACGGCCTCTGCACATTGTTCTTCGCCATCCACTCCGAGACCGCTGGCGGCGGATTGTCGCCCTCGGTGTACCTGAGGTGCCATGGTTCCTCGGGGACGACCTCCCAGCTGAAACCGAACTTGCGGACGTTTCCGATCAGCCACTTGAGGCGCTTCGGCTCACCCGCCGTGTGCACATCGACGGCCAGACCGGTGTTGTGCTGGGACGTGCCCGGCGCGGCCAAACTCGCCAGCTTCGGATCCTTCTTGTACCACTTGACGCCTTCGAATGTCCTCGTCGAGTTACCGTTCGGCTCCTTGGTGTACCTCTGCTTGAACGAGGCGAGCTGGGACTCGTAGGTGCGGTACGTGTCGCCTGCGGAGACTGGCTTGAGCTCGATGCCGTCGGCCTTCGCCGCCTCGACCATCGCCCCCCACGCGGCGGCCGTCAGCCAGTGGAGTTTGCCGCCGCCCGCGGCGGGTCGTAGAAGCGACTCGGGGAGCTTCCCCGGTTGCACGCCCTTCAGGTCGGCCGGCTGCTTGACCGGTACGACGATATTCCATTCGACCGTTGACATG
>Ga0194116_10005152_pt1 | contig 14512 bp, 8 predicted proteins | sample TA2MahsurfametaG_4_FD_148617 | JGI IMG/M metagenome (GOLD analysis project Ga0194116, IMG submission 148617) | Freshwater microbial communities from Lake Tanganyika, Tanzania - TA2015008 Mahale S9 surface | ecosystem: Environmental > Aquatic > Freshwater > Lake | place: Tanzania: Lake Tanganyika...
CAACGTAGCGTTGTAGAACTACGGTTGAGCCTGGGATTGCTTGGCGAGCAGGACGTTTGTCTGCGACTGAACGAATGAGTGGTTCAGAGCGAAGCGCAAACTCCAGAAGACGGTCATATGCCTTCTGAACTAGACCTGCAGCACCAGCGGTTCCGCCTAGAGAAGCGGAGTTTGTTGATACATAGGCGTTAGCCATTTTTGCGTCACCTCCAAGTGACTATGAACGGATTTACTGTTGCGAGCGAAGAAAAGCAAGAAGTTCATCAGCGCTTTCAGCGTTTTGAATTCTTAAATTTAATTCATCTGCTCGTTCGGGTGATACAGCACCTTGAGTAACAACATCCATCTGTCTTAAACTTGCTTTGTCGTGGTCAGCAACTGGTTGTTTTGGTTCACGAGTGAATCCAAACACATCACCATTTTGCTCAAGCCACGACCCAATTGCTTCTTCAGAAGCATCTAAGTCTGTCGGTATGAATTTTGCTACCTTCATGTTGACACCACGGGATGTTAGTACATCCTTTAGTACGCGTTCTCTTTGGGCTTTGCTCAACTCACCTAGAGTTGATTCAAGTTCTTTTGCTCGTTTCTGCTCTGCTTTTAAAGCTTTACGCAGTTTTTTAACGAGGTCAGTATCGGCTCCGTTAAAATCGACTTGTACATCGTCGTCTTCTTCGTCGTCGTCCCAGTAGTTATCGCGATTGTTGCTCATAGCAACCTCTCCCATCATTAGTAGTTGTCGCACGCCTCAATATAAATTGGGGACTTTATATTGGCTCGTACTACCAGTCTTTTACACCGCACGGGGCTGGTTGGTCCGTGTCGGGATTCTATATTATGCCTTGTGTGCCTCTTAGAAGAGAGATTTTTCCAGCAACTCCTGTTTTTCCTGAATATAAATCTATTTCTCTTCTAACAAGTTTTTTTCTACGTTCAGAAGCTAATCCTTCAAACTCTTCTGCTTCTAATTCTTGTTGAATTACATCAGTAGATGAAGGAAGATTTCTATTGTAAATTTGTTCTAATTTTACGGTAGGAGCTAATTGTTGTGCTACGTTTTCAAAACCTTGTGCTGCTGTTGCTCTAATTTGTGCCTCATTTAATCCAAGGTCTACCAAACCAGCAGCGATTTTTTCAAATCTTGCAGCATCAAAACCAACACCTTGTTTAGCACGGCGAATAGCTTCAGCAGAAAATGTTGCAGTGCCCCTTTTTCGCTCTAGTGTTTCTTGGCCTACTTTAGGGTCAAGGAAAAAATCAGTTAAATCAACTGAACTAGATATAAAATTTAAACGCTTCAAAGACTCTAAATATGCAGGGTCAGCATTGATAGCCTTGAGTCTTGCAGTATTTGCTCTTTCATCAAATTGTGCAACTGTTACATTATTTTTAACGTATTGTTTTAAATAATCTTTTGAAATAAATTTATTGTTAAGTGCGTATTTATCAGTAATTTCTTTGTAGCCTTCTATAGCATTATAGAGTTCTGCAGGAGTTTTAGGTTTAACTAAACCTTCGTTAAGGTATCCATATTCGGCATAGAATGGTGATTCTAATTTAGTACCATTTTTAGTAGTATAATCTTTTGAATTAAGAAATATTGCTACAGCATTATCGTAATCTAATCCATCTTTTAACAAAGCCGACAAGAATGAAGTTGAAGAATCTATGATAGATGAGTTAAATCCCATACCGCGTAATATTGATTTAAGTACATCTGTACTGTTCGAAGAGGTTCCAGTAGTACCACCTGTAGTACCACCTGTAGTTCCACCTGTAGTACCACCTGTGCTACCGCCTGTGCTACCACCTGTACTGCCACTAGTGCTACCGCCTGTACTGCCACCAGTATAACCAGTAACGTTTCCATCTTTGTCTAAGACAGGTTTTGGCTGAACTTTCAAAGCATTAGCACCTACGGCTGAACTAGCAGTAGCCTGAGTATTGCCGCCAATAGCGCGAGAGCCATATTTAGCCATATTCTCTGGAGTATTTGGAGCACGATATAGTCTCCAGTTTCCTGTGTTTACGCCACCAATCCAGGAATAGTAATAGATAAAGTTATCATCTGCTTCTGGAGCATCAGGTCTTACAGCATAATTAGCCATAGGGTCGCTCTGTGCTCTACTCATTGCCTCTGAAGCCATACGCTGTTCGCGTGTTCTTTGCAACTCGTCCATACGCTCTTCACGAGTTTGAGCAGTAATTGAGGCAGAGGTGAATCTGTTGGCTACAGCAGAAGTGTTAGTTAAGACTGGCGATTCGGCTACTTCTTTAGCAGAAGTTTCTACTGCTTTTGCTTTATCTGCTTCTTCTTTTGCTCTAAACGATGCAGGGCTTGCTGCAACTGTTGCTTTAGGTTGCAATTTAGTTTTTGCTGGTTGATTCTGCGCAACAATAGACCTTGCACCAATTGTTCCAGACTCCTGTGCTGCTATAGGAGTAGGATTCATAACAAGATTAGCCCAGTCAATACCAGAGAAATCAAAGTCAAGCGATAAGTTAAAGTCCATTTATTATCCTATTTGTAGTTGACTCTTGAGGGATTGGGCTACGTTTACTGATTGGTTTATGGCTCTAGAGGTTCCCCCACTGCGAGTGTCGTCCATAGTTAAACTAGATAATTCAAAATCGTTAGGTAAACGATAGTTACCTTTATCATCTTTATAGTTTAATATACGAACCATAAGTGGGTCATCTATTCCAATATAAGTTTCTAAAGCCTCAGAAAGAAAGTTTGAGTATCTATCTATTATAGGTTTAGCATCATTACCTGCAGCAATGTCTGGGGCTAGGCTCATAAAACGCTTTGCAACGCTATTACGAATATTTGATTGATACTGACCCAGCAATTGAGCCGCAACTTCAGCATTTCCAGTTCCAATAATCTTGGTTATTGTAGGTGCTGCTTCTTCAAATGTAGGTGGTTTTTCAAAGTTATTGTTGCTAACTTGAACCATAGCATCGTAAATAGTTTTGGCTGCTCCGCCAATCTTTTCCATATTCCATTGTTTTGTTGGAAAGTTAACGGCTAGATAATTAGCCATAAATTGTGTTTGTTCTTCTTTGGTGAATCCTTCGCCAGCAATCATCGTTTCGCTAGTGGTTACTGGTTCGTATTGCTTTACACCTTCAGCATTAACGAGTGGTTTAAACTTAGGCTTTCCGTTTTTATCTTTCTTTTGCTTGCCAGTTTTGCTATCATAGACTGGCACCATAACAACTTGGTTACGTGCTTTAGTAGAAGGAGTCTGAGCCTCTACTTCTGCGTTCCATTTCTTCTGGAAATCTGTTATTAAGTCATTGCTAGGAGCAATGTTATATGCTAACATAAAGGCATCGGTTAAAGCATTAGTAGCATCACCAATGTCTTTTAGCTGTAACGCTCTGCTGATTTGAGTGCTAAATTTAGTAGTAGTATCTATCTGCTTAGGACCTACTTTTGGACGTGCACTCAGGGCAGAAAGGAACTGAATTACATCTGTTTGACCCATTGCAAGTGAGTCTTGGATAGCCTTGGTTAGACCAGACTGGTCAGCACCTTCTACAATACCTAGAGGGCTTTTACCCTTAGAGTATCCTTTAGCCCTTAGAAGAGCCTGTAGTTCTTGGAAAGCATTATTAAATTTAGTTCCAGCACTAGGAGCAGTTCCTACGAGTCCAGCATATAGTTTATTAAACTCACGTGCTTGTGCTAGTCGGTCAGTTGCTCCTAAGTATCTAACATATGGGTCACTAGCCAAAGCCTCAGGTGTTAAGAGAACCTGTTGGCTTATTGACTGAAAAGCAGTCTTAGTTTGCTGATAAGAACCTTGTCCTGTTTGGTATTTCCTTACATCAGATGGTCCTGGGCTTGAGGTGAACTGCTCTACCATTTACCTAACCTTCCAGTTGTGAGGCGAATACGCCATAGTACATACGTCTAAATGATGGATTTTCTGTCATTAACATCTCTGCTTTAGCCACAAGGTTATCACGCAAGATAGTTGCATAACCGCCTTTAGCCTTAATACTTGCATAGTTAGACACTTTTAACTCGTTAAGTAGATTTTGGAACTCTACGAACATAGGGTAGAACTCGCTAATCTGAGTATAGATTGGTGATTCAGCAAAGGCTGGGTCTTGCAATGCCTTGCCAATTCTGTCAATCTTTTCAAAAGCGGTGCTTGTCCTGATAGTCTCAGGTGGTTTTCCACCATACTCTTTATCAAGTTGGGCTATTTGGTCTACATACCAGAACTGTGTGTATCCACCAGCAATCTGCTCTTCGGCTATCTGGTCTTTACGCATAGAGTAAATCATACCCTCGGCTTCGCGCTCTAACTCATCTGCTGATAAAGGTCTGCGAACCCCGCTTTTCTTTTGCCAGTTGTAATACTTTACGGCAAACTCTCCTCCACCAGGGAAGAAGTAGGGGACAACATCAGAGGTTGATTTAGCGTACACTTCTGCTGTATCTGGATTATTATTTAAAAATGTCCAAGCATCGTCAGTTCCACTAACAGAAGAAGTGCTTTCAGTAAGAGCAATGAGAATGTTATTCTTGCCAAAAGTATCGGCAAGTTGACGCACTGCTGTGCCGTAATCACCAGGGTTCTCTTCTTGAATCTTGTTCCAGTACTGGTATAACATAGTACCAGTCATAAACTTCATTTTGTTGTCAGGATTCTTTATTCTTGCTAGTACCTCTGCTTGAGGTGTAGCAGGTGAAATGCTTTGGAATAATGCTTGCCACATACCTAAAGACTTAGATATACGCTCAGCATCATTAAATAACTGATTTCTTACAGAGTCATTAGATAGTGGGTCTTCACCATATTCACCTGTAGATGCTAAATAAGATGCCCAGTCTTTAATGCCACGATTAACTAATGTAGAATCACCTAGGCCATAAAGTACTAATTTTTTCAACCAAGATGGAAATACTACATCTGCTGGGCTCTGTATAGCACCAAAAGGCGTAACAATATCACGTAGGACATCGTATCCTGAACCAAAATTATTGATTCTACCAGACATAACAAAAGCCATTTGACCAGCAGGACCAATGCCAGGCACAAGCGGGTTAGCCTGTCCAAACGCTAAGTTAAGTGATTGCACTGGAGCAGTCATTTGTAGTGCATCGCGCATATCAATGTTTTTGCCAGCCAAAGCACCAAGTACGCTACCAACTAATGGCATTTTAAACTTATAGTCTTCACTGTTAGGGTCTTTGTAAAAGAACCCTTGGTCATCATCGTATGTCATTCCTGTGACATCGTAGATAGTATTAGAGCCTTCTTTTGTCAAAGAATCAAACGCTCTGCCAAAACGATAGAGAGGAACTGGATTTTTGAAAGCCAATTCGCCCCATTTGTATATTGTGTTTGTGTGGGCTTGTGCGAACGGGAATACTAAACGTAGCGCTTGAGACCATTGTTTCTGTCTAGCAGCATCATAAAATAGGGTTGATATTCTCTTGCTAGCCTCTGTAGCAGCAATACTGTCAATATTCTGTAGGGTGTGAGTTCCAAGAAGGTCTCCACTCTTTTGACGTCTAGCAATTTCTCTTTCAATGGTTCTAAGAACAGGGTTAACAGGACCAACACCGCGAGCCTTACCGCCAATTACTTTGCTTATAGGGGCAAGGGCCTTAACAGCATTGGGCTGTAATTTTTTTAAGTCATCTAGGCTAAGCATTCCTGCGTATTTGCCGATGTTATCCCAGTATGAAATAATATACTCAGGTCCAAAGTTATACTTGCCTTCAAACTTAGCAGCAGTTGCAAAAAACCAATCAATATATTGAGTTAATTTTTTACCACCAGGCATCATTGAATAGACTGGCTTTTGGACAATTACTGTAGAATTAGTCAGGTTTTCTCGCTTGATAGTTTTTTCTAAAATTTCTTTAAATTTTTTCTCAAGAATACCTAATTGAGCAGGAGTCTTAACTCCGCCAGTTAACCAAGGTGACTTAAGGGTTACAAAGTTACCAGCCTCAGTTGCGACCTTTGCTTCACCAGCAATAATATCCATAATAATATTAGAGGCGCTACCGTTGCCAGCAACAGCCTTGATGCGGTTAGCATAAGTTTCATTACCAAGTGTCTCATCGAATAAGTATTTAAAAATATTTTCAAGATTTAAATTATCTTTAGATGGGGCTTTTTCTGGGTCCATCAAAAAAATTCTTTTAATTCCTGGATTTTTCTCGAATGCACCAAAGGTCATATCCCGAATAGGGTTTCCTGGTTTATCAAATTCATTTACAAGGCGTGTCGCAAAAGCCCTCTTTGCGTCTTCATCACCTAGTTGCATAAGTCTAGCAACAGCAGGATATAAATCATCTACTGAATAACGATTTAATACAAATGATAGACCCTCATAATAATCTGGAGAAGTACTATCTACCAGACTGTAATCTTTAAATATTTCTGCTTTACGGCTTTGTTGATAGTCAGATACTGATTCTTTGCGAGCAACTTGTAATTGAAAACCTTTTACGGCATCTGATACATCGCCATCGGTTAAATCCATAGGCAAGAACTTGTTGCCTAAAGCATCATACTGCCATCTTCCGACTTTTTCTGCTATTTTGTTAAGCGGACCAGTTTTACCTGATGTAGCCATAACGAAAGAGATAAACTGGAATGGATGACTAAAAATACTGGCGTGACCAGAGAACATCTGGCGCATCTGCATTTCACCAATGTTACGAAGAATATAAGATACACGAAATACTAACTGAGCAGTTCTCCAAACATCGCCTAGTTCTTCTGTTAAGGCTCTAGTTGCTCTTGCTCCGTGTTTTAATTTAGATTTTTCGTAACGTAAAAACGCTTTCATAATTGCTTGGCTATCAGGCAAGAAAGCCGTGCTCTTTAACATTTGGTCTAGACCTACTGCTGCTCCTAATGAAATAGGTTCATCTCCAGCAAATGGAATGAATGTGGGTGTTTCGCCCATAGCACGTTGGATAGTTGAGTATTGTTCTCCTATATTTTTTTCAGAAGAACCTAGTTTAACTACTTTTGCTAAGTCCACAGACTCTTCTGCTGATAGACCCATTTTAGTTGCTATCATCTTGGTCAAATCGACCATACCTTTATCGATTATAGCACCACGCTCTACAGCGCTTTCAGCCTTGTATAACTTGCCTAAAAGGTCATCTATAAATGCTTCTTGAGCCTTAGAGCCAATAACAACTTTAAATTTAGCGGAACTTACCCAGTTCTCTACGGCTTGTATGGTTCTAGTGCCATCACCAAGGTTTACTGCAGTAGAACGTACAAAGTATCTACCAAAGGTTCTATCTAACTTCTCTGCTACTTTTACGAGTTTTATATCTGAGGAATCAACCAGTTTCATTGCTGGGTTGCCTAGTATACCAGTTCGAGCGCGTAACGATAAAGAACGAAATACCTGAAGGTCAGCCATATCGGGATTCAAGATTGAAAGAAAAGTTGCTAACACTTCATCAGAAGTCTTGGCAGCAGCCAAAGCCTTTACTGTATCGTACTCAAGTTTATTGCCAAAGAAACGTTGTATCTTAACAGGGTCTGTCTCTTTTGCAACAATTTCAGCAATGCGAGAAAAGTTTCTACCAAGTAAATATTTAAGTGGCTTAGAAAAATCTTCTGCTAGGTTACCGCCAAAGTAATCAGTAAGACCAACTTGGCTATTTATCCATTCACGTAAAATATTTTTTTCGGATAACTCAGAATTAATTTCTACAATTCCACGTAGACCTTTGTACTCTGGGTCACTTAATAATCTAGTTGCTGTTGCAGTATCTTGATTTGCTACTTCACGGAATATGTCAAGTTCTTTGACTCTTTCAGCAAAAGCATCGCGTTCGACTATAGCCTTATCTAAATCTGCTTGTGCCTTAGCGATAGACTCGTCGTTGGTTTTAAGACCTTGTACCAATTTAAGCATATTAGGACCAAGATTAGTTGGGTCTGCAATCTCTGCTAGCGCATTACCAATTTCTGCTTGACGAATTCCGAAATATGGCTTTGTTCCACTTATTAAGAATCCACCAGTTTCTCCATAGATACTACGTACGTTAGCAATAGCATCCCAATCCCAAATCTTTGACATCTCATCAAAAGCCAACTGCATTGCTTTAGTGCTACCAGATGCACCAATTTTTACAAAAAAATCACTTAATGTTTTAAAGTTACCTGGTTGGTCATTAAAAAGTGTGGCCCAGGCATAACCCTTAAGAGCCATAACATCTTCTTGAGATAATTTAGTAACGTCAGTAAAAATGTCTCTAATTGGACGTTCTATGCTTGTATCATCAGCAAGCGCCTTTAAGGCATCTAAAAATTGAGTACGGCGGAATTGTTCATCTTTAAATGCTTGACCAGTTAAAGAACCTAAGTCAGCACTTAGGTCTAGTACTTTTAAGGGTTCATCGGTAAGAGCAGTTACAAAGTACTCATCAAGACCGTGTACACCAATAGAGAGTTTGCCAGCAGAAGGTAGTTCATCTAGAATGATGTTGCCTTCAACAAATCCTTTGGTATTTTTGACATCTGCGCCAAGTTTGCCAATAGCCCTTACAAGTTCTCCACTCTCAACTTTATCGTGAGTTGAAATATATCTTGTGATATTCTCAACTGATAAAGTTTCTTGAGCAAGAGGATTCTTTTTTAAACCTTCTGCACTTATTTTGGAAACATTTAAAATAGAAGTTAAAGTTTTAGAAAGCGCATCAGATTTCTGTTGTTCAACTTCGAGAAGTTTACGTTCTTTCTTTAAAACTCTATCTTCGACTCGTTTAGCATTTTTCTTTACTAAATCATAACGCTTACGCTCTAAACCAGTAATCGCAGCATCTAAATCTTCTAAACGCTTAGCCTTTGGTTGATTAAAAGGCTCAGCCTCTTTAACCATTTCACGAACTTTTTTGGTTTGTCTAGCACCTTTACCTAGTGCACCAAAAGCAAGATAGGTTGTAGGGTCTGCTGCTAAGTTTAAAGTAGCATCAATAAGCCCCGACATCACTCTATATGCAGTCTGGTCAGGAGTTGCGCCTACTGATTTAGCAGCAAAGCGTCCAATAGTAAAAGATTCACCAAAAACTTTGCCATAAGCACTCATAGCCTTGGCTTGGTCTTTGCCAACACGGCTTTCAGGGTTGATAAAGAACCCAGAGCCCGTATCTACGCCTGGTTTACCGCCAAATGTGTCAGCAAGTAACGCTCCAAGTTGTGTTTCTTTACCATAAAGAGGCTTTGGCATCTTTCCAGTTGAAATATCACGTACTGCAGCCGTAAGACTATCATAAGGATGACGTAATGCAGCAAAAGTTAGGCGAGTAGCGCCTTTAAATGGGTCATAAATAGCATTACGAAACGTATCTCCGATAGCACCAAGAAAACCACGGTCTTTTTTAACAGTAGATTTGATTTTATCTAAGTTTAAAGCATCATTTTTAAGTTGCGATATGCCATCCATAGATACAATCTTGCCAATTCCAGGCGTATTAACCGTAAGTCCTTGGCTGACCATAGCCATAACTAGGTCTTTGCTCATACCAGGATATTTATTAACTATTTGTTCAAAGTTAGTATACATTGCTGGTTGCAGAGTATTCATTTGAATAGCAATTCTGCGGCGCAAAGAATCCTGGCTATTGTTATAGACAGCCTGAGCAGCAGGACCTAGAGTAGGTTGTTTTAATTCAGCCACTACTTAGCCCCGTTTTTCTTCGTTATACGCTTCTACAATTCTAGCAAGTTGTGGAGTTGGATTAGCAAGATACATAGCACGAGCCAGTATTTCACCCTGATTAAAGTCATCAACAGGTGTCATCAAAGCAGAACGGTCACGGCCAGGACCACCAGCAGCGCCATCAGAAAGCGGCACTCCTTCTTCGCCTGGTGCCATTAAATTAACAGGAGGCAAAGAGGAAGCAATAGGATTAGCGGGAGCAGGTTCTGCTACTTTAGTGATAGCGCCTTGTGATAATTCATTTAACTGCTTACGTTCTCCGTAAGTACCACCAGAAGCCTCAGCAATGTTTTTTCCTTCGCGCTGAATCTTTTTTACGTTACCTAAATCTTCACGACGAGCATATACTCCAGGACCGCCAGGAACATCTTGCATTGACATAGTTTAGTCCTCATCTTCGTCGAAATCATCCAGTGGGTTTTTAATCGGGTCGGTTGGGTCAATTATCCAGTTAGGATAACTTGACCTATCCATAGCAAACGCTAAAGCAGTAGATTCGTCCATGCCTGCTTTGCGTAGTGCATCATAAACTTCTTTAGTTGCAATAGCCCAAAAATCTAACTTAGTTAGAATTGGGTCTTTTACTGTCCTAGGTCGTCGTGTCATTTTCTTGACGACTTTTTTAACTGGCTTCTTCTTAGTAGCCATATTAACCTGCTAATCCAGCCAAAATACTTGCTAGGTCAGTAGGAGCAGTAGGGGTTCCGCCAGAGGCGCCAGGAGCGACTGGGGACGTAGGCGTCTCAACTGGGACCTGTGTACCTGGCGGAACCATCTTTTCCTGCATAGGCTGTTCGGGCGCAGGTTGCGGTGTAAATACAGCCAGTGCAGCAGCCTCTATAGTGTCCCCTTTGCGACGACGTTCAATAACGTCAGCAATTTTTTGAATTAACGTAGATGGGTCTTGGCCTTGAGTAGCCATAGCGGGAATCGCTTGAGCTGTTGCTGTTACGGCAGCAGCTAGATTACTACGCATTTTTTCTATTTCAATACGTTGTTCTTCCATAGAAACATTAACGTTCCATGGCAATTCACGTCGTATAAAGTCCTTAGACACTAAATCAGCGCCAAGTGCTTGAAGAGAGAAAATCAGAGCGCGCGATGGGTCAAGTCCTGCCATTAAACCGTAACGCACTTCAATAGAAAAGTTACCTTTAATGTCTTTGCTTGGTGTGTACTTTAACTCGTACGGAGTACCCTGTGCTGTACCTCTGACATTCTTTTCTTTATCGAAAAGGATTTCGTCCATTTCGAAACATGTTTTTAAGACATCCTCTAGCGTTTCGCCAAGAATGGTCTGTCCTGCTTTAATCTGTGAATCAAAAGCTCCAAGCAGCGCCTGTACGCCTTGCCCAGTAATGATACTAGCATCAATATTACCAGTTCTACCTTCAGGATAACGAGCACCTAGACGTAATTCTGCCTGTAACGCTGCTTGTTCTTGCAAAGCTGCTGGTGGCAAATCTAATCTTACCCTACCAACACCTGCTGGGTTAGAGGTGCGAATAATAGAATCTGGACCCATAGGAAGGTCGATAACATCAGAAGGAACAACCAACGGTGCTTGGATTGACTTCTCTGCTGCTTCCATAGCAAGATTAGCAAAACGAGCGCGAGCAAGTTGTACATAAAGCACATCGTCAAATTGCCCACGCATTTCATCGTCAATTGTAGGACGTTTTGCAATGTAAACAGTCATCTTGCCAAGAGGATTAGGAACTGCATTTAAAATTAAATTATTTTTATTAGGCAAATACAGAACAGTAATGTCTTTGTCTGCATAACGAATCATCTCAGTCATCGAATTTGTATCTTGATTAAATCCATCACGTCCGAGCAAATACGATGCGTACTCAGGATACTCTACTGCAAGTTCGCCAATTGTTTTATAATAACGCTTTGCGTATGCTACGCATCTACCAAATCTATCAAACTCTGGGTAGACACCCATAGGGTCTTCTATGCGAATACGTGGTAACTCTGCCTCAAAGTCTGGTTCAATGTGAATTGGCAAAAATCCATAAGTAAAATACCAATCAGCGCCCGAATACATTTGAGACTGAAAACGCGAATAATAAATGTAATTATTTGCAATCATCGTACGCTTGTCAGCAAATACTCTGGCTTTATCATTGTTAACGTTAGTAGTAGAGCAATTAAAAGAAGGTAATGGCGCTAATACCTCAGCCAAGTCACGTGCAGCAACATCCACAAAGTTTGCAACCATAGATTTATCTATGCCCTCAGGGAACAAATCTGGATAGATTCGACTTATGTCTCCCTTGCGCACAGCAAGAATATCCGACATACGCGCATCGCGGCTAGAGTTACGCATCTTAATATTGTCGACGCGCCGCGCTATAGATTGGATATCAAATTCCATTACAGTCCTATTCGTATATAGACAACTCGTAATCGTTCACATTAACTGTGTAACGGTTATCTAGTTGCCTTCTTGTAGCCCACCTGTTTGAGATGTGACTTTGGTTGATACTAGCATTACTTATCATTTCTCTGGCACGTAATTCACAAAACCAAAGAGCCATCACACAGTCGGTTTTACCCTTAGTATCAGGGGTCCAGGTTATAAGTTGTTGGATTAAAGCCTTGATACCTTCAGAGTTATCCTGTGACGGTAATTCTATTAAGTTATCTTTTTGATGTAGATTGTTTCGCATGGTTCCGAATAGTCCACTCATGGCCGCTACGCCGAATGCGGTATCCCATTTGTTCTTACCAGTAAACTGGCTAGAGAATCTGACTCCGTTAGAAGCCAAGTAAGAACGCAGGTCATCGTCTAGGGCGTACGCCTTCTGGTGTGCGTTGATTTCGATACGTAATTCTTGTGGATGATATAGTTTGGTCCAATCCTCAATCAACTGACGAATCTTTTGAGGCGTTGGGTCTGACATGTTGACGCAATCAAGCACATATCTTTTGCGGGTGTTACGGTCTACCGTGAGCATAACAGCAGCAGTATTGCCTGTCATGGCAGGGTCTAGTCCCATTATTGTATACCAAGACCCGTACTCTTTAGGATGTCCGTTAAAGCCAGGTTTTAAAGGTCCTCTTCTTCGAAGTCTGTTAATTGCTCCTTGCACACATATAGGGGAAAATATAGAGTCCTCTTGGACATCTTGCTGTTGGTACACAAGCGCCCAGGCCGACGGGCTAACTTCGGAACGTCTGCGAAAGAGTGCTGGTCCATCCCATTTAGGATAGAGACCATTCTCATCAGGTTGAATATTTTCATCCGAGCCTTCCCAAGGGATGTGGCTTTTAGGCCATAGAGTAACCCAGTTCTCAGGGTCTTCATCTAACTCTAGAACCGCTGGCATAGAGAAATATGTGAAAGGGGTCTTACCGCTTGTCCAGTGGTCGCCATTGCGAATCTCTCGATATAGGTCGTTAGAGGCTATACGGGTTCCTACAATGAGCAGTTTACCAGAATCACCAAGACGGGTTACTACGTCTCGCTGGAGCCAGAGGAGTTGTTTCTCCCATTCGTGTGCGTTGGATGTCGTAACAACGTCATCAAGGATAACGAGATTTGAGCGTGCTCCTGTAATTTGTCCACCAATACCAAGGGCTTGTACTGTCGGGTCTTTCTCCGTCGAGTCGCGGCTGAGATAAATCCTGTCAGCCTTCCAAGTATCCGCATCTTCTTTCCATCCCCCACTACTGCCATAGACAGCCTGTAGTTTTGACCAGCGTTCGTGGCTCAACCGCTGCTTGATGGAGTAGAGATACTCTTTAGCGCGTTCTTGAGTTTTAGAGACAATCGTAATCTTGATATTCGGGTCCATCGCAATTCGATAGACGCAGTAGTTAACCGTGATGACTGTTGACTTGGCATGTTCAGGGGGTACATTTACCAGTAATCTCTTAGGGCTGGCTAGCTCATAGGTCATCGCTGGGTGTAGGTAGGACGGCTCGCGCCCCTCAAGGACATCTATCCAGGACCTGTGATGGGGGAAGATAGGGGAGTCTAAAAACTCAGATGAGAACTCCTCAAAGCCTATCTTAAACTTTGCATCCCCCGTGACAATGCTGAGGGTGCGCTCGCCTTCTATTCTGGCTGCTTCCAAATTACGCATAAATTGGGCATCTTTGCGCCAGTCTTTCATCACGTCAGGCTTCCTACCAGAGCGAGCAATCGCATCTTGAAGGTCTAACCCTTGACGGACAAAATCTAATACCTTGGCCTTAGCCTCTCGGAGTTTGGCCACATTGTGGTGCTCTTGACCACCCTTAGCAGCCATATAAAACCTCCGTTATAAAATCCCCCTTCGCTCAGCGCCTTCAGGCGCTTCGCTACCCCCTTGCGAGGCAGCCCCATAGGCTGCCGAGCGGGAAGGATAAACTCACTAGGGACTTCCGTTCGTTTATCCTTACATATATACTAACCCGTTCAAATATCAAAAACGAACGTTTTGTTATCAAATTGTTATAATTATAGGTACAATACGGACAATTGTATGCCCCCAAATACTGGAAAAATATTATTTGCGGAGAGTGTATACCAACGGCTCCGCCGTTTAAAGCATTGGGGTCGCGCTAGCGACCACGTAAGGCTTTTGCTTTCCGATAGGTAAGGCTTTGTGGAGTAGGGCTATCGGAGTGGCGAGCGAGCGAAGCGAGCGAGCGCGTTTTTAAAGCCGATTCCACCGATTAAGGGTCGGTTTGTGTGGGGCGAGGGTCTGCGCGAGGGGTTGAGCCTGAGCGTGGGGCTGTACGATTTTCGTACACCTAGCGCGGTGATTTGACCTTTGGGCTGATTTATGGA
>Ga0194116_10005155_pt1 | contig 14507 bp, 7 predicted proteins | sample TA2MahsurfametaG_4_FD_148617 | JGI IMG/M metagenome (GOLD analysis project Ga0194116, IMG submission 148617) | Freshwater microbial communities from Lake Tanganyika, Tanzania - TA2015008 Mahale S9 surface | ecosystem: Environmental > Aquatic > Freshwater > Lake | place: Tanzania: Lake Tanganyika...
CCCCAAAAAATCAGTTTTTTATTAAATTATATACGATTAAAGTTGGTTTTTAGATTATTTGAAGAATAGAATTAAATTTAAAATAAAAATTTTAATATTTTCTAAGTATTTTAATAATTGATTTCAATTAAGTTAAAAAATCAATAAAAATTCATATTAAATTAATATGTCGTCTTCAAATTCAAACAACCAGAAAGAAGATAATATGTTTAAAATGTATTATCAAACTCTTCTTGATGGAAAGAAACCAACTCGAAGTCGAGTCTCTACTAAAAATGATCAAAATACCACTAATAATTTAAATGAAATTTCTGTAGAATTAAATACTTCTTCTAATTTGAAAGATAATGAGACGAAATTGGAGATTAAAATTTCAAATATATCCAAAAAAAGAAAAATTTTGAAAAAGAAAATTAATAAAAAAAACAATAATTTAAAAGATACTAATGAAAAATCAATCAGCAAAACTGCTAAAAAGATTAAGAATAAAATTATTTATGGGGAAGAAAGTCCTCTAATTTCTCTCAATAATTCGAATTATTTAACAGAGCCGAAAATTTCAAAAGAAAAAGAGCATAAAATTTCCAAGTTAATGAAAAATAAAAATAATTCTTTAAAAGTAAAAACTCATACAAAATTTATCTTAAATAAAAATTCCGATTTAAAGGAAATTGAAAATTCACAAATAAACATTAGATCTTTGAATTCTAAAAATAGCCTTGATAATATAGAAGTAGATTTGGATTATCAACAATCTCAATTTAATCTAAAAGATGAAAAGGAAAACTTAAATTTTGAAATAATCCAAGGAATTAAATTCGAATCTTTTGAATCTTTTCCAATAATTTCGGATAAAGTTAAAATTTTTCCTTATTCAGCACCAAATCTCAATTCAAATGAAATATTACCTATGAAGCTAGAGGAGAAGATTTTATACAATTTAGCGCTTACGAAAGAAACTTATTTATATCGTTATATTATCTTTATCAAAGGTTCCCGTCCGATTTTGGGAAAAATTATTAAAATAATTTATGATCAAACATTTTCGATTGATTTAGATGGTAAAATTAAACAGAATAACCTTGATAAAGAAAATAATATTATAAACAATAATATATCGAATGCTATCGGATTTGAAGTCTTGGTTTTAAATAAAGAAAATGATTTTTTAATTATAAATTTTTTGAATTCTTTTGGAAAAGCTGAAGATATAAACTTAAAAAATTTAATTGAAAAATTTAATTTTATTTCATCAGAAGTTATTGAAATTGATTTATCTGATTTGGATTATTTCGAGATTAGTAATATTTATGTCATTGAACAGATATTTATAACCAAAAAATATTCCAAATATTTTAACAAATTGCAATCTTCTAATATAAATCATCATGATTCTTATGATGAATTATATGAGAATTTATTTGCAGTGGTTTCGAAAATTGTTGATAAAAACTCCGATGTAATTGATGAAAATATAATTGATAATTTTATTCAACATCAATCAGATTATAAAATCTCTAATAAAAACAGTGAATATAAGTATTTAGGATTATTTCTTTCGAAAATTTTCCAAGTAAAAGAGATTAATCAAAAAATAGGATATTTAAGTTTAAATAATCATGATTATACTGATTATTCTATTGACAAATATGTTGAAATCTTTAATGAAACAGATTTGGAACCACTAAATTATTTCTATATAACCAATGCTTATAATATAATGTATAATAATTTTCCCAATAATTCTAAAATTCCTAAATTGTTTGTTAATGAGGAGAAATTATATTGTGATTTGATTACATTTTCAAGTGTTATTCTTAATGTATTTAATAATTTTTCTCCAAGAGATAAAAAATGTCTTAATAATCTTTTCATGTCTATAATTTTAAATGAAGAATATTTAATTTTCCTTAAAAAAGTGGAATTCTATGATAATAATTTAATTTCTTTAACTGAAACTCAAAATGATAAAATAGTACAAGGAAAGAATAAAATTATAGATAACAATAAAAAAATGAATAATTTAATTTCAAGTTTAGATCACCAAAAATTTAATCTTTATCCTACATATTTATTTAAAACCCAGTTTTTAAATTCTCCAGAAAAGTTTATTTTTCATGAAGCTCTAATAAAGACAAAACTTTCAGAGAACTATTGTTTAATTTTGAATTATAACAAAAAGTCAAATAGTATTTATGTAAGATATTATAAAAATGGCTGTTCTAAATGGTTAAATTTAAATAAAATTGAAAAAAATGAAGATTATATAGAACAAATTTTTATAAATAAATGTAAAGGTGCAGCCGATAAAAATACCTATTTTAGAGAAATAATCAATTATTTTTCGATTAATAATAAAAATAATAAATTCTTAATTAACAATCAATCAAATTTACTTCTTTTACAAAATAATAAAATTAAAGATGCTTTTCTAAAAGAAGAACTATTTAAGAGCATATGCAATTTTTCATTTTATAAAAAGATAAAATTTTTCATACATTTTTACGCTGAAGAAAAAATAATGCTTAGTACAAATAATCAAAATAGTACTTGTTTTATTCTCAACAAAAAGGGTGAAAATAATTTCAATTTATTAAAAGATTTAGAATGTTTAATATGCACTTATCCTATGACTGATGTAGATTATAGATTTTGTAGATTTTGCAGAAAAATTTATCATACTTGTTGTTTGCCTTCAGAAGAAAAAGGCTTAGAGCCAGAATTTAATATACTTGGAAAAACAAACTATTTTTGGTCTTGTAAAGAATGCAAAATTTGCAATATATGTTCTACTAATGCCCAAATAATATATAAGCAGAAAGGTGATTCTAATTTATTACTCCAATTTCAATCTTTCTCCAAAAATCATAAAGTTTTAATTGGCCCAAAATTAATTTGTAAAGTATGTTTCAATGCATATCATTATGAATGCTTACCTGCATACATAAAAAAAATATATCCTGCTATAATTAATGAAATGGATCAGATCAATTGCCATTTTCAAACATCTTCAAATGCGATAAGCAATTTTAATGTAAGTTATGAAAATATGGACCAAACAAAAATTTATGAAAATTTTAAATGCGAAAAATGTATCAAATGTATTAGCTGTAAAAAAACCAATTTAGATTTATCACCCGGAATAACATGGTCAGAAGATTACGAATTTTGTTCTGAGTGCAAAAAAAGATATGAAAAAAAAGAATTTTGTCCTGTATGTAAAAAGCTTTGGATGCTGAATGAGACTAAAATGATTCAATGTAAATGCAAATTTTGGGTTCATTTATCATGTGATAGATTTTTAACCGAAGAAACCTTTAAAAAATTATCTGAAAAAAAATCACAAAATTATCATTGCCCTATATGCCGTATCAAAAAAAAAATTAAGCTTATTGAAGGATTCATTGATGATTGCGTTTTTTTGGATAAAAATGGATGGTTTTTCTATCCTGTTGACACAAACAAAGAAATAAATTATTTAAAAATTGTCAAAAATCCCATTAGTTTTTCGGTCATAAAAACTAAAGCATTACAAGGACTTTACTTGGAAAATCCAGATGAATTAATAAATGATATTAAGTTAACATTTTCTAATGCAATGAATTACAACTTTCCTAATTCTAAAATTCATAAAGACGCCAATTATTTAAATGAGGAATGTATAAAATTATTTGAAGAAAACAGCAATTTTTTAGCTCAAATAGCTTTGGAATATTTTTTATATGATAGAAATACTCCCTTATTGTATTTGAAAAATAACTCTGCCTGCGAATTCGATTTAAAAGAAGCAAAGGCAATTACATTTTTTATTAACAAGGTTTATAGCTTATTAAAAAAAGCTGGCTTTATTAATTCCAATATAACTAACTTATATTTGGGAAACAATCCTGTAATTAAATATGAATATTTGAATTATTTGTTTTTAATTCAGCCAATTATCAACAATGACTATGTCTACTTTAACCACAATCCTGAAATTTATCTTAAATATAATGAAATAAGAATAGGAGAGATCTTTGGAAATAAATTCAATCAAATAAAATCAACAATGTCAAATAATATTAATGATACTAAAATAGGATCTTCTAAAATAGAAAAAGAAAAATTAATCAACATTAATAATAATTATAATAAGAATTCGGGAAATAATAATTGTTCAGAAACTGAATCCAAAGATAGCAACAAATTAATTTGTCTTAAAAAGCAACAGTCTGAGATTTCTTTGGAAAAATTTAATAATACTTTTTATCAAAATAATAATAAAGAGAATAATAATATAGTTAAAATTAATTATGGTGAAGAAACAATCCAAAATAATAAGGAATTTATTGAATTAAACAAACAAAAGGCTGAATTTTTATATGATGAAGAAAATATGATCAACCATAATAATTTTATCTTTTCCAATTATGAGAGAGAATATGACAATGAAAAAGAAAACCCAAAAGAAAAATTACTTGAAAAATCAAATAGCTCAGAAAATTCAGACTTAGATATTGTAGTAATTGATGATATCAATCAAAATAATATCGATGTAGAAGTAGAGAAAGAAAATGTTTTAGAAACAAATGAGAAAAATAAAGACGATTGTGCATCTGATCAAAACAATATCAAAATCATTTTTAGTAAAAACTATGAATTAGAGACAGATAAATTCATCAATATTAACGCCATTAATGAAGAAGAATCTGAAATTCATAAAGAACCTGTGTTAGACTTAGTGGAAATTGATGAAAAACAAATAGGAAAAAAAACTAATTTTCAAATATCTTCTTTACGACAAAATGCAAAAAATAAAACCTTGGGAAAAAATAATGATTTCCAACACGAATTAGATATTTATAATAGCAATTTCGATATTGCTTTGAATAAAAAAAATCAAAAATCTCTAAAAAATGTCATAAATAGAATTCAATTTAATGAAAATAATGATGATATAAATGAAATTAATAATTTTGAAGATCAATATAGAAATGAGGATCGCCTTTTAAATTTATTCAACTATTATAAAGAAAAAGATTATAAAACTAGTTTTTTATTTATGAATAAAGCGAAAAGAATGTTAAAAGATGATCGTGCATATTTAGAATATATCGAATTAATGGATTATGTTGTTGTTTGTAAAGATGAGAATCGAAGAAAAAAACTCATTCAAGGAAATAGTTATAATAATAACTCATTGACTAATGATAAAAGAGATTTAAAAGGAAATAGAAAAAATAGTATTAGCCCTGAATCTAATTTAGATGTTGATGATGCAAATTTTAATTTAGAGAAGAAAAATACTGATAAACCAAAAAAAGGACGCCCTAGAAGTAATAAAAATGAAACAACACAAAACAATGTTAATGAACTAAAATTGATAAACAAAGATAGGAATATCGATTTTAATAATAATAATAATTATAATCAGAAAATAATTGTGAATAGTGATTCTTTAATAAAAAATGAAAACAACAATTATTTATTAGGTAAATTTTATATTTTATTACAAAATTCTCAATAATATCTTTAGATATATTTTTGGGATTTTCTTCAATCAAAATTTTTAAATGAAAAATTTATTTTATAGGACATAAAAAGAAAAATCCAATATCAGACAATGAATCTTCTTCAAATAATTACTTCTCACAAAATAAAACAAAAAACATCTTGAATAATAGCGATATTAATAATAAAAACCAATTACCGAGCCAATTCGGAAAATTAAAATCAAACAGCACTCTAAATCCAAATCACAACATTTTAACTGATACTTTACAAACTGCAAAAAATGCATTAAACAATATGACAAGTAGTAACTCTATCCAAAACTTCAATCTTAACAATAAAGATATTCAAAATCAATTTTATTTTAAATACAATACAGAATTTTCTGTGTCAAATTTTTCCTCAAATGCAAATGCAAATTTCAAAAACAATAATAATGGGAATCTAAGAGATCTTCGGGTTGATAAAAAAGGGAGCCTTGCAGGATTAGATAGAAAGATGCCAAGTGAGTCAGAAAATCAAGAAGAGTTTTCAAGAAATAAAAATTTCTCAAATAATTTCTATATGCCTGCTTTGACTTATATAAATAATTTAGAGCTTGTTTTAGAACCCTCTTGCTTAACATGCGGATCATTTGATGATAGAAATTTAATGATTAATTGCAGTTGCTGTCGGGAAAATTTTCATTCTTATTGTATAAGTAATTCAGAAAATATTACCAATAATATTGAAATTATTAAGAAATACAATTGGAAATGTTCAAAATGTAAAATTTGTGAAAATTGTGAAATAAATAATAATGAAATATCTTTATTATATTGTGACTCATGTGATAGGGCTTATCATATTAATTGTTTAGATGTACCTTTAAACGTTGTCCCTGAATCCGGTTGGAAATGTTTGAATTGTTTTAAGTAAATTAAGAATTTGAATATCATTTATTTTAAAACTTTGTTATTTAATTAATTATAGATGTCAAAACTGTGAAAGTAATTCTTATTACAGAGATTCATTTATTTTATCAAAGAACAAGGATTACTCGATTTTTACAAGAAATTTCAATTATTGCTTCGAATGTGGAATGAGATTATTCTACCAATCCCTATGCGCAAAATGTGAAATATCAGTAAAAACTAAAAAACTATTAATATAAGAAAAATCAAGTTAAATAAACCCTATAAATTCTAAAATAATTAATTTTATTTGCTTTTACAATTTAAATAGCACTTCAAAATTCTTTCAAAAAATCTATTGTTTATGAAAAACAAAGAAGAATATGAAAAGAAAAAGCATATGATAAATGAAAATAGTATAATTATGCTTAAGTGCAATATCTGCCAAAGCTGGTTCCATTCAAAGTGCTTGGGATTTGATGAAAAAAATGTTAGCTTCTATTTTGAATCCTATTTCGAATTTAATTGCCTAGATTGTTATTTATCTGAGAAATATAAGGAAAGATACATGGAAGTTACATTCGCTAAATACCTTGAAGTCCTTAAAATGAGTTATATAGTAATGTGTTTTTCAAAACTAATGATGATTATATTACGTTCAATCTCAAAAGACTCAAATATAAAACTTCATTCTAAATTATTGAAGGCATTTTTGAAAGAAAATTACCATACTTTGCTCAAAGATAAAAATATATGTATGCTTTTAGAATTGATTAGAATGGATATTTTTATTTTGAAAGATAAAGAAGCTTTTACAAAGAAAAAAAAAATAGACAATTTTATAAATAATTCTATTAATAATGAAATAGTGAAAAGCTTCGAAAAACCGGATGAAAAAGAAATTTTGGGAAATTTACCAGTCGAATGGAAAGGTGAAAATTATTAAATAATACATTTAAAATCAATCTTATTGTTTATTATATAAAAAATTCTCTTTTAAAACATATTTTAGTTAATAAGTTTTTCTTTTTTAAATTCATATATTTTATTGATGTGGTTTAATTTTTTAATTATTAAAATTTAAAAGAAAATCAACTTGAGAAAAATGAAGAAATAGATTATAATCTTCATTATAAATTTATAAAACCCGAAATTTTATCATTTGATGAACAATTGAAATTAAATGAAATTATGAGCAAAATAGATGAAGAAAAAACTTCGGAAAAAAGAAATATTAAGAATATTAGTGAGGGGGCTATTAATGAGATAATAAGAAAAATTGAAAGCGAAAGAAATTCAAAAATATTTTTAAAATTAAAGCGAAAAAATTTATTCATATTCGATATTAAAAACTCCAAAAATAATTTTAAAAATAATAAATTTTTGACAAATTCCATAAGTCCAACTGAAGAAATTTCAAACATTGTTCAATCTGTTTTAAATAAGGAAAATGACTATGTCTTAGATTTAAATGAAAAAATAGAGGATTATAAGGACGAAAATTTTGAATCTCAAAATTTACAACTAAATAATACTCGGAATGATGATATAATTTTGAATTCTAAAAATGAACATTTAATAAAAGAAATAAATAAAAAAGAAAATGATGGAAAAAAAAAAGATTATATAAATCACAATTATGATGAGAAAAACTTCACTAGAAAGTATAGAATCAAATTAAAAGCAGAAAAAATGCTTAATAAAGAATTAAAGACTTTTTTCGAAACCGATCAAGATGTAAAAAATAGCGAAATTATAAATATGGATAATTTAGTAAATTTTTATGAATTCGACTTGGATAAATATTACAGTATAAATAATTTATACATGACTACTGATAAAAATAAAAATGTTTTATTCGATAAATATCAAATTAATAATTCGAAACATATTAGTACAAATATTATTGCAATTGAAAGAAATTTATTGAATAATAACTGTAATATTAATCTTGAGGATTTGGAAAAAAATAATGAAATTCTAGAGAAACTTCAATCAAATAATCTGTCTCAAACTTACTATAATAATAATGTTGGTTATGATTTAAATTATAAAAATAATACAAATCCTTCTAATTATAACAGCTTCATTAATAAAGTTTTAGAAAAAATTCGCTCTTATCTAAAGCTTGAAAACTTCTCGAATAAAATTAGAAAGTTTATTCTTGATTTAATACTAAGATCAATAATAATACTCAAAACAAGCCTTTTGAAATGGTTGATTAATCAAATATTAAATAATACAGATTCAAATACAACCTACATTAATAAGAATAATCTTTTCTTTGAATGGATTAATATCAATGATAAATTTGTTTTTGAGCATCAAATTATAAACTCTGAAAATACTCAGGATTTAACAGAAGATGATATAATCAAATTTTTAGATTATATTGATCCATTAGAACAATCTGTAACAAGTAAGTTACTTATATGCGAATTTTGTGGAAGAGCCGGCCCTAGAAAAGTTAGTGGAAGGCTTATACATTTGAAAAATGAGATGTGGGGACATGTTAATTGCACAATAAAAAGCAGGGGAGTTTTTGAAACAGTAGACGGTAATTTAATCAATGTTCCTCAAATTCTAAATAAGATTAAAAGTTACAAGTGTTATTTATGTAGAAAATTCGGAGCAACAATTATTTGCGAATATAAAAAATGTTCAAAAAATTATCATTTTGCTTGTGCTCTTGCGAAGCAATCTGTTTTCACAAAATCAGGAAAATTCTTTTGTCTAAAATGCTCAAATTCTAAAGAAGATTCTTTAACATCTTTTGATACCAAACGGAGAATAGTTGTTGTAAAAAATAATGAATTTATTAATGATTCAAGATTCAACTATTTTTTAGACTATAATTTTAATAAATTTTTGCCCAAGTATCTTGTTGGATCAATAGTAAAGTTTGGAAATACTTCTATTTTGAAATTTTTTAATATAAACAGGAAAGAATTATTTGTAGAAAATTATGATATAAACATTATTAAACTTGTAGATGGATTTATTGAGCCCAAAAATACAATTCAAGAATTAAAAAACAAGGATGAATCTGAAATTGGTGATTTAAATAAAATTAATGCATCAGAGGAAAAATATGATAATTTTGAAATAGATAATCAAGCAAATTATTTTAAAGCAAGAGAGACAAACGAATCAGAAAATGAAATATACGAATATAAACAAAATAAAAAACCAAATCTAAATGAAGAAAAAATAAATGAAAATTTAGAAATAGCAAACAACTTTTATAAAAATGAAGAAAATTTAGAAAAATCCCCAGCTAATTTTATCAATCTCAAAAGCACTGAAAAAAATGAAAAAAACTTTTTACATTTAAATAAAAACGAAAATATGAAGTTTTTATTAATACAAATAAATGAAAACGGATTTTGTTTGTCTGAAATTGAAAGTTTAACTATCAATGAATTGAATTCTTTATTTTTAAAATATAAAATATTGAATAGCTTTGAAAAAACTGATTTTATTTTAAATACAGAAAATCCCTTTAATGGAGAAAATATTTCTAAGAGAATAAAACAAGTTTTTAATGTTCAAACAGAAAAAATTATCAGTTTGAATCCTTCAAAAGATAATTTTGAAACTTTAATGAAAAACACAATAAATAAATTCAATGGTAAATAGATTGTTAAAAATTATTATTCTTTCTTAAAAAAGACTTATAAGCTTATCTATAAACATTTATAAATTTACTAGAAAAACTCGAAATTTATGTTGATAGTAGAATATTATCAGAGTATGAAAAAAAACTGGCTTTTAAGATTAATAGGTAAGAATAATAGTTATTGTAAAAATATCTTTAAATTATTTAAGAGCTTTTGATTGGATGAGTTTCTTTAATGTTAATCTACCATTTAATTTGCTACTATCAAACTTTACTCAGTATTCAAAAAACGTTTTGGAATATTCTGATTGTTTAAGTAGTCAACTCCAATCCAATGACTCTTTGGAATTGAAATTAAATGTAAAAACAATTAATTCATTTTCTATATATAAATTAAATAAAATATTACATAAATTCCTCAAAAAAATTTAATTCTGTTATTTAGAAAAAAGACAACAAATCAAAATTAGATTTCTTCACAAATTTAATAAAAACTAAAAACATAAATGAATATGAATGTTTTAGACAAATAGACTACATTAATCATCACAGGGAATTGAAATTAGCAAAAAAAAGTGTATTCGGATTAGAAGATTTATCTTTTAAAGCTTCTGATAAAAGAATCAGTAAATTCAATAAGCAAAGCTATAAAAACCTAGAAAGAACGATGTCAACAAATATTATGGATACAGATTTGCCTTTAGCAATGAAATTCAGAAATTATAAAGCTCTTAAAACAAAAGTTACAATTGGTCCATCTACAATACATAGAAACGGATTATTTGCTTTACAAGGATTCCAACCTGGAGAAATTGTTATTGAGTATGTTGGAGAATTAATAACTAATAAAATAGCTGATTATAGAGAAATGGAATACAATTTCAAAGGATTTGGAGACTGCTATATGTTTAGGTTGGATAAAGATCAGATAGTAAAAATTATTTTCCAATTAAATGAAATCTAAAATAACTTCATTATTCCATTTTTTTGATTACCTCAATAAATCAAAATTTGCCTATCTTAAAAATTTTTTAAATTAATGTTTTAATAAAAATTCATTTAATTCTTTTAGATTGATGCTACGAAATACGGAAATTTAGCTAGATTTATTAATCATTGCTGTGATCCAAATTGTTCTGCTCAAGTTAATTCTATTTTGGATAAAAAACATATTATTTTATACGCAAAACGAGCAATTAAGCCTAACGAAGAAATTACCTATGATTATAATTTTGAGTGCGAAGAAGAAAAAATACAATGTAGATGTGGAGCCAAAAACTGTCAAGGAAGATTAAATTAAATTATAAAAATTTTATTTAAAACATAAATAAAATTAATAAAATATTCAATAAATCTTTTTTATTTTTTAAATGTGAATCATCTCTATTTGTATTTCAAATAAGTTTTTTCAATTTTATTAATTAAATTAGTTTTTACACAAATTTTAGAAGGACTTAATTTTTTGAAAATTAATATTTAAGCTTAATTTTTAATCTTTAATTTACAGAGGAAGCTTTATAAAAAATCTTATATTAAATGAACATTTAAAAATATCTTTTTAAGTTTTTAATTTTTAAAATTTAATAGATCATATCAAAAATTATGAAATGATTAGATTTTAGTGAGTTAATTATAATTAAGGAATTTAAATTTATTCAATTAGAGATGGGGCAATTAATATTTCAATTTTTTGTGAATATTTTTTTAATTTATACATATTACTGCAATATGAAACATCATCCTTATTAAAAATAAAATAGTGTATTGTAATATTTAAACTAAGCATTCATTTTTTAAATTGTTTAAATATATTAAAAAGTGAGCTTTCAGTGAAAAGAAAGCTAATCAATCTAAAACAACAAAAATCAATGATAATTTTTTATCATACTTGAATCCAAAGTGATAAATCAACAACTTTATCAATTAAAAATTTTAAAAACCATCACTAAAAGGCGATTTAAATAATTTCATATCTAAAAAACCTTTTTTATAGAGATTTCCCAATCATTGATTTAAACAATGTTCAACAAATTGAAATAACTTTTTTAGTCGCATGTTTAAATATTAAATTAAGTCTTTAAAATGTTTTCTTTCAATGTTTTAAATAAATTTTGTGAAAATTAATAAAATTATTAATCAAAGTTTTAATTTGGATATTAAATTGGATCGAATAATGAAGTTTAAATAAAATTTAAATGTTTTATAATAAACAAAATTATCATGGGTTGTATTCCAAACAGAAAAAAAGAATTGAAAATTAAAAATTCAACAATAGACAAAATAAAATTTACAACTAAATCTACATATCAAAATCTATCACCTCAAAAAAACAATCATCAAATTGAAAATAAAAAAGATTCATTTAAAGAAATAAAAATTGAAAGAGGGTTATTTGTTCAAGAATTTTCAGTAAACCCATTGGAGAAATATGAAATAATATCTATTTTGGGGGAAGGCTCTTATGGAAAAGTATTTAATGTTAAGGTAAAAGATTCTAATATTTATCGAGCGATGAAAGTAATTAAAAAGAATCGTCAATATAACAAGGAAGAAGAAGAAAAAATATTAAATGAAATTCAGATTTTAAAAAAGCTTGATCATCCTAATATATTAAAAGTCTTTGAATTCTACAACACAAAATCTTATTTTTATATAATTTCTGAATTATGTACTGGAGGAGAATTATTTGATTTCATAATTAAACAAAAGTCTTTCTCAGAAAAGTTCGCAGCAAATATAATGAAGCAGATACTTTCTGCAGTTCAATTTTGCCATAAAAACCAAATCTTACATCGTGACTTAAAACCTGAAAACATTCTTTTGGAAACTAAAGCCGAAAATAGTATAGAAAATGGAAAATTTCAAATAGAATGTGATCAAGAAAATGAAAATAATCTCATTTCAATAAAAGTCATTGATTTTGGTACAGCTGAAATATTTAGAATTAATACTTTGCTTTCCAAACAGATCGGCACTCCATTTTACATTGCACCAGAAGTACTAAATAATAAATATAACGAAAAATGTGATTTATGGGCTTGCGGTGTTATATTATTTATATTGCTTTCTGGTTCTCCACCTTTTTATGGTAAAAATGATAAGGAAATTTTTGAAATAGTAAAAGAAGGAAAATTCGCTTTTAAGCAAAAAATATGGAGTTCCATTTCACAAAGCGTAAAAAATTTGATAAAAAGCTTACTAGAAGTTGATTTTGAAAAAAGGCTGACAGCTGAAGAAGCTTTAAAGCATCATTGGTTTTCACAAACGATAGAAAACCTCAATTTTCATCATAAGAAAAATATTTATAATGAAAATTCAAAAAGTAATAAAAACACATTTGAAACAGAAAATGATTCTCAAATTTTAATTGACAAATCAAAAATGATTATTGAGAAAAAACAATCTTTAACCAATTTTAATGAATTTTTAATGAATTTGAAAAACTTTCGTGCAGAAAGAAAACTACAACAAGCAACTTTGTATTTTATGGTTCATCAGCTATTATCTAGCCAAGATGTAAAAGAGATAAGAGAAATTTTTCAAAGATTAGATGAAAATCAAGATGGTCGACTAACAAAGGAAGAAATTATAGAAGGATTTAAAACATTAAAATATTGTTTTTGCTCAGAAGAAGAGATTGAAAGAATAATGGACTTAGTTGATATTGATAAAAATGGCTACATTGAATATCAAGAATTTATTTCAGCTACTATTCCCAAAAAGAAAATTCTCACAGAAGAAAATTTAAAACACGCATTTGAAATGTTTGATAAGGATAAAAGTGGGAAGATTTCTGCTTATGAATTGAAATTAGTTTTCCGAAATAGTAATGAAGAAAACAGAGATGTTTGGGAAAAAATAATAAAGGATATTGATCTCGACGGAGATGGAGAAATTTCTTTTTTTGAGTTTAAAGAAATGATGTACAATTTGATTTCATCTGCTTGAGTAATTAAGTGAATTATAATTTGAATATTTTTCATTCAAATTTTCCAATAATCAGATTATGTTACAAAATTTTTCAAAAAAGTGGATTTCTTAATATTTGCAATCATGCTGAGTAAAATCAGATAATAAAAATAAATATTATTAAAAATGCTGTAGATAACACAGAATTGTATGAATATTATATATATTGATGGTGATATTTTAAGAAATCATGGAATAATTAATCTCAATGAATAATTTAAGATTTTTTATTTTTCGAAAATTCTGTAAATTAATTAAAGAGTTAAATTGTCGGAATTTCCTGAAATATGTATATTAATTTATACAGGTATTTTTTTGTAATATATTTTTATTAATATTAAAAAATGTATATTTATAAATTCAGATAAAAAGAATATGTTATAATTGATATGATATAAAATAATAACAATAGTTAAAAGAATTTTTAAATAAATATAACATATAAAATAAATTTTTTTGAATAGATATTCTCTTTATAATATAGGATTTATATATAATTTAATTATATAATTTTAAGAGAGAAAATTGAGTTAATT